>Ga0307375_10006177_pt1 | contig 11115 bp, 12 predicted proteins | sample TR1MG_FD_202531 | JGI IMG/M metagenome (GOLD analysis project Ga0307375, IMG submission 202531) | Soil microbial communities from Risofladan, Vaasa, Finland - TR-1 | ecosystem: Environmental > Terrestrial > Soil > Coastal area > Acid sulfate soil | place: Finland: Risofladan, Vaasa | collected...
GCCGGCATTTTTCGCGGTTGCCGCTAAATTCCCTGGCCTCGAGAAAATAATCGAGACATATCGTCGTCGCGATGCGCCGCAGGAGAAATACAAATTGGCAGCATAGGAAAAGTTGGCACTGTCTAGTAATTAAAGAAGCTCAAAATCCGAATGTAAGAGGGAGGTTTTATCCAACGTTCCTCCAATGTTGCACCATGCGTCTCGACGGTGTGAGTAGGCTCAATCTATTAAACGAACAGGCTGCTGGCGATTTGCAGAGTACGCCCACGAATTACCTGACAAAATTGTTTCTTGATAACACGCTACGCGGACAAGTGCGACGGATTGTCTATGACGCATTTTCTAAATATTTCGTTATTGACCCAACCAATCCTGGGAGACTCCGTGTCCGCCTGGCACATAGGGCTCCAACCAGTGAGACAGAAGAAAGGAGTTTGAGCGATGCAAGTATTAAGTTTTACAAAGACACTATAGACATTCAGACAGCCAGTGATGGAGTACGGGCCTACATTGGCATAATTACAGCTATCGTAGCGGGTGATCCTAGGATAATTTTAATTGATGAACCCGAAGCATTCCTTCACCCCTCTCTCGTAGGCAAACTCGGTAAGGAAATTTCACAGTTACTTCGGCAGACACGCAAGTGCTTTTTTGCGTCCACCCATAGCGCATCCTTTCTGATGGGCTGTATTCAGACGGGTGTTCCATTAAACATCGTACGGCTCACCTATAACTACAACAATCCAACTGCACGTCTTTTACCCACTGACAAGATACTACCACTAATGCGCGATCCCTTATTGAGATCATCCGGGGTTTTGTCCGCACTGTTTTATGATGTTGTCGTTGTAAGCGAAGCAGACGCCGACCGGGCATTTTATCAAGAGATAAATGAGCGTCTTCTTACAGAAGGTAGGGGCCGCGGCATTGGTGGTTGTCTCTTTATAAACGCGCAAAATAAGCAAACGGTCTGGAAGATCGTTCGACCGCTCAGGGAGATGGGGATACCAGTTGTCGGAATTGTCGACATTGATACTTTGAACGAAGGTGGGCACGAGTGGACTAGAGTTCTTAATGGAGCCTTTGTTCCTCAGTCAAGCCAGTCTGCACTTCATGCATTTCGTCAGAATGTATTTAAAGATTTAACTGATACCGATAAGAATATGAAACGCAGTGGTGGAATTAACATTTTGGACGGCGACAAAAAAGAATCTGCTCAAAATTTGATTGACCAGCTTAGGGATTATGGAGTTTTTATTGTACCAGGAGGTGAACTAGAATCATGGCTTAAGCCCTTGAACGCAACGGGTCATGGACCGCAGTGGCTTATGAGTATTTTCGAAAAAATGGGGGAAAACCCTGATGACCCCTCATACGTGCATCCGTCGAGTGGCGATGTTTGGGATTTTATAGGACAGATTAAACAGTGGGCAGAAAATCCGATAAGAAAAGGGATTCCACAGTGATATATCGGTTTAATCATTGTTAGTGCATATAAAACCTTGGAAGCTTTGGCCCATGTCATCACTACTTCATTGGTGAGCGTGGACCCCCAATACATGACTGTGGGCCTGCACTAGGCGAATTGGTTTGTCTCGTTTTGGCAATTGATTGACTCCGAGCACTTCTGCTTGGCCAGTGGATAAGTATGGCGATCTTTCCGTTATGACTCCTATACTGAAAATGGTCAATTGTGTCACCCGCGAAATCCACCAAAAACGGCTATGCTACAGTTCACGTCTAGGCCCCTAATACTCAGACTGATAGCCCGTCACTAATGGGCCTCATTAAGTAACTTATCATACGACCGTGAACCCGCAGCGGCCCGACTTTCTTTATCTTTACGCTTGATTTTCTGGCGAATCGCCACTTGACCTGTGGATAAGTGTGGCAGTCTTTCCGCTATCACTATACCCCGGCTTGTGCCACCACACTACTGAGGCAAGCCGCCTGACGGACGACCGTTACAAAGAACGCCAAAAACTGGCAGAAACAGCCAAAGACATAGGCCCGCCTTGTTACACGGTAATCAACGCACCCAATCCAGACTGGGCATCACCTCCTTTATTGCATGCTCGTCCTAAGGCTAGTGCAGTAAACGGAGTGCCGATTCAGCGCATGTCTATTCCTGCACCATTGGGATTATGTGATTCCTGGCAACACTTCCAGGTGAGTATCGCATGTCTCTTCCTCTAGATCATAGCGTTTAATTTTTCTCCAGAGCGTAGATTTGTCGATCCCAAGAATCTCCGCAGCCAGCGCACGGTTCCCTTTTGTTTCGCGTAACGTTTTGGAGATGAAATACATTTCCATCTCATCCAAGCTTTGCGGCGCGACATGATCAAGCGCCTTGCGTGCACCTTCCCCCGGTTTGGTCAACTCGGGAGGCAGAGCGTCCAGGTCGAGCAATCCCGTTGTGCTCAGGATAATCATGCGCTGAATGGTATTCTCAAGTTCCCGAACATTCCCAGGCCAGTCGTAGCGCATCAAAGCTCCAAGCGCCCGTGTCGTCAGTCCATCTATTTTCTTTCCGAGCCTACCGGACGCAGTGGCAATGAAATAGTTCACCAACACCGGAACGTCGTCGTGACGTTCGCGAAGCGGGGGCACATTGATCTCGACGACTTTCAGGCGATAGTACAGGTCATTACGGAACAGATGCTCCTCTATAAGATCTATGAGCACCTGGTTGCTGGCAGCAATCAGCCTAACGTCGACTTGTCTTGGCTCTGTGTCACCCATCCGGAAAAACATACCGTCCTGGAGAACACGCAAAAGCTTCGCTTGCAGTGATAACGACGCGTTGTTGACCTCATCTAGGAACAGTGTCCCACCATGTGCTGCTTCGAACAAACCTGCCTTGTCCCGGTCTGCGCCGGTGAAGGCCCCTTTACGGTAGCCAAACAGTTCGCTCTCGATAATGTTCTCAGGAATCGCTGCGCAATTCAGTGCGATGAACGGCTTATGGGCACGCTTGCTTTGGCTATGGATCCGTTTGGCGACCAGTTCCTTCCCGCAACCGCTCTCCCCGGTCACGAGCACACAGCAATCATATGCCGCTGACGCATCAATCAACCTATATACATTTTTCATGCCTTGGCTATGCCCGATCAGGCCATAGCCGCAATCAGGTATTTGTTCATCCGATCGCAGCCGTGAATTCTCGCATCCAAGCAAATAATGCTCCAGTGCCCGCGCCACCGTGTGGCGCAAATCTATGGGTTCGAAGGGTTTTCGCAGATAGTCATACGCCCCGCATTTCAAGGCCTCGACCGCCGATTCCACCGTTGCATAGCCGGTAATGAGCACAACCTGAGTCATGGCACTGCAATTCTTCGCAAACTTGAGCACCTCAATGCCGTCGATCCGTGGCATACGCAAGTCCGTTACGACAACTGCCACCTTTTCGTTTTCGAGGTAGTCAAGAGCGCATTGCGCATTGCGCATTGCAATGACATCCGCCTCTAGCGATTCCAACACGTTGGCAATGAGTTGCCTCATGTTCACGTCGTCTTCAATAATAAGGATTACCGGTCTGCCCTCCGCCCCAAGCGCTACGCTTGTTTCTTCCGATCCAACGACCATGACTCCCCCCCTATGCTCGCGGTAGTTTCATGACAAATCGCGCCCCTTTTTTGTATGAGGCGTCGTATTTCAGACTACCACCCATCTTGGCGACCATCATTTGACTGATCGCAAGACCCAAACCCGTGCCCTCGCCCACATCCTTAGTTGTGAAAAACGGGTCGAATATCCGATTCTGAAGCTCGTCCCGCACACCGCAACCGTTGTCCTCCACTTCCATTACCACAGGACCTAGCGACCCACCGCGTGTCCTAATAGTGACGCACGCCTGATTGCCGCTATCTTTCGTTGCCTGTATGGCGTTCATCAAGAGATTAACGAGAACGATCTCTATCTGACCCTCCTCGCCCTCCACTTGCGCCTCCTCTCCTGCAAGCTCCATGGATATCGCCACATCGTATCGCCGCCCTTGACAGTTCGAGATGGTTTCAACGACATCCCTGATGAGTTTATTGAGGTCACAGATCTCGAGCCGACATCGATCATGTCGGGCATAGCTCAGGAGATTCTCCACAATACGTGAGCACCGTTTCGCCTCTGTCGAGATAATGCGGGTATAATCGTCCAGCTCCCCACGATCCTGATAGGCCTCCTGAATCAACCGGGCATAGCCGATAATATTCCCAAGAGGAGTATTGAGCTCATGGGCGACACCGGCTGCGAGTTGCCCGATGGCCGCCAGTTTCTCCGTGTTGTACACGCTTTCCTGTAGGCGCTTGTAATCTGTAATATCCTGCACCACAACGGCTGCCCCGATCTCACTGGGATCAGGTGATTTAAACGAGGCCATATTCAACGTGAAGTACCGTGTCGTTTTTGCCAAATGCAGCACGATCTCCTTGTTTACCACCTGCCGTTCGTATAGCAGCGCATCTCGTAGCAACTCTATCCCTTCCTCGTCAAGATCTAGGATACTAAAGAGATTCTGACCAACCAGCACAGCACGAGGGGCGGCAAACAACAACTCCGCCTGATGATTAGAGTGAGTAATGCGCCCATCACTGCCCACACATATCAGAGCTCCTGGCAGGCTATGAAGAATGGCTTCATTGCGATTGCGCTCGGCGATCGTGCGATTTTGGCACCCCTCGATCTCCCGAAACATGGATCTCAGATTCCCTACCAATAGATTGTAGTCCGCGGCGAACCTTTGCAGGGCGGGATCAGTTATGCGGCCAAAAGTTACCAGCTGTAGTTCCCCCTCCTGCGCCCGGAGCACACCGCGATGCAGTGCTTGGACCATCCGACGTTGGGCGACATAGCGGTACAACAAGATAATCACTGCGCCTCCGAGAACGGCGATGATCCCGCTCGGTCGTGTAGTGAAAGTCGGGTGGAGATAGTAGAGCGTAGCTAGGATGGACAAGGGGATTACCGTGAAGGCAGCACGCTCGCATAGTACCGCACGGTTGCTTTTGTGCTGTACGACTCGGTCGTATTTCGAGAGTACCCTCGTCGTCATTGTGCCCTCGATTCAGACGATTGCCGCGGCAAATCGGTTACGGCGTTGACTCCTCGATAAATACCGCCAATCGACGCCGATATCGCAATATCCGTTACTCTAGCAAAATTGTTATTGTAACGCACTATGCGTGCAAACGCGTATAGACGGCGTTCCCCATTAGGAATGGACGGCGGACGCGCCGAAAGGAGAATGAGAACGTTTCCTAGCACTTATTTCGAGAATCGCACGCTCTCCGCTTGATATTATCCGGACTATCGCGGCCGCGTGTGAGTTATATCAGTTGTTACTTATATCGCTCATTGCAAAATGCAATGCAGGCAATGCTGTTACCGCCAGACTAAGACTGTATCGGTACACGCGATCGCGTCTAAAATATCTTTATAACGCGCATTAAAATTCTGGAGTGTTACCGTCGCGCCGAGCGAGATCAACGCGTCCGCTAGGCCTTGTGCGGCCGCTGTGGCAGTGTCCGATAAGGGATATAAGATCAGAATAGACTTCCTTTTGCTCATAGGAGGAATACCACATCGGCAGTCATTATGTCGTGCGCGAGCTGAGCAAACGGTGCAGACGGATCTATGATTTCGCATAGAACCTCCGCAAACTCGAGGACTTCCTTTTGCTCGTTGACGGCGGGTGTGTCCGCGAGTTTCCCGATCACGTCAACCTTTACAATATCGCTTAGCAGCGTGAGACCGGACGCCACCCTTAACGCCTCCGCTTGGTGATATTTCGCAATCACGAGCACTTGCTTCACCCCATTACCGCGCGTTGCGACACCCTGGACTGGATGGGTGGTTTCATTCATAGGACTATAACCTTGTCGCATTTATGGACGAGCTCCGCATTCTGATATTGGCCACCCATGACGACACAGGCCGGTGGTTCCGCCGAACCGAACCGTTTCCAGCTAAACTCGCAGACGCTCGCCTCCACTCGCCCGGACTCGACGAGTTTCCGAAACGGCGCTTGGCGCAGGAGTCCAACCCCGGTGTCCGTGAGAAAGCAACGGCACGTCCAACCACGATCCATGGCCGCACTGAGTAACCCTGTGGCATACTCCCCGAACTCTTCTGTGGTAATTACGACCCCAAAATTCATTACGCCTCCGGCACCTTTGATTCAAAGTTGGCGTTTTATCTCCCGTCGCCAAACCAGGTAACACGGCGCAGCCCCTTAAGACGCCGACTGACTCCACGTAATCGGCACGCGGGGCAACGCGGGATGGGGGCGCGAGTAGCCGATCAGAAAACTAATGAATGCGACCACAATCAGAATGATTATCCACAGGCTGGTTTTCATCACGTGCCTCTCGTTGGTTAGTCTATGGCTTTCCTGATTCGCCACCTCATCGCTCCTTGATCATCCTTACCTTGTTCGAGGATGTCATTGCCCTGCGCGTCACACATCGCCAAAATGGACTCTGCCGAAGAGGGATTGTCGAATACGAGTTCAAGTATGTCGCCAGGCTTCATCTTCTCCAGCGATTTCTTCATGTACAGTTGTGGGTGAGGGCATACGTAGCCCTTGACATCGAGCAGATAAACCCCCTCGGTCTTCTTTTCCAATTGGACAGCCATGAATTCGTCCTCCCTACGCTCAGAAAACATCCTCTTTTGCCATTTGGCGGTTTATCCACCAGTCGTAGAACTTCACGCAAAGGTAGGCACCGATCCCAAGCCCAAGACCGAATAACCAGCCGGACGGGTCGCCGTTCGCCACCGGTATGAAGAAGGCGCCGATATTACAGCCGATTCCGATGCGCGCCCCGATGCCCATGAGCGCACCGCCTATTAGCGCCCAAATCGCTGTCTCGAGCGTGGGGAGCTTGAGCCTGAATTCATTGCTAAGGCGCGCCATCACCGATGAGCCGAGGATGATGGCGATCGACATCCAGCCTGGTGGATTGAGTAGCGGATTGGGCAGGCCGTTTTGCAATCCGTAGAAGATATTGCGCATGTCGTGAACCCCGAACACGTGCAGAAGCCAGCCGGACCACTGCGCCTCCTGGGTGGTGATGTACCAGTAGCCTGGGTCAAAAACGGTATCCTGGATTGAGAGTCCTGCCGTGTGACCCATGGCCTTCAACAGCTCGCCCGCGTTAAGCACTCCGAAAACTTGACGGAACCCTTCGATCACCCACATGTGCAGACCAGCGGCCACCCCAATCACCAACCCGGCGATAGCCGTGCGCCTTGAGGCGACAATCATCGACCAGTAACCCGCCAGTTCCGCACGCCAACCCTTAGCATGAGTCTTCAATATCGCTTTCAGGTGGGCCCTTCGATACCAGAATATGTAGACTACCGCGAGAATGATGAGCGCGGGTAGAATCGTATTGAGCAGCGCATCGCCGACGAATGCCGCGAGGTACGGATTCTTGATACGGGTCAGCATGGCCACCGTCGTAGCCGGCAGGTTCCAGATGTAGCCCGCGAGATACTGGTTGTACCAACCGTTTGTCGGCGCGAGCACGGCCGGTAGATGTTTTGCGGCCGCCGAGGCCGTCCACGATGCAGGCACCAAATCATTGAGCCACCCGCCAGCAATGGCGAACCACGTCTGCGTAAAGCTCAGCGAAAGGATAACGAGCCAGGAGGCGACCGTCCCCTCCCCACTCTTGTAGAGAGACCCGGAGGCGCATCCGCCCGCGAATACCATGCCCGCGCCAAAAATAACCCCGCCGATTATGCACTGATAGCCATAGGGTAGCGGGTGGAACGTGCTCTGGCCCGCCCCGGTGACCACCGAGGCCACAAGACTAAACAGCACAAGCGCAATGATGATGCCTACCGCCATCCGGGGCACACCCACCGCGAACAAATCACGGAAGGCTGAAGCCATGCAGAATCGGCCGTATTGCAAGGCCATCCCATAGATCAACCCAAACCAGATATAGGTCGCCAAATACAGGTAGCGCACATCGACAGCGTAACTCCAGAGCGTGATCACAACGAAGAAACCCACAATCCCGAGGGCCCAGATCTGATTTCTACGCTCGATGTTGGCCTGCGTATTCTTAATGCTCTGTGATACCGTACCTATATCGCCTTCGGTGCTCCCCATCAGAATCTGCCTCCTTATAAGCCTAAGACCTTCTTCACGTAGAGGATGCGGTACCGCTCTTCATGAATCGTCGTCAGATACGTACAACCGTAGTTTGGTAGCATGAACGAAATCGTCTCCGCCGAACTCGGGTTGTCAGTGATGATCTCCAGCACATCGCCCGGTTCGGCTAGCCCCATCGCCTTCTTGGTGAGCAGGTTGGTGCGCAAACAATCGACTCCTAGGAAATTCAGCGACACGGCCACGGCCACGACGCCGTACTCTGGCAGAGTGACCTGCTTGGTTGGTTCGGCCGCTCGCTGACCCCGGCATCCTAGCCACCGTTGCAGGGGTGACCACCAGCACGAGAACACTTCCGCACATTTCATGATCCGCAACACGCCAGTCCTGCATGTCCATTTGCCAACACCACGTCCAGCAAACTTCATGCCGAGACTTTATCTGCTTGATTTCTCTTCGCAAAGTGATCCGCAACACACCAGCGCACCGCGTAGATCGCAATAACTCACGCGCTATAAACCCTGCGATTGGATTTTGCACTGAACCGCGTTTATCCGAAGGGCGATGCCGGAAACGGGGCTATGATCGAAACGTGTCGTGCGCCACACAAAGGATCGATCCCTCCTTTGACGACCATTCTATCCGGCATGGTTCGCTATCATCTGGTAGCCATCAAAGAGACCATAAGGATCACAAAAACGGCCTAATGATCTAGCGAAGCGGACGAAATGAGACAGGTGCCTACGGCACCCTCTGGGTGACATCGACAACATACTGATAATGGTGGGATCGATGTAACACGAGACACGCCATCACGCGTCAGACCAGCCGGACATCCATCCGAAGCCGGTCTTCGTGAAGCGGTAGAGAGGTCCGTAGTACCTGGGGTGACGAGATAATGTCAGGGGGCGTAGCTCGACTCAAGGAATCTGAACGACCCACCAAAGGCATCAGCGACAGAGGGACTTTAGAGGCAGCGCGACAACGCCAAAAGTAGGGACATCAGGAGATCGCCTCTGATCGTATCGGCGCACACCCCATTTGGCCATTTCTCCCGAAGGCACGCCGCATTGCAGATTGAAAGAGAAGCGGCCGTGAACGCCGTGCCTTGCTGGATTGTGCAATCGCACTTGGTTGCGGCGTTTCGCTAACCGCTTGTTTTATGGCGCCAATTCATCTTGGCATACAAACTGCAAATGGGCAGTCCGTAGTTGAGAATAGACATGCTATGTCAAGCGGAGGACGACGATGAGAAGGCAAAATTCCTATGGGGTATTCCCCAATGCGAGGACCGCTCGACGAGTGGCGATGTCGCTCGTTGCCGCGATGCTGTTAACGTTGAGCGGATGTTTAAGTGGCCCAAATGCGACCAGCGGGAGCGCCAGCGGCATCGTCGTCCATACGGCCGCCCAAATTGCGCAGGTGCAGACTTCGGCCGCCGATTATAATACCAACGTCAACGGTCTCATTACGGGCCAGACGCTGATGCACTGGATCGACAACTGGCCCGCAAATCGCCCACCTGGCATCACCGGGCGCTTGATCATCCTGCAGACGGGCTTCGCTTCATGCACAGCTTACACGGCCGCAGGGGCCTGCCAGACTGCATATACTCTGCCCGCCTCCGCCAACGACGGTGTTGGGTTTGCAGGGCTCGAATACGCCGCCCATGATAACAAGAACATCTTCACCTACAGCGTCGGGGACTCGGAGTGGGTCATGGCGCGCTCGGACGGCGTGATAACCACCACCAGTATGGTGCTCGATGGGCCATCCATGGATGCGTTTCTAAAGAAATATAATATCGACCCGACGCGCGATATGATCGTCTTCGTCATGGGCCAGGGTAGCCCCGGTGCGGATATGCTGATCGGCCGCGGCTGGTACATGTTCCGATATTGGGGGGCGAGCCACACCCACTTGGCCATTCTGGATGGGGGCATAGGCAACACCCTGAATGCAACCGGCGGCTACGCGACCTTCACCAGTGGTGCGCACACAGCGGGAACAGGGTACTTCTCGGCCACGTCGGATACGCCGCCTTACAGTGGAATCGTCTCCGTGCGTGCGATCCCGGTGGACAACACCGACCTGCAGGCAAGCCTCGAGGAGATGCTGAACGTCGCCCGCGGCGTATATACGCCCCCAGGCGGAGCCTTCATTTGGGACGCGCGATCACCGAATGAATTCAACGGTGTTTCGGATCAGACAACGGGCCAAACGAGTTGCGTGACCGCCGCTGGGGGACCGTGCTATGTGGCCTTTGAGGGCCACATTCATGGGGCTGTGAACCTCAATTTCATCAACCTGCTCTGGGGCAACGACTTCTATAATGGGCCCGGAAGCAGCGCCGACCCGTATGCCAACAATAGCTTCGGAAACCAAAACAGCTATGACACCAGCGCCGGCACCCCCCTACCGGGCGACCTGAATGGCGATGGCGTAGTGAACGGTAAGGATGCCTCCTACGGCTATCTCGACCAAGCCTGGCTGCAGAAACTCATCACAGACCCCTTGGGGACGACGGAGACCCCGCCGAACGGGGTGACGGTCCATGCGATCGGTTACGTACCGGGGGAACTCATCTACACTCACTGCCGCACTACCTACCGTGCCATGATCACGGGCATTGCCGCTGGCGTAGTCCTCGGTTATCCGGTCAAGTTCTATGACGCTGCCTGGGTCGAGTGGGGTGAGTTGGGCTTCGCTCAAAACATGAGTGGCGCATACAACCTGCCTGCGGACTCCCCCTGGCGCACGGACGTGGCGACCGATGACCTGACGTACAATTCGCCCTCGGTGGTGGAAGTGCCGCCTGCCATCTCCCCTTATGCCGCCACAGGGAACGCCATCATCAGCGCCGACAAGGCCTACAAGACCGGGTCTGGGGGCGGCCCAAGTTCCTCCGGCGGCGGCACCCCTCCAGCGAACCCCTGCGGTTAGCTGTCCGCCACGGCACCCCGGGGCTCGGGCGGACTCAATCCGCCTAAGCCTCGGGG
>Ga0307375_10006182_pt1 | contig 11109 bp, 17 predicted proteins | sample TR1MG_FD_202531 | JGI IMG/M metagenome (GOLD analysis project Ga0307375, IMG submission 202531) | Soil microbial communities from Risofladan, Vaasa, Finland - TR-1 | ecosystem: Environmental > Terrestrial > Soil > Coastal area > Acid sulfate soil | place: Finland: Risofladan, Vaasa | collected...
TCCAAACCTTCCTAAATACCTGCATAAAGACTTAAGCGGAATAAACGAGTTCTATAATAATCTCTTAAAAACAACTCAACAATTTTACAATGAGTCAATAGGGATGTTAAACTTTTCTGATAAAGATTTTGGTGGTGGTACACAAACAGGTATTGCACTACGGATAAAAATGTATGGAATGGAAGTCAAGGCCGCTCAAATTGAGACATATTTTAATCGTGGTCTTTACAATAGGCTTTATTTATATGCTGATGTTTTTAATGCGTCAACGATGGATATAGAGGTTGACGACTATAAAGTATCAGTAAAATCAAATCGTAACCTTCCCGTTGACGACGAAGCAAAACTACGCATTGCAGCAATGCTTATGGGGCTAGGGTTAGACCTAAAACATATTATTAACTATCTGCCAAACTCTATCATTGATAACATGACAGATAAAGAGATAGAAGAGATGCTAAATAATGGGATTATAGAAGAAGAGGGGTTGATAGTGCCAGAAGGCGGGAATATAGAGGATAAAGTAGAGGTGGCTAAACTCTCAGGAATACAAATAACCTCGGCAAACGATATTATCAATCAGGTAGCGACTGGAATAATCAGCAGAGAGGCAGGGATCAATCAGTTAATGGTATTTTTAGGGCTAACAAAAGAGCAGGCTGAAAAGGTTATGGGGAAGCAGGTAAAAAAGGCAATCAATAATAAAACAATGGATAATAACATAGATGAACTTTAAAGAGTTTCAACTTGAAGGGTTTTTAAAATCCGAAACCGAATACCAGAGCATCGAGAAGCTAATCTTCGAGCAGTACCGAGAAGCTGGTAGAATGATAGATGAACGGTTGCAAAAACTTTTTCTCACTTTACAATCGGGAGGAATAACGCCAGAGAACCAATACAACTGGCTGATTCAATACGATAGAAACATAAAGCTTAAAAAAGAGATAGCAGATATTTACACACGTTTCGATCTTTCTACTATGGGGCTAACGGCGAAAAGTGGAGAGGTCGCAATCTCTAATAATTACTATCGTCAGTTATTTACTCTTCAATGGGCGGCTCCTATATCGTTCGCAAAGATACCCGACAAGATTGTTGAATATGCTGTTAAAGGGCAAATAGACGCATGGAAACAACTTTCAGAGAAAAGCAAAGCTAAATATCTAAATAGCGGAGTATGGCCACCTTCATCGACATTAACTGAGTTATTCGCAAAGAACAGGAAAACAGCTATATTAAATATTCAACGGCAAATTAACGCTGGTATGGTTATAGGTGAAGGGTATGCTAAGATTTCTAAACGTGTAGCCGGTATAATCGGTAAAGCGAATAATACGCAAGCGTCAGGAGTACTATCACAGGCCAGAACTATTGTAAGAACAGAAGGAAGCCGATTACTTAATGAGGGCTCATTTGCTAATACCTTAGAGGCTAGTAGTCAGGGGGCAAGAATACAAAAAATGTGGGACGCTACTTTAGACAGTGCTACCCGACCAGCTCATGGTGCTGCTGATGGCCAAAAAAGAAACCCTGAAGAACCATTTATTGTTAACGGCGAATCTTTAATGTTTCCCGGTGATTCCGCTGGTAGTGTTGGTAATATTGTTAATGAGAGATGTACTACTACAGATATAGTTGATGGAATGATGCCAACAGAGAGAAGAGGCCGTAATCCTGTAACAGGAGAAAATGAAGTATTCGGCTATAAAAATTATGATCAGTGGGCTAAAGATAACGGGCTAAGTAAAAATAAATATGGGCAATATTATGGAGATAAACCAGTAAAACAAAAAGGAATGCAAAGACAAAAAACAACAGAAAATAAACTAGATTTTATATTCGATGCAAAGACAAACAGAGAAGCCGCCGAACAAATCAAGAAAGCAATACCATCTATAAAAGGTGTTAGTTACGGCAAAATCAATATCGAAACAACAAATAAAATAAACGAATCACTATATAAAAATCACAAAAAATATGGGGATGTAGGAATAACAACAATACGCCCAACTCTTAAAAAGGGAAATATGGCCGCTGGTGTGAAGAGGCATGAAGATGGAAGAATATCAAGAACTTTTTGGTTAAATCAAGATGAATTATCAAGTGGAAGTCTAAAAGATCTAAACAAATCATTCTTTAAATCAAATAAGGACGGTTTTTTAGAGTCATCATCTTTGTCTGATGCAGTAACTCATGAATATGGGCATTTTATGCAATATAAAGGAAAAACGGTATCTCAAATAAAAGATATTAACAAAAATATCGGTGAAATATCAGGGCTAAAAGATGGCATATCAAGATATGGAAAAACAAGCGGAGAGGAAGCAATGGCAGAAATATTTGTAAGATATGATAAAGGGTTTAGTATAACACCAGTCCAAAGAAAAGCATTAAGAGATTATTTAGGGGTTTAATAATGACTATAATTCCGCAATGTGTATTTTGTGAACATTTTATTAATAATAAAACATTCTCATGCAAAGCTTTTAACTATATTCCAGATAATATAATTACAAACAAGGTTATACATGAAAATGTGCTTTCTTACCAAAAAGGGACCGCCGTGTTTAAACGGGCTAAAGACTAATAAATATGGCCAATTATACTAACGTTCTGCGATTATGCGATAGTGTTGCCACATATAGGGCATTTTGTTACTAATGGGTCAAGCATATCTCTAAAATAAATAGACGCTTGGCAACATTTTGCATAATCGCTGGTATGTGATGTTTTTTGGCAGTTACAGTAATCTTTGCCATTGTGCAAGTACACAAATATTTCTGTCATTATCCAATACTCACGGTTTGATTGTGGCGATCCGAGAAATATTATAAACTCCTCATGCTTGCACATCATTATACCTCCTCAAAAAATTGCACATAACGTTTCATAAATATACGAAGTCATGCCCTAACAATTGCCAGTATGTATCCGTGAGTATAGACAGTCAATTGTTGCTACTTTATTACAGCCAGGGCATGATTTGGGCGTAGCTTGCGGAGCCGTATATTTCTTGTTAGATGATGTATTTTGGAGCTGTTTAATAAGCTCTAATACATACCAACTTTCATGTATCGTACAATCTGCCTCAATACATTTTTTCATGTTTCCTCTTGCGCTACAAGTTTTACACTGATCCATTTAATCCTCCAAAATATTTCATCTAACTGTATTTATACGAAATTCATAATATATACCATATCGGCACTTATTGTGTTAATATACCATAGATGTTACTAAAGTCAAATGTAAGATATTGATATTTAATGTATATTATTGATATGCCACCTAAGAACTACTAAACAAAAATTAAGCCTATTGACATAAATTGATATTAGATGTACAATATTGACAAAATAACTTTTGGGGCGTGAACTCAAAGGGAGGAACAACAGAGATGGAATTAATTGATAAAATTAAAGCGGTTGCCAAAGAAGGCGTAGACTTTTCAGAGATCGAAAGGGAGATAGCCAATAGTAACCCGTTAAAAGATGTTATTGACAAAGAATCGGCATGGAAGTTTATTAAAAACAATGATCTTCTATTAAGAGTTTTTGATACTAAAGTTAATGAACGTGGAGAGACAACGCTTGAAAACTTTAAGAGTAGCAAATTAGAAGCTATTCTGAAAGAGAGAGAAGATGCTATTCGTCAGGAGTTTAATAAAGATGAAACCCCGGAGCAGATGCAGATCAGAGAACTTATTGAAAAAGATAGGGCGAGAGATGCTGAAATAGCGAGAAGAGATTTACAAGATAGTTTATCGGTTAAGGCCAAAGAATTAGGATTTGATCCGATAAGGGCTAAAAATTATGCTGTTTTTGGGGAGGATGCACTATTAAGACTTGAAGAAGATGCTAACTGGTTTAAGCAGTCAGTAGAAGAGAGAGTTGGTAAAGAAATAAAAGAGAATTATGGTGGGATTAAACAGCCAAAACAGGCAAAGATTGATCCTATTGACATAGATAGTAAGATTCGTGAAGCGAGGAGTAAAGGGGACTTTACAACGGCTTTGCGATTACAAATTGATAAAGATAAGCCTACCGGATAACTATACTAACCCGGAGGCTATAGGAGTTTTATATGGCGAATGTAGCAGCCGGGACATTATGGAACCTGCCCAATCTTGCAGGACAATTATTTACACCTTCACACGTATCTACCCCATTTTTGGATAGAATCACAAACGCAATGGATGTGAGCTCTCCTGAGTTTGCAATGGGTTCTGCATATGATATGGAAGCAGCAGCACAGCCGGCTATCACAGAAACGGGATCATTGACTGCACCTACTGCAGTTTCATACGTTAGATCAAACGAGAAAAACGTATGCCAGATTTTTCAGAGACAGATTAGCCTTTCTTATGCAAAACTTTCCGATTCTCAAAGATTGCAGAGAGTTGAGGTTTCTACTTCCGGTTATGCCTATGATGAAGCCGGTTCTAATCCTGTTGGGGATGAATTGGCGTTTCAAGTTCAAAGGCATCTTGATCAAATTAAAATGGATATGGAATATACTTATCTTAATGGTGTTTATCAGTTGGCTACATCTGCTGCTGTTGCATTTAAAACAAGGGGAGTAATTACAGGATCAACTACAAATACAGTAGCAGCTGGTGGAGCAACTATCACAAAAGCTATTATGGATTCTTTGTTTAAAGAAATGGCCGACAATGGGGCGTTTTCTCAGGGTGGATCTTTTACCATTTTCTGTAACTCATTCAATAAACAAAAATTAACTGATATTTATACTTATGTTCCTACCGATAGAAATGTTGGTGGATCAAACATAACAATGATTGAAACTGATTTTGGTGTTATGGAGATCGTTTACTCTCCGAGAATACCTGCGGCTACAATTGCGGTAATTAACATGAGTAAAATTGGTGCGGTATTCCAGCCTGTAGCAAATAAGCCTGTTGACGCTAACAGAGTTATTCTTGAACCTCTTGCAAAAACAGGAGCCGGCGAAAAATGGCAGTTGTATTTACAGTCTGGTATTGATTACACCTCTTCTTATATGCATGGGACAGTAACAGGAACAGCAACATCTTAGATTCGTAAAGGGGGCTAAATACCCCCTATTTTTTTAGGAGATTTTTATGGGAAATAAACTTTCTGATTTGGTTGGAATACAACCGGAATTAAGAGAATATTTAAAGCTAAAAGATAAGGCTTTAAGCGGTGATATTGTAATGGTGATTGATCCTGAAACAGTAACCCCGGCGCCGACAGCGGCAGCATGGACTCGAAACGTTAAAATATCACTCCAAACAGCTGCGGGGGAGATTCATACTTGGCTAAATAAAGCCTATGCAACAACCGCCTCTATTGCTAATACGTCAAGTGCGGGGACCGCTTCTATTGCAAGTACTACTTTAACTTTAGTTAATGGCGAAGCCACTATAGTAGTATCCGGTGATGCGGAAGCATGGCTTAATTCCGAGACCGATACTTTAACAATAGGCGATATTGTGGCCGGTGGGATCACCGTAACAGGTGGCACATCAGTAGAGACGTTCACGACAGCATAATAAACCCCCCTTAACCGGGGGATTCTTACGGAGGATTTATGACAATTTTTGGTGGAAACGGCATTATCTGGGATGCAGAAAAAAATACTATACTTTGTAGATTTGACAATGGAAGATATGAGACGAAAGACAAGAGAGCAATTGAGATTCTTACCGGATTTGAAGGTGTTACTCTTATTGGCGAAGATGCCGTTCATGAAGTGGTTACTGAAAAACCAAAGAAGGAAAAGGCTGAAAAGAAAGAGCCTAAAGAAGAAACTTCACTTAATGAGAAAGAGATAGAATCTATAGAAGAAGAGGTTTAAATATGAGCATTACAAGATTAACGGAGCTCGCCGAACTTGAATATATAAATAAATCAACCTCTGCAGTCAATAAATTTGGGTACAATGCTGATATTGACACGGCAGCCGCTGAACATATTTGGTCAGTAGGTGGGCTTTATCCTTTCTCAACTTTTGCAACAGCTCAGAGTTTGGAAGTATTAAGCATCTCGGCCGAAGACGGAGCAGGGACAGAAACGGGAGCAGGTGAAATAAGTATTAATGGGTTAGACGCTAATCTTGTTGTGCAAAATGCAACCATTACAATGAATGGTACTACCGTGGTAGCAATACCCGGGACATGGTTAGCCGTTAATAGGGCTTTTATTAATGATGGTTCTACAGGTTCTACAGGTTCAAACGTTGGAAATATAAATATTAGAGTAGCTTCTGCCGGTGCGATAGTATCTCAGATGCCAGCGACTAAAGGCCAAACACAGCAAGCGATATATAGGGTACCCAGTGGAAATATTAGATTTAGAGTAACTAAATTAGAAGCTTATATGAGTGCTATAACAACAAAAACAGCTACTATAGAATTTACCAGCGTTGGATCTGATTGTGTTACTACAAGAGTTTTATCATCGGCGCCAATTTCTAATTCTATAAGGTTTAATAGAGAATATCATGTTGGCGGTGCCACTTTTGCCAGTGGGTCATGGGCTGCTTTTAGAGCTACGACAGCGCAAAACGATACATATATTACTGCGGAGTTTGACGGGGTATTAGAGTGAGCACTCAAAGGGTTACTGAAATACTAGAGTTATCACGAACTAATGACGGGAACGGTGTTAGGTCGTCAACTTATGCAACTGATTATATATATCAGGGTAAATGTTATTCATTTAGTCAACGTTTTACAGTTCCAGCCGCAACTAATTTAATTATAGTTTTTGATATAAGCGCAACAGATAGAGAAATCAGCCTTTATACACCAGTATTGGCCGCAACAACCGGGCCTATAAATATTGACTATTATATGGGAAGCGATTATACAGGTGGTACAGCGTGTTTAGTAAATAATCGGGCAGCTTATGGTAGTGCAAGTCAAGTAAGTGTAAAGCAAGGAGCTACTGGATCTGAGAAAGGGACGTTGTTTAGTCAGGATATGGTACTATCAGCGCATAAATCAGCTGGGACAAGTATTGAGGGTTTAGAGTTTGTACCTATGCAGGATTCTAATATTTTGATGGAACTTGATAATACAAATGGAACAGATGCAACTGTTTTAATTAAATTTGTTTGGTTTGAGGTTTAGATGGTAGTAATTACGTTAGCAAAAGTTAAAGAGCTTCTCGGTATAACTTCAACAGATTATGATACGCAAATATCCGCAAAGATCCCTATAATTGACGCTAAAGTTAAACAAATAACACGTAATAACTATGATTTTAAGTTTGTCGGGGCTCCTGTTGTAGATACTAACATTATGTATGTTTACGCATATCTACCTGATAACTATAACTGTAATAATTATTCCGGTATAAATAATCCTAACATTAAAACTGATATAGCGCAATCTTTAGAGATCGGCCAACTAATAACAGGGGATGGGATTGCATCAGGGGCATATATTACAAATATTGTTAAACAAGGCACATCATCAACAGATGCAGGATTTGTAGATGATTACTGTTATATTGAGATGTCGGCAAATGCAACTGCCTCTTCAGAGTCAACAGAGATAACAGCGGGGATTTCAATAGGGTATCAAGATATTATCGCAAAAGGGATTCAGTATCTTATTAACTCTACATCCACAACTTTACCAAGCGGTGGGATTGCCAGTGAATCAATAGGATCTTACAGTTATTCTTTGTCATCATCCAACCAAAAGATAGACGGTAAGAGCGGAATGCCTTACTGGTTTACAGCTGGATTGCCTAGATTTCAAGGTGGATTCTAATGATTGAAAAGTTTTTTACAGAGGCTGTTGTAGTAACACGAAAAACAAGATCTCAAACAAATGGCGTATGGAAAGAAACATTTACAACAGCATGGAGCGGCAATGTTGCTTTTGATAAATCGCAAACATCAAGCATTTTTACATCGAATAAAGAGAGCTTTGACTATTCAGCTGTAGTATATGCCCCTCTTGCATCTGGAATTATAGAGGATGATATTTTGACTTATGGGTCAATCGCTTACGATGTAGTTTCTTCTGTCAATCCAATGAATAGAAATAACCATATTGAAGTAGCTCTAAAAAAGAGGGCATCATGATTAAAGTAACGACTAAAGCCGTATCAAGAGCTAACGAATTTAGAATGGCTTTACAGGCGAATAAACATCTTGCACTGGTTGAGATGGGTGGACACGGAATGACTCAAATAGACCCATTAACTCCCGTTGCTAAAAAAAACGGTGGGGCGTTAGCAGGTTCTAATAGATTCGATGTCGAAAGTGATACGGTCGTTTTCAGTAATAATATGGAATATGCAGTATATGTTGAGTTTGGCCATTTAACAAGAAGTGGAAAGACTGGGATAAGAAGAATTGTTCCACCTCAATCTTTTATGAGACGTGGATTAAATAACGCAGTTGCCGGGTTTAAGAAAATAATAAAACACCACATGGGAGTTTAGATGATAGAGCCGAATATCTGTAGTTTTTTATCATCTAATCTTGCCACTGGAACTATTATCTCATGGGGTAAGGGAAACGAAGAAACTGATTGGGAGAATGGAGTAACAACGGTTGATCTATTTAAGATTTCGCAAAGCTCTTCAAAAATTACCCCTACTTATTGGGATAGTTTTCAGTTGTCAGTAAGAAACAAATATATTGATGGAGCGCAATCAATGGCAAATAGTATTGTTACATTGTTTCATCTTTATTTTGGGGCTATTGGAACATATCAAGTAGCGGTCAGTGATGTTTTTGCAAATGGGGTCTTATATGAGGAAGAGGATATAGTGCATATCCCTATAACATTGAGATTAAAATATACACAATTATAGAGTAAACAAAGGAGTTTAATTATGGCTAATGAGTACACAACAGCAGATGTTAATCAGGTTTTAAATAACCCTGGCATCTTTTATTTTCGGGCTTTTGGATCAACAGGATCTTATACTAAAGCGGTTTTTACCAATGCTTCAGAGTTTTCATTTACTCCTGAGATTACAACCGTAGGGTTTGATGATACCGGGGAAGTTTTTGACGCAATCGGTAAAGAAACAGGGGAAGTAAAGTTTTCTTTTGGTAAACCTTTTGATCTTGATTTTATGTCAAGTCTTTCAGGTGGATTATATACTAAAACAGTAACTTCAGCAGGAGCGCAAGCAGTAGCAAATCAGACAATAGCGGCAGGGTGGGGGAATAAAACACCAATAACTATTGATCTCGTTGATACAGCAGGGGTTATATATATTGCAAATGGTGAGCCTGCAATAACATCTGTCACTGCGTCAACTTCAGGAGCATTAGCGGCAAATGATGATTATTCGATTGTAGCAGACGAGAATAGTTATTCAGGATATTCAATTGTTTTAAATTCTGCAGGGACTGCAACAGTAGCAACTACAGAAAGTATTGTAATTATCTATAATGATCCTACTGTTATAGGCCAGACAACTATGTCCGGTGGCGGTATTAAAAACTATGATCCAATTGAAGGTTACTTCGACACCGTTCTTAAAGACGGAACAACTGCAAAGGTTAACTTTTATCGTGGATTCTACAACGGGAATATTAATCTTCCATTCGGGACTGAGGATTCACCGGAGGCTGCGGTAACCGATGTTGTTATCTCACTTAAAAAGGATACCTCACGAACTGCAGGGGATCAGGTTTTCAGTTTAGTTAAAGGTTAAGATTCAAGCCCCCTAACCGGGGGCATTTTTATAGGAGTAGAAATTGAATAGAGATAAATTACAATCGATAATCAGTAAGGAAAAAATATACATAACAGGATCAGGCGTTAAATTAAATTACTCTTTTGTCCCTGCCCTGGCTAATCGATTATTCACTGATTATATGCAGAAGAGTATTATTTTTGCACCTAAGATATATCGGCTAAATGAAAAATTACAGGATGTTGAATATAAAAAACTTCTTGTATCTTCCGAAGAGACGATTAACGCTTTTAACGAAGAAAATAAAGAACTACAAAAAGAAGGCGAAGAGATTAATGCAATGGGGATGAAAATTATTCTAATGATTCTCGAACGCAACGAACAGCCAATTGAAATTAACGAAGAGGCTATTTTAACCGAGATGGATCTTAATGATATGAATGGATTTTTACAGGCTTCCTGCTCTGTCTCTGATGCTCAAAAAAAAAACAGATAGCGCAGATTTCTATCTGGAGGCCGAGCTTTAATAAATATCTGCAAATATTTATTAGGGAATATGGGATAAGCCGTGAAGAGGCGTTATTGAATTATTCATGGCTGGATATTCAAACTTTTGTAATGACGTTACCGAAAGAGAGGGTAATAACTGTTTATGATGGTAAGAAGGCTGAAAATAGAAGCAGATACTTAGAGGCATTATGTGATAAAAATGTGGCTCAGGCGGCAAAAGATTTGAGTGAAGCTGAGGCCGAGTTTAATAGGCGAAGTGAATTAGCAAAGGAGAGACATAATGTTTGATCTGGGATCATTGACATATATAATTGAAGTTGATGACAAAGGTGCATTAAAAACAATTAACTCTTTTGATAAGAAAATGGCAGGAGCTACAAAAAGTACTGCTGGCTTCGGTAAAATGGCTTCCAGTGTCGGCAAAATCTTCAAGGGAGCCGTAGTCACCGCTATTGTGGCGGGTGTTGCGAAAATAGCAAAGTCTCTTGTTATGGCTGCTTCTGACGCAGAAGAAACTCAAAATAAATTTGATGTAACATTCTCGACCGTATCAAATAAAGCAGATAAAATGGCAAAGGATCTTGCTAAATCTTACGGGCTGTCAAGAAAAGCGTCTAAGCAATTATTATCAGATACAGGGGATCTTTTATCAGGATTCGGGTTTACTCAGGATAAGGCTCTTGGTTTATCAAATGAGGTTAACAAGCTCGCTGTTGATTTAGCGTCATTTACTAATTATTCGGGCGGTGCATCAGGAGCATCAGCAGCATTAACAAAGGTTCTTTTGGGTGAAACGGAGTCTCTTAAATCTCTCGGGATTGCAATAAGTCAGGCCGATATTAAACAGTTGGCAGAAGATAAGGGAATTGTCGGAGAACTTGATCGAGAGACAAAAGCAATGCTAACTTTTGAATTAACAGTTTCGCAGTCAAAAAATGCGAAACTG
>Ga0307375_10006184_pt1 | contig 11107 bp, 10 predicted proteins | sample TR1MG_FD_202531 | JGI IMG/M metagenome (GOLD analysis project Ga0307375, IMG submission 202531) | Soil microbial communities from Risofladan, Vaasa, Finland - TR-1 | ecosystem: Environmental > Terrestrial > Soil > Coastal area > Acid sulfate soil | place: Finland: Risofladan, Vaasa | collected...
TGTCGGCGCAGATTCTGCACAAGTTCATGGCAATTGTGGCAGGGCGCATTCGCAGCACAAACAAGCTCATCTCAGAGAATACGCCCTGGATTCAGGAGCTCCGGAAGCAGGTGCTCGGAGACAAGCTTACCGGTTTCTACAATTCCACCTATCTGAAGGAGGAGTTCCCGCGCATCCTGTCTGCGGGCAAGAGTTCAACAGCGCTCGTGATGGTCAAGCCCGACAATTTCAAACACATAAATGACACCTACGGGCACGAAATTGGCGATGAATCGATCAAGACAATTTGCGGTGCTCTTCGCGCCTGCCTGCGGCCCGAAGACAGCGCAGTCCGTTATCGCGGAAACGAGATTGCGATTATCAGGCCGGGGACATCTCGAAATGATGCAGAAGCGTTCGCAGAATATGTGCTTTCGACAATGAGCGCGATAGACTTGAGCAGGATAGTCAGTGAACCGGAGGGTACTCTTCGGCTCACCGCAAGCGTTTCGTTCGGAATCTGCCCCGAGGAGGGATCCGACGCAGATGCGCTGGTGGAGCTGGTGCATGATCGGCTGTACCAGGCGAGGGATGCGGGTGGAAATCAGGTGATAAGCAGATGAGTTCGCAGAAGCTATTGTTGAAGGGCGACCTGGGCAAGTTCCTGAAGAGAGTGGACATCTTCTCATCACTGGATGCCGGGGAACTCAAACGGCTCGCGCAATCATTCCGCATTATGGAGAGCTCAGCAGGCACACAGCTTTTTGCCGAGGGCAACGAAGGCAACGAGATGTACCTCGTCTATTCCGGAAGAGTCGTCACCACCGTGAGCCTTCCGGATGGAAAGACACTGGAGCTGGCGACGTTCGGAACCGGTGATTTTTTCGGGGAGATGTCGATATTCGAACAGGCACCCCGGTCGGCAACGTGCACAACGAGGGACCCCAGTTGTCTGCTTGCTTTGCACGAGCAGGAGTTCTTCCGGTTTCTCACGCAGTACCCGCAAAGTGCCATCAAGATCATGTACCGCATGCTCAACATAACAGCCGGCAGGTTGATGAACACAGGGCAGTTTCTGAGCGACATGGTCCAGTGGGGTGAGAGCGCAAGGAAACGGGCGATCACCGATGAGATGACCGGACTCTACAACAGGCGTTTCCTCGACGATTCGATCGAAGCTCAGTTTCAGCGTGCAAAGGCTGAAGGAAGACCGCTCACGGTGATCATGGTCGATCTGGACCGCTTCCGCGAAATCAATGAAGCGTACGGGATAGCCGCCGGTGACGATGTCATACTTGCGGTTGCTCCAGTATTCAAGGAGCACATGAAGCCAACTGATATCCTTGCGCGGTACGGAGGCGATGAGTTCACGTTTGTATGTCCCGATACCAATACCGAGGAGGCACTCGAGCGAGCCCGTGCAATCTGTGAGCACGTACACTCTCTTCCCGTGCTTTCAGGACGAGGCGGCAAAATAACTCGGGTCACAACCAGCCAGGGGCTTGCATCATTTCCCCGACATGCCTCAGATCTCAAGACACTGAAGGAGCGTGCTGATCAGGCATTGTACCAGGCAAAAGAAGAGGGTAGAGACAGGGTAGTAACTGCGGGCTAGGAGGGCAAGGAGACTCGAGGTAAATAATGCAAAAACGTGAAATTTCGACGATCGCTGAAAAGAATCGAATCATTTCGAACATCATTAACGCGATGGTGAGTCGCGATAATTTCCTCGTTCTCGGCCATCAGAATCCGGACGAAGACTGTCTTGCGTCCATGATAGCAGTCGCATTGCTCTTGACCAAGTTCTCGAAAAAAGTGGAGATCTTTGCGAGCGACCAGCTTCATGAGCATTTCGATTATCTTCTGAGTATCTGCAAATTCAATTCCATAGGTATCGCCCGTAACTCTCACCAAGTGGGAAGCGGGATTGACACCATAATAGTCTGCGACACCCCAAAACGGTCAATGGTCAGCTACACAGACGAGATTTCCGAAATGTTCTCCCGGCCTGAGATCGTGAAAATAGAAGTCGATCATCATCTTCAGGCTGACAGCGAATACATTGGAGATCCTGATTTTTGCCTCGTGGATGAGGCATCATCAGCCTGCGAACTTGTCGGCCTGATCTCATTGAAGATGCAGGAACGGACCGAACTGCTTGAGCAGCATCAGGTAGTTGATCTGCTTTCACGCAATTTCGTCCTCGCTGTACTCACCGGTATTATCGGGGACACGAATATGGGGAAGTTCATCAAATCCCGGCGTGAGCGGCGTTTCTACGAGATCTTCAGCAATATGTTCAATGAGCTGCTTTCCCGGAAAACCAAAAAGGGATCGAACTTCTCAAACAAGGACGAAGTCTTCCACGAGCTTCATCGGCTTTCCGCCAAGGAAGAAGAGTGCTTCAACTACATGATGGCACGGAAGCAATTTTCTGATTCAATCGGCTATTCGATCCTGACTGCCGAAGACATGCGCTATCTGCATTCACGGTTCGACCGGGACACCATAGTTTCGGTAGCCCGTGCTACCGCGGATGCCCTTGCCGAGGCGAGCGGCATACTGAGCCTTGTTGTCTACAACGACGATACCGAGGGTGACGGTCTGGTACAGTTTCGAGCGCGACGAAGCCAGGATTTCCGGGATTTCGATCTGCGCAAGATACTATCGATCTTTGGTATCGAAAACGGAGGCGGACACCAGGGCGCTATTGGATTCCGTGTCGAGCAATCCCGCATTGGAAATCTGACCGAGTATGTAGGGATGATCGTCTCCGGCATCGAAAATGCACTGCGGGATGCCACTCGCGTATAGTGATCGATGTGGAGCCGGGCAGCGGAAACATCTACCGGAAGCTGTATCCGGCTGCAATCGCGAACGTAACGTAGCCGAACGATACGACTCCGGTCGGACCGCCGAAGAGCGGACCAAAGTCAAATGAGATCCGCGGGCCTGCCGACAATACATTCAGGAATACAAAATCAAGCCCGGCCTCTGCTGTTCCGAATACACCCCATTCGTTACCCGCTACAAGCGGGGCTTCCCGTTCAGTCGTCAGCACGCCAATGCCGGCGCCGCAGTACGCCTGTGCAATAGTCCCGACCGGAACGAGCAATCCGAGCGCAGCCGATGTCTGAAGTGACCAGAAATAGCGTGTGGCATGCTGAAGTAGATAATCCTGTTCCGTTGCACTGCGGTAGTCGAGTCCGGCGGAAAAGTAGAACGGCGCCTGCAGCGGGAGAAGCAGGTGCACGCCTGCACCGAGCGCGTATGTGCCATAGGTACCGGTGAAAAGCGCAGCATCCAGGCTGTTGTTCATTTCCGAGTCAGCAGTTCCAAGAAGAAACGGGACATCTCCGGTGATCTCGATGTGTCCGTGACGATCACCAAGGCTGAATGTCGGGCTGCTCGCGATGGTGAGCGTCGCTATGAATAGAATACAGACCGCAGGGAGTCGTCTTGTCATTATGTTCCGGAACTTCCCGGCGATGATTCTACAGAGATAAGGTTTTTCGGGCAAGCTTGGGCTTATATCGAAACGCACTTGCCCGTCACCGTGACCGTTGTTAGAATGCGTGAACTTCGGAGGCGTTGTGCAGGACCTGGCAGTTATCTCGCGCGAATTGAGCGAAACGGTAAATCTCATGAAATTCTCGGCACCGATTACGCATGTCTACAACCCACTTACCTATGCACGGGCCGTGCACGAGGAGTATCTTTCGCGGTTTGGTACCGGGCAAAAGCGTATTGTCTTCTGGGGTATGAACCCCGGTCCCTGGGGCATGGCACAGACTGGCGTACCGTTTGGCGAGATTGCCGCTGTGCGGGATTGGATGGGCATTCACGGGCCGGTCGGAAAACCCGACCATGAGCACCCGAAACGGCCGATCGAGGGATTTGCCTGCGCTCGCAGCGAAGTGAGCGGCCGCCGTCTCTGGGGGTTGATGGAGAGTCGGTTCGAAAGTGCCGAGCAGTTCTTCCGCGAGCACCTGGTAATGAACTACTGCCCGCTTGTGTTCATGGAGGAAAGCGGACGAAACCACACGCCGGATAAACTGACTGCGGCCGAACGGACTCCGCTTTTTGAAGCTTGCGATCATCACGTGGCGGAGACAATTCGCATTCTCAATCCGGTCTGGGTTATCGGGATCGGCGCATTCGCGCTTTCGCGCATTCGTGGAGTTGTCCAGCAGAGTTTTCCGCAGGTCCAGGTCGCGACTATCCTTCACCCAAGTCCTGCGAGTCCCCGGGCGAATAGCGACTGGAGCGGTGTCGTGAGTTCGCAACTTGCCGCTCTGGGTGTGTGGCCGGCGGCATAGCTCTTCGCGGAGGGAAGTTCAGGGAACCATTCATCGCTTTCATTCGACTAAATCTCAACTTGAGAGGTAAATGAGCGATGAAGAGATTTCTTGTCATTTGTGCAACACTGCTTATTCCGGCAGCTGCCGCGTGGAGCCTGGACCAGGCGGATGCAGACCACCTTCTGCTTCGAACCGGATTCGGTGCGCCGATATCTTCCGAACAGATGCTCTTTCCGTTAAGCAAGGCAGCTGCCGTCGATGAGCTGCTCTCTTCGGTACGAAGTACACCTGTTACTTCACTTCCCGTTTGGGCAAACAGGCCGCCGCTCCTTCCTCCGCGGCAGACAAAGGGCGAAAACCCCAATGCGATTATTGCTGCCCGACTTCACTACAATGCCGAGCTGAACGCGCAGGATAAGCAGCTCCAGGCCTGGACGATTCGGGAAATACTTTCGACCGATTCTCCGCTCACCGAGAAGATGGTTCTTTTCTGGCAGAATCACTTCACCTCGAGCTTCATGAAAGTCCGAAGTCCTCTTCTGCTCCTGAGACAGGATTTGCTCATACGAAAGTACGCGTTTGGCAACTATCGGGAGTTTCTTCACGCAATTGCGAAGGACCCGGCAATGATCATCTACCTTGATAATGAAACGAATCGAAAAGGAAACGCGAACGAGAACTTCGCGCGTGAAGTCATGGAACTTTTCACCCTTGGAGTCGGACATTATACGGAGGCAGATGTGAAGGCGGCAGCGCGAGCCTTTACCGGATGGCGAGTAAATCCCGGGTCCGGGAAGTTCTTCTTTGACGCACGCCAGCACGACAATGGCCAGAAGACTTTTCTCGGGAAGACCGGCAACTGGAACGGGGATGATATCATCAACATCATACTGCAACAGAAGCAGGCTTCCCTTTTCATCGTTGAACAGATGTGGCGCCAGTTCATATCGCCCACTCCCGACCTGAAAACGGTTGAACTGCTCGCTTCACGGTTCCGCGAGAGTAACTACGATATCAAGTCTCTTCTCAGGGATATTCTCACATCGGATGAGTTCTGGGCAGCGCAGAACCGCGGAAACCTCGTGAAGTCCCCCATAGATCTGCTGGCGGGAACCATTCGGACACTTGATATCAGCGGATTCAATACTGACAAGAATGATGAGCGGGTCGCTGCCGTTTCAGCTGAACTTGGGGAACCGCTGTTCAACCCGTTGAGCGTGAAAGGCTGGCCATATGATACAGGCTGGATCCATTCGAACACGCTGCTGCGGCGCGATGAGGTTGTCGGTTATCTATTTCGGGAGTTCGTTCGCGTGAACGGCTCACAACTCTCCTGGGCCGCCAGGAAGGCTTTGCGCAGTAGTGTCATGAGCCTCAGTTACGAACTTGAGTAGAGGGGAAGCGAAAATGAATACACATCTGATCCGACGAATGATGCTGATGATAGCCGTCTGTACATTTCAGTCACTCCAGCTCTTCGCCGCTGAAGCGCCTGTGGCCGACTGGCAGAGGACACTTGTGGTAGTGGAGCTTGCAGGCGGCAATGACGGATTGAATATGGTGATTCCATATGCGGATCCTCTCTACTATTCTGATCGGCCGACTATTGCAGTCCCAAAGGACCAGGTGTTGCGACTGAGCGGAACACTCGGCCTCAATCCCGCAATGAAGCCGCTCCTGTCCTCCTGGTCCGGCGGAGACCTCGCATTTGTGCTCGGCGCAGGATATCCTGATCCGAACCGCTCACACTTCAGATCAATCGACATCTGGAACACAGCTTCAAACAGCGATCAGTATCTGCAGAGTGGCTGGATCAGTCGACTTTTCGATCAGGACCATCCGCCAGCATCGAACATAGCCGACTCCTTCATAATCGGGGAGAATCATGACGGGCCGCTGGCCGGTCCGAACATGCGAAATATCGCCCTGAACTCGATTGGCGGCTTTGTGCGGGAAGCTCACATTCTGGCCGGTGTTCACGTTGGCAGTTCCGACAGCGGACCTCTTGCCTATCTCGATGCAGTTGCCACCGATACCCGTTCGGCCGCAGCCCGCCTTGCCATTCTGCAGAATAAGCTTCCTCATTTTGCTACGAAGTTCCCTGCGACGCCGTTCGGCAGGCAGGTGGAACTTGCCGCTGAACTGCTGGGAGCGGGAGCCACGGTTCCGGTCATTAAGCTTACCCTGCGTGGATTCGATACCCATGGCGGTGAGCGACTCGTGCAGGACCATCTGCTGGCTGAACTCTCGGGAGCCCTTGCCTCGTTCCGGTCCGCAATGATCGAGCGTGGTTTGTGGAAGAATCTGCTCGTCATGACCTACTCGGAGTTCGGTCGCCGTGTTCGGGAGAACTTCAGTAAGGGCACCGATCACGGCACAGCGGCGCCGATGCTCATCATGGGCGGAATGGTCAAGGGAGGGTTCTACGGCGAGGAGCCCTCATTGAGCAATCTGGATCACGGGGACTTGAAATTCACTACCGACTATCGGGACGTTTATCAGACAATAGCTTCACGTTTCTGGATGATGGACAACGGAAACGCGATCGAGAGAGCATTGGGAAGGAATTATCCGCAGCTGGACTTTCTGCCTCAGTAGTCAGTTGGATTCAGACGGACGAGTTCACGGGTCGATAGAAGTCCGCACGCGGCGAGGATATCCTGTCCGCGTGACCTGCGGATTGTGGTGAGAATGCCTTTCGCCTTGAGCATATTCTGGAAATCGGTCATCTGTTCGTCGGATGCAGGGAGCAGCGGGCTGCCGGGAATCGGATGGAACCGTATGAGATTGACGCGGCATCGCAGTCCCTGAAGAATGCGGGCCATCTCCTTTGCGTGGTTTGCCGAGTGGTTCAGTCCGCCGAATACTATGTACTCGAATGAGACCCTGCGCTGCCGCGGCATATCGTAGGAGCGCAGCGTTTCGAGTACCTCCGACAGCGGATAGACATGCTGAATTGGCATGAGCTGGCGGCGCTCCTCTTCAAACGGCGAATGCATGCTCACCGCAAGGTGGCCGGAGCTGCGTTCGAGATAGCTCTTCATCGCCGGAATCAATCCCACAGTCGACACAGTGATGCGCGATGGACTCATCCCGTATCCCCAGTCGGCGGTCAGAATCTCCAGGCTGTCGAGAACCGGCTCGAGATTGTCGAGCGGTTCTCCCATTCCCATATATACGATATTCGTTACCTGATCGCGTTCAGGCAGGCTGTCGTACTGATTCACGATTTCACCGGCTGAAAGTTGACCCTGAAAGCCCTGCTTTCCGGTCATGCAGAACAGGCATCCCATCTTGCAGCCGACCTGGGTCGACAAACAGAGGGTTGCTCGCTCGGTTTCCGGAATATAGGCTGCTTCGACATAGCGATGCGATTCCGAAGAACCCGCGGCAAACAGGTATTTCTTCGTGCCGTCCGAGGAGACGGTCACTTTGTCGGGCAGTTGAGGAGAAATCAGGAACGCTTCATCAAGCACTGATCTGGCGGCGGCTGAAAGGTTCGTCATGACTGAGAATGATCGTGCGTGTCCCCGGTAGATCCAGCGCGCTATCTGTTCCGCTGAATAGCGCGGCAGGTTCAGTTCATCTGTGATTTGTTTGAGTTGAGAGAGTGTTTTTCCAAAGAGCGGCGTTTTCATGTATGTACCGGCACCAATATAGCAGATTGCACCGATTCGTTAGAAGTAGATCTCCGAGTGTATACGATCGAACGCGACTCCCGAGGCTATCAGCAGGTCACGAACATCGACGATCATTCCGGCGCTACCGCAGAGGAAGTACCGGGTGTCGATGGGAAGCTTGCCTGTCGATGCGGCGTCCCGCAGCCAACCGGTGAGCCGGCCGGAGTAGCATGTGGCCCTGCGCGCGCCGCCCCACGGCTCGCCTGAGGCAGCCGGCGCGCCGGTCCCGGGCGACTCCGCGCACTGCGAACAACAGAGCACGAGACGGTCACCGAGGGATGTCGACAGTTCATCCGCGAAGTAGAATCGGTCCGATGTTCTGCTTCCGTACACGAGCGTCTTCTCACTCACTGAACCGGACCGGATTGCGGAGAGAAACGGTGCAACTCCTGTGCCTGTCGCGATCCACATCGATGGTTGCCTGTCATCCACAAAAGTTCCGAAAGGATCGGAGACCATGATCGTATCACCCGGTACAAGCAGCGAGAGTTGTTTGGTGAGCGCTCCGCCGGGGACGACATCGTACAGTATGCCGATCGAAGGAGCACGCTCGCCGCTCGCTATGCTGTAGTATCGAGCCGGTCCCGAAAGGGTAGACAGGGAGACGCATTGTCCGGCCGCAAACTCGAATGGGCGGTCAATCTCGAGGTACTGTACACCGGGTAGAATCTGCTCGTTCCTCCGGACCGGGAGACGATGTGGGAGATCGTGTGTATGCATCTGGGAGTTCGATGACTTCAATCTTTTTACAGGATATAGATTATATTCGAATAGTCATTCTCTACGCCTTTCTCGTCCAGAATCTGGGAGATCGCGCCCCGATGGTGAGTCTGATGATTGAAGAAGTGATCCATTGCCATCCACATGATGTACTGCCGCGCATTCCCTCTGAAATCCTGGTACCGGAGCGTTTCGGTGAGCAGTTCTTCGGTTAGCTCATCGATCCATCGCACGATCACCGCATCGACCGCAGCTCGGCGCGTCGCCAGATCGTCGAATTGCTCGTACATCTCCTTGCCCCAGGTGACGCCTTCGTTGCTTGTCGCCGGGTCATTAAGTGCGACGCTTTCAGACGACAAGGTGCGGAATCGGCTAAGCCACGCAACATCCGAGGCGAGAATGTGGTTCAGTATGCCGTGGATCGAAGTGAAGAAGGAGCCGGATTTGCTCTTCCGATCGGCATCAGATAACGGGGAGAGGATCCCGTACATTGCGCTGTTTATCTCTTTGTTGTACCGGGCGAGCAGTGCGAAGTGACTTTTGATCGATATCATGTAAATCCTCCGCCGCATTATGTCACGCACCCGAACCGGTGTCCATCAGGATCGCTTTGTGGCAGTGACTGCCAGCTAGTTCGCGGTAACCGTTATGGTAATGTTGTCCTGATAGGTGCCCTCGGTAGCATTGCCGACGTTTCCGATCACGACCGTAATTGGATATCGGGCCCCGGTTGTTGGCGGACCGGCAGAGATGGCCATATTCGGAACACCGGCCGGAAGTGACAGGGCCGAGCCATTGAACTGAAGCGTATAGGGAATGGTGCTCGTATCCCCGGCCGTTGTTATAGCCAGTACGCCGCCCTGTTGCGATTGCAGAGCAACCTGATAGGAGGAGTTCGCGCGCACAAGCAGATCGACTCCGCGCGAGGTCCCTTGAGTCAGCATCCCAAAGTCCATCAGCGAACTCGTGCTGCCCGGCGCAAACGGCGATCCAACTGGCACGAGCGAGAGTTCGGCGATCTTGGGAACCGTGAACGAGAGCGACATTGTTTGTGTCGTCTGTGCAGTGTTCGTACCTGTCGGACTGCCGGAATAGAGCCCGACGTTGACCGAGTCGACGTAGGTACCGGCGTTCGGGAGCTGGCCCGCCGGAAGTGCCACTACGAAGTTGGATGTGAGCTGTTGAACGCCGGACGCCGGATTCGTTCCGGAAAGTACGTTTTGAATCGGAGGATTGACACTGAGGTCCTCAAGAGTATTTCGCGACGCGACATTGTCCATGATCTGGTAGGTCAGGGTTCCACCCGCCGCGCTTCTTGCCTGCCGGCTTGCGAATGAACCCGACTGACCTGCTGAGAATGTGACGAAGTAGGAAGTTGATCCGGTAGTGAAACTGATGTGTGTGATGCTTAAGGTCTGGGGCAGATCATTCTCGATGGTCGAGTCGTAAGTTGAACTCACCGCAGGAACTGAGGAGGCGAACCGGTACTCGAGTGATCCGCCGGCAAACGCGGTCACGGCTGCCGAGGCCATTAACAGTAGGAAGGTCACTCTCATATGAACTCTGCTTAACATTTCCCGTCTCCTAATTGCCACCGGTTGCCCGGGTGAGCTTCACTTTGCCCAAATCATACAACCCCGTAGCACTTGCCGGGATTGAGATCTGTTTCGGCTTCCATCCTTTGCCCGCCATGTCGAGTGTGTACTCTCCCGGTTTCAGACCGTATACCTGGAATTGACCTCCGGCATCGGTAAAGAAGGAATGGTCCTTTGCCGCCGGGCCAGTTGATCTGAGGCTGCCCGCGAGGAGCACAATCGGTTTTCCGTCACCATCTTCAAGCGTGCCGCCGACATAGACGGTGGCATCGGTGCCGATCGTGATCACCGCGCCGCTGCGATAGGGCAGCGAGAGCAGGAACAGCGTATCACCCAGATCGTAACCAATCGGCGCATCCGGAACCTGAACATTCGCGAGCGTATCCGTGTAGGACTGTATGGACGACAGTGCTGCATTTCCGAGAAAGTCACTTACAGCCGAATAGGAGGTGCCGGTTGAGTTCACTCCAACAAGTGCCATACCAAGCTCCTTGTTGCGGACCATGATCGCAAAGCTGTCGCTCACCGGCCGTGTTATTGCAGCATTGCCATCGGCATAGACGAGCGCGGTGTCGAACCTGATGTAAGTATGATTGAGAACCGATGAAGTGCCGGTCAGATCACTCGCTGACAGCGAGTGGCCGAGCGCGGTATCAAACCGATTTCCCTGGTAGGTGAGAGTTGCGGAAGCGCCGCTCGTCTGGCCTCCGACTCCCGGTGGGCCGGATACCTGAGCGTTTACCGAGAAGCCGGGCACCGACGCGGGACGGTAGTCGATTCCGACCTGCCCGGTCGGTGATGTCAGACTCTGGCTGTAGCTCATTGCACCATC
>Ga0307375_10006188_pt1 | contig 11102 bp, 9 predicted proteins | sample TR1MG_FD_202531 | JGI IMG/M metagenome (GOLD analysis project Ga0307375, IMG submission 202531) | Soil microbial communities from Risofladan, Vaasa, Finland - TR-1 | ecosystem: Environmental > Terrestrial > Soil > Coastal area > Acid sulfate soil | place: Finland: Risofladan, Vaasa | collected...
GCCAGGTCGGCGTCCTCGCTCGCGAGCGCGAGATCCGTGCGTTGACCGGGCAGGTCGCTGCACTGGAAGCGCGGATCGAGGAAGCGACCGGCCAGCTGGACGCCTTGCGCGCCCGCAAATTCGATGCTGAGCGCGAGCGCGACGATGCGCAGCGCGAGCTCTACAACGCGCATCGCCGCCAGTCCGAACTGGCCGGTCAGATCCAGAGCCATCGCGGCAAGCTGGAGACGGCGCGGGCGCGTGCCGAGAAGGTGACCGGCGAGCTGTCCGAACTGGGCGCACAACTCGACGAACTGCAGGGCCAGACCCGCGAGGCGCGGGCGCGGCTGGACGAATCGGTCGCCCTGATGGGCGATCTGGAAGACCAGCGGCGCGAGCTGGAAAACGAACGCCGCGCGCTGCTCGAGGCACGCGAGGAAGCGCGCATGAACGCGCGCGAGGCAGCCGACCAATCGCACGCCCTGGCGCTGGGGCTTGAATCCAGGCGTGCCGCGCTGGCTTCGCTGGAACAGGCGCTGGGCCGCATGGCTACGCAACTGCGCCAGATCGAGGCGCGCCGCAGCGAAATCGCCGAACAGCTGGCGGCCGGCTCCGATCCGATCGCCGAGCTGGAAAGCGAACGCCAGACCTACCTGGATCAGCGCCTGCTGGTCGACCGGCAGCTGGTGGAGGCGCGCCGTTCGCTGGAAGACATCGACGCGGACGTGCGCCGACTGGAACAGGAGCGCCAGCGCGTCGAGCATGGCCTGGGCGCGCTGCGCGAGCGGTTGTCGGAGAAACGCCTGGCCGCGCAGGCATTGCACATGCGCGCCGAGCAGCTCGCCGAAGCGATCAACGCCTCCGGCCTGGAACTGCAGGCGCTACTGACGGAACTGGCCGAAGACATCGATGCCGGCCAGTGGCGTCGGCAGCTCGACGACCTCGGCCAGAAGATCGCCCGCCTGGAACCGGTGAACCTTGCCGCGATCCAGGAGCACGCCGAACAGAGCGAGCGCAAGACGTACCTGGATAACCAGCTGGCCGACCTGGTCAGTGCGATGGATACGCTGGAAGGCGCTATCAGGAAGATCGACCGCGAGACCCGCCAGCGCTTCAAGGAGACCTTCGACAAGGTCAATGCCGGCGTGCAGGAGTTGTTCCCGCGGCTGTTCGGCGGCGGCCACGCCTACCTTGAACTGACCGGCGACGATCTGCTCAATACCGGCGTGTCGATCATGGCGCGCCCACCGGGCAAGCGGATCACCAACATCACCCTGCTTTCCGGTGGCGAGAAAGCGCTTACCGCGGTGTCGCTGGTATTCGCCATCTTCGGCCTCAATCCCTCGCCATTCTGCCTGCTGGACGAGGTGGACGCGCCGCTGGACGAAGCGAACGTCGTGCGTTTTTCCAGCATGGTCAGGGAGATGAGCGAAAAAGTGCAATTCATCTTCATCAGCCACAACAAGGCCACCATGGAAGCGGCCACCCAGCTGTGTGGCGTGACCATGCGCGAGCCGGGCGTATCGCGCCTGGTACAGGTGGACCTCGCCGAAGCGGCTAAACTGGCAGGCGCTGCCTGAGGAGTCCCCGGATGACGTTGCAACCTGTTCTCGCCGTTGGCTGGAATCCCGCTGTCGGCATTCCACTATTCATTTTCAGCGTGATCGCGCTGGTGTTGATGTGGCTGTTCGGTCAGCCAAAGAAAGAGCAGGGCAAGCGGCGCATGGGCGGTACCCAGCAGGGCAGCGATCGACGCGAACCGACCCTGGACGGATCCAGCATCGCCGACGATCCGTACTTCAGTTCGCTCGATGCGCCAGCCGGCGGCCACGAGCGGGGCAGCCCCCAGCCGCAACAGGGCGAGCTGGAAGTGGGGTTGCGCGCCGAGCTCGAACGCCTGGGCGCCACCCTGTCCGGCGAGCACAACCACACCAAGCCGAAGCCGAAGCTGGCCGGTCATGCCGCCTCGATCGTCGATGCCTTGCGTGCGCCGGCACCCAGCGAAACGCTGCCTCCCGCCGCATCACAGCCGTCCGCACCAGTTGCGGCAAAGGTTCCGCCACGCACGGAGCTTGGCCGGCGCCCGGAGCAACTGCCGGTGGAGCGCATCGTCACGCTGTTCGTGATCGCACGCGAAGGCAGTTTCTTCCATGGCCCGGATATGGTTGTGGCTGCCGAAAAAGCCGGCCTCGAGTACGGCGACATGGGCATTTATCACCGCCTGGTCGACGGCAAGCGTGAACTCGGGCCGATCTTCAGCGTGGCCAACATGCTCAAGCCGGGCAATTTCGATCTGGGGCGGCTGGATGCATTGCGCACGCCCGGGGTGAGCTTCTTCATGACCCTGCCGGCGCCATTGCCGGCGCTGGATGCGTGGGATGCGATGCTGCCCACTGCGCAGCGCCTGGCCGAGCTGCTGGATGGCCAGGTACTCGACGAGGAGCGCAATGCGCTAGGTCGCCAGCGCATCGCCCATATCCGCGACGAACTGCGCGGGTGGGACCGCGGCCACGAAGGCAAGGAAATCATCTTCGGCCGCTGAAGAGGATGGCGTGCCGTCGGCCAGCCCCAATGCGGGCTGCCCGGAATGAACCTCAACCCGCGTGTGCGCGCCGCCGTCGGACAAACACCAGCACGATCTGTGCGATCACGGCACCCAGCAGCGCCAGGGTCATGTCGCTCTGTGCATCCCATGCGTCGCCTTGCGTACCGAGATACGCCTGACCAAGTTCGCCACCGAACACGATCGCCGCCAGCCATTCGACAAGTTCGTAGATGGCTGAGAGAGACTCGATGAAGAACACCGGCATCAGGAAAAACCAGACCCCGCGGGGAGGGGCCTTGGCTTCGAACAGCTCGACCGCCAATGGCAGCAGCAGCAGGCCAAACAGGAAGTGCACAAGGCGATCGTATTGATTGCGCTGGAACCCGAGCAGCGCATCGAGCGATCGCCCCGTCAGCATCCGGTACGCCGCATCGTAAGGCACCAGCGAATAGGTGTAATGGGCGCCAATCTCATGTGCGCACAGAAAAATGAAGAGCAGGGTGTACGCCAGATTGGAAAAGCGCAGCTTGTGCGCCGTTGCTGCGAACAGCGGCAGCAGGACGAACACGGCAATGTTCTCAAGCAGCCAGTCGTGGCGGAACCACGGTTTGATCGCCAGCGCGAGCCAGAAAAGGATGAACAAGCCCAGCAGCCCCAGCGGGTAGACGTAGCGGTGGCGACGATACCGATCGATGCTGCTGTCTGACATGCGCCTATTCATCGCGTACCGTCCCTCTGATGTCAACGACCATCGGGATCGGTCTCCCGGATAACGAAACGGCAACGAAGTTCGCGGGGCTCACGGTAACCGTCCCGGCGGGTCCTGGCTATCCGGGCGTCGCGGCATGCCGCCCTGTTGATCTGCGTCAATAGACGGCTCCGCCCCGCGAGTACGCTTTCACTTGGTCCCGTCTGCAAGCATGCAGAGTGACCGCCGGGCAGCACGTTGGCGCAGCAGCACCCTGGCGATTGGTGGATGAAAGGCTGCGCATCGATTTGCGGAGGACACACTACCATGGCAACAATGACACGCTGGAATCCACTCAGGGCGGTGAGCCGCATGGATCCGCTCGCCAACTTCGAAGACATGTTCCGCGACCTGGGCACTCGCCCGCTGTGGCGCGAGCTTGGAGCGACGACGCCGGACATGCGCATCGACGTCACCGAAAACGACAAGGCATTTCTGGTCAACGCCGAAATGCCGGGCATCGACAAGAACGACATCGCGATCTCGGTCGAGGGCAACCAGGTATCGATCAGTGCCGAGGTCAAGCGGGAAAGCAAGAAGAAGGAAAACGAAATGGATGTCTATACCGAGCGGTACTACGGGAAGGTGTTTCGCTCCTTCAGCTTGCCGACCGAGATCGAAAGCACGAAAGCGGATGCGCACTACGACAACGGTATCCTGCATCTGACGCTGCCCAAGAAGCACAATGGCGGTGCGCGCAAGATCACGGTCAGCTGATATCCGCGTGACGGTTCTGCTCCGCGCCGGTTCGCCGATACGGAGCAGCTGGCCGGTCCGCCAGCCGCGATGCATGTGCTACGTCGGTCTCGTCCATGAAAGGTACGTCCGCCAGTTCGCTTGATGCAATCCGTGCCGCAGCCGTGCGCCTGGACGGTGCGGATCACGACTACGATGCGCTGATGGAGGCGGTCGGCGACCGTCCGTTCGTGCTGCTGGGCGAAGCTACCCACGGCACATGCGAGTTCTATCGCATGCGTGCACAAATCACGCGCCGATTGATCGCCGAGCGCGGCTTCGATGCCGTAGCGGTGGAAGCCGACTGGCCCGATGCCAACCGCCTGAACCGCTATGTGCGCGGCGATGGCCTCGATCTATCGGCGCGCACCGCCTTCGGCGACTTTCAACGCTTCCCACGCTGGATGTGGTGCAACGACGAGGTTCTTCACTTCATCGAGTGGCTGCATGCGCACAACGCATCTTGTTCGGCCGATTCCGGCGTCGGTTTCTTCGGTCTGGACATGTACAGCCTGTACCGGTCGGCCGAGGCGGTCATCGCCTATCTGGAAAACGTCGATCACGAGCAGGCTGCCATCGCGCGGCAGCAGTATGCCGCCCTGGATCATGTGGGTGATCCGCAGAGCTACGGCTATGAAGCCGCGTCAGGTCTGCGGCCGGACTGCCGGGATGCGGCGCGGGAGCGGCTGGTCGAATTGATTCGTCGTGCGCCGGATTACCTGGCCTACGACGGCCGACGAGCGGCCGACGAGCAATTCTTTGCCGAGCGCAACGCACATGTCGTGATGAGTGCCGAGGCGTACTACCGCGGGATGTTCGACTCACGCGTCAATACGTGGAACCGCCGCGACGAGCACATGACGCAGACGCTGTTCGCATTGCAGCGGTACCTGCATGCGCAGGGAAGGGCTGGCCGCATCGTGGTGTGGGCCCACAACTCCCATCTGGGGGATGCGCGAGCGACGCAGATGTCGGAGGCCGGCGAGTGGAATGTCGGCGAGCTTGTGCGTGAAAGTGTCGGGGCCGAGCGGGCGTTTCTGGTGGGCTTCACTACTTATGCCGGTACCGTCACCGCCGCGCACGAGTGGAACGGCCCGGCCGAGTGCCGCACGGTTCGGCCGGCGCATGCGGATAGTTACGAAGGCCTGTTCTATCGCGCACGTCTGGATCGCTTCTACCTGTCCTTGCGCGACCGGGCTGCCGATGCCTTGCGTACCCCACGACTGGAACGCGCTATCGGTGTGCTCTATCGACCACAAACCGAATACGCAAGCCACTATTTCATGGCCACGCTGCCCTTGCAGTTCGATGCGGTGTTCCACCTGGACGAAACCCGGGCCGTCGAACCGTTCGAACCGAACGATGCGAACGATGCAAACGAACGCCGCGACCCCGGCGAAGTGACGGCATCCCAGTCATCAGGCACCTGAAGGATCCGCCGCCCCGGCGTACCTTCGATGTGCCGCTATGGAGAAATCCCCGGCGCAAGCAACCGGTGCGGCAGGCGCGCGTGTATTTCGACAAGGGACAGGGCAGTGAGATCGTGCCGAATTTCGTCGACAACGCACGCGCGTAGCGGTTTGTCGAGACAGTCGTGCATGACGCCGAGAAAGTGGGCTGGTGCAACCAGGATGAGCTGATCGAACTGGTGCTCGTTGTGGCCGCGTTCCAGTGCGTCGTTCAACATATGCGCGAAATGATCCGCGCTTTTCTCGCGCAGCGAGGTATGCGGCTCGATCGCATGACGAGTGGGGCCGACGCTCTCGTTGACGCGGGGTGCGCGCTCCGAGGTGGCACCCCGACCCGGCGCGCGGCCATCCGGATTGGTGAAACAGGCCACTTCGTTCAACACCTTTTCGGACGAGCCAAAGGCAAACAGGCGTGCGCGTGCACTGTCGGCCACCAGAATCCATGTATTGGTCATGTCAGTCTCCTGCCCCGGGTTTGGGGCGTCGTGTTTCGCTCGCTCTGCCGTCCGTTGCGCAGAGCGGGGCCTCGGTTTCGAGCCATCGATCACTTGCCCCTGGCTTGCTGCAGGGTCGCGACGACTTCGGCATCCTCGACCTGCCCGAACTGCAGGTAGTGCGCGCCGACGCTGGAAAAATTGGCCGGTGTCGCCAGGCAAACGACTTCATCCGCCAGCGCGGTCACCCGTGCCAGCGCCTCGGCCGATGCCACCGGCACCGCACAGATCAGGTGCGATGGTGCGCGGCGGCGCACCGCGGCGAGCGCGACAGCCATGGTGGCGCCGGTGGCCAGCCCGTCATCGACGACGATGACCAGGCGGCCATGCGGGTCGATCGGGTCCCGGCCACCGCCGTACAACCTTCGCTGCTCACGGATACGCGCCACTTGCCGGGCGGCCTCGGTTTTCAGGTATGCCTCGTCCGCGCCAGCGGATGCGGCGTACGTGGCTATGCGCATGTCTCCTGTCTCGTCGACTGCGCCTACCGCAAACTCCGGGTTGCCGGGCGCACCGAGCTTGCGCACCAGTATCACGTCGAGTTCGCCGCGCAAGGCGTCGGCCAATACGCGTCCGATCGGGACGGCGCCTCGTGGTATCGCCAATACCAGCGGGTTGCCGCCGCGGCAACCGGCCAGCCGATCGGCCAGAAACCGGGCCGCATGGGTACGATCGAGAAAAGGCAGAATGCTCATCGGCACATGCTCCACGCAGCGACTGGTTCAGCGGACTGGATGCATGCGTCGCGCGCGATGCAGGCAGCGGTATCGATCTCGTCGGCGATCTGGTGCACGTCGTCGCTCATGAGGCAACAAGCCGGCAGGGTTCTCCGTCCCGTGGCACGTACATCATGAATACGGGTCTCAGATGCGCGCGTTCATTTCGTGCATCTGCTCGTGGGTGAGTGCTGCGCCGAGTTCGCGCATATGCGTGCCGAGCGCGCCGTATATGTCGTCGGCGCTGAGCATGCCGGTCAGTCCGCCCTCGCTGTTGAGTACGGGGAGGCGGCGTACGCCGCGCGCACGCATGGTCTCGATCGCATCGAATATGTCTTCGTTCTCGGTGCAGGTGGCCACGTTCCGGCTCATGATGTCGGGCACCATGAGCGCATCGGCGCTGATGCCCACGGCAACCACGGCGAGGACGATATCGCGATCGGTGATGAAGCCGATCGGGATGCGCTCGCCGTTCGGTTGTTCGGTGACCACCAGACTGCCGACGTGATGTTTGCGCATCATCTCGGCCGCTGCGTGGACGGATATGGCTGCATCGGTGCTTACGACCTGACGGGTACAGATATCAGCGATACGCATGGACTTTCTCCGTGACCGCGGTCAGACAGGCCGCCCAGGGAAAAGCATTGCTCCACGATTGCCCACCGGTCTTGACGACGATCAACAAAACGTCACTCAGTTCGATGCCAGCTTGCGGATGGCCCCCTGCCTGCTGCGGCTCAGCCAGACATCGGGCTCATGGTTGCCGCGAGCCGTTTGCGCAGCCGTTGCAGCGGCAACGTATTGAGGACATCGCCTGCCTCCAGCCAGCCGCGCCGGGCCTGATCGACGCCCAGCGCCAGCCAGCGCAGATCGGTACCTTGATGGGCATCGCTGGATATCGCTATCGCGACGCCGGCGTCCCTGGCCTGGCGGCACTGCAGGTCGAACAGATCCAGCCGGTCAGGCTGCGAGTTCAATTCGAGAAAGCAGCCGCGCTCGCGCGCATGGCGAATGATCCGCTCCATGTCCAGCGCACAGGGGCCGCGGGTGCCGAACAGTCGCCCGTTGGGATGGGCGAGGATGCTGAAGTTGGGCCGGTCCATGGCATGCAGGATGCGCGCCGTCTGCTTCTCCCGCGACAGATCCAGGCTACTGTGCACGGCGCCGACCACCAGATCGAGGCGGGCGAGCACGGCATCGGGCAGATCGAGCCGGCCATCCGGCAGGATGTCCACCTCGATGCCCTTGAGCAGGACGATATCCTTGAGCTTCTCGTTGAGCCGGTCGATCGCATCGATCTGCACACCCAGCCGTCGTGCATCGAGCCCGTGCGCGACGGTCAGGCTGCGTGAATGGTCGGTGATCGCAAGATACTTGAGGCCGGCCGCGCGGGCCGCCTGTGCCATCTGTTGCAGGCTTTCCCTGCCGTCGCTGGCGTCGGTGTGGGCATGCAGGTCGCCGCAAAGATCGGCGCGTTCGATCAACCGCGGCAATGCCTTGCGGCGGGCGGCCTCGATTTCGCCATGGTCCTCGCGCAGCTCGGGTGGAATGCAGGGCAACCCTATCGATGCGTAGACCGATGCTTCGGTATCGCCGGCGATGCGTATCCGGCCGCGGTACACGCCGTATTCGTTGATCTTCAGTTTTTGCGCCTGGGCGATCCGGCGCAGAGTGATGGTGTGCGCCCTGGAGCCGGTGAAGTAGACCAGTGCAGAGCCGAAGCTGGCCGCACGTACCACGCGCATATCCACCTGCAGGCCGTTCTTGAGTACCACGCTGGCGCGCGTTGAGCCTTGCGCAAGCACCTGTTCGACTTGATCGAACTCGCACAGTTGCCGCACGGCGGCGCTATCGGCTGGCGCCACGACCAGGATATCCAGATCGCCCACGGTGTCGCGCCGACGCCGAAAGCTGCCGGCGACGACGACTTCGGACACCCCGGGAACCGCATGCAGGCAGGCGAGCAGGGCGTCGACACTGGGTGTGACGCGCGCCAGCGGCCATCGCTTGGCGCGCTCCAGATGGTCGGCCGCGGCCTTGGCGATGCGGCGTTCGCTGACTGCGCCAAAACCGGGCACCGTGCGTATGCGGCCCTCGCGCGCCGCGCTCAGCAACTGTGCGGGCGAGCGTATGCCGAGTTCGTGATACAGCGCGTGCACGCGTCTGGGGCCAAGTCCGGAAATATGCAGCAGGTCGGTGATGCCGCGGGGGAAACTGGCGCGCAGGCGGTCGAGCTGGTCGCAGCTGCCGCGCGCGAGGATCTCGGCGATCTTGCCCGCCAGATCCTTGCCGACTCCGGGCAGGTCGTCGAAGTCGCGGCCCTGCGCGGCCCAGTCGGCCATCTCCTCGGGCCATGCGGCGAGCGTGCGTGCGGCGTTGCGGTAGGCGCGCACGCGGAAGGCGTTGGCTTGCTGCAGCTCAAGCAGATCGGCGATCTCCTCGAACATCGCCGCGATCTCGGTATTTCGGATACTCATGGCGACCTCCATCAAGCTGGATGGCCAGCCTAGCAGCCTGTCGGGCCGTTGCTCGGCCGGGCTGCGAATCCGCCTGTGTGGTCCACTATCCGCCGCTCGATGCTCATGGAACCACCATGGGCCAAGAAGCGGCGAGTTCTGTCCTCGCACAGCCGAATTCTCGCCTCGACCACCAAAACCCGACAGGCTGCCAGTGTGGGATCGAGGCACGAATACCGATCTGGATCAACTTCCGCACAAGGCACCAACTCGTGCTGGCTGCTGATAAACGCGCTCGTGATTGATCTGGGTCAGCATCGTGCATGCCGGATACGCGATGCTGTGAATGTTGTGGATGCCCGGAATATGTGTGCTCCAACGCAGCAGGTGTCGCCATGCATGAGAATCATTCGTCTCGATTGCTGTCCCCCGAGCAGGTTCGTGTATCTCCACCCGGTCTCGAGGGCTTGTTGCGCATTCCGCCGGATGCCTTCGGTGTGGTGGCGTTCGCGCATGGCAGCGGCAGCGGCCGTCTCAGTCCGCGCAACAACCATGTCGCTGAGGCGCTGGGCGCCTCAGGCATCGGCACATTACTGTTCGATCTATTGGATGAGGACGAGGCGGGCGATCGGCGCAACGTGTTCGATATCGCCTTGCTGGCACAGCGGCTGGGGCTGGCTATCGACTGGATATCGCGACGCGGGGACATCGGCCATCTTCCCATCGGCCTATTCGGCGCGAGCACGGGGGCAGCCGCTGCGCTGGTGGCCGCCGCTGCCAGCGCTCGGGTCGCGGCTGTCGTCTCGCGCGGTGGACGGCCTGACCTGGCCGGCGAGGCTCTGCCGCGAGTACGCGCGCCGACATTGCTGATCGTCGGCAGCCTGGACACCGACGTACTCGACTTGAACCGCCGGGCTTTGGCGCGCATGCGTTGCGAACGTGAGCTAAGTATCGTGCCCGGAGCGACGCACCTGTTCGAGGAGCCGGGTACGTTGCAGACGGTGGTCGAGCTGAGCCGCGAGTGGTTCCGTGCTCATCTGGCATGAGAGCATCGATGCATCCCCTCCATGTTCACTGCCTCCGCGGCAGGGGAAACCGTGCGCGATTTTGCCGCTGCCCCGGTGCATGCCGGCAGCCGCATCCCCGCCCCAGCGGACACCGCGCGCAGCAAGGGTGACGACGATGCCTGGCATGGCTCCACAACGGAGGAAGATGAGCATGCAGGGCCTGTCGGCCAAGGTCGCTTTCCTGCGACGGCCGGATAGCTACCCGGAACAGGTCGGGCGGGTCGAGACACTGGAAACGCACATGTCATGGCTGTTTTTGTCCGAATGCCATGTCTACAAGCTGAAGAAACCGTTCCGCCACGACCTGATCGATTACGGCACGCCCGCAGCGCGCCGGCTCAACTGCCTGCGCGAGCTGCGCCTGAACCGCCGGCTGGCACCGGACGTCTACCTTGCCATGGTGGCATTGACCGTCGATGCGGCGGGCCGGCTCGGGCTGGGCGGCGACGGACGGCGCATCGACTGGCTGGTGAAGATGCGGCGCATGCCGGCCGAACTCACCCTCGAGCATCGTCTGCGGATGGGAACGGTCGATGCCGCCGACACAAGCCGCATCATGGCCCGTCTGGTGCCGTTCTTTGCCGATGCGCCACGTGCGGGCTGGACGCCTGCCGCGTACCGCCGGCGCCTGCTGGCATCGATAGATGCCACTGCCGGTGAACTGACGCGCCCGAAATTCGGCCTGGCGCGGCAACCGATCGCCGCGTTCGCGGCGACCCTGCGCCGCTTCGTCGAAGTGCACGCCGATATGCTGGATGCGCGGGTGCGCGCCGGCCACATCGTGGAGGGGCATGGCGATCTGCGTCCGGAGCATATCTACCTGACCGAATCGCCAACGATCGTGGATTGCATCGAGTTCAACCGGGAGTTGCGATTGCGTGATCCTGTCGACG
>Ga0307375_10006189_pt1 | contig 11102 bp, 11 predicted proteins | sample TR1MG_FD_202531 | JGI IMG/M metagenome (GOLD analysis project Ga0307375, IMG submission 202531) | Soil microbial communities from Risofladan, Vaasa, Finland - TR-1 | ecosystem: Environmental > Terrestrial > Soil > Coastal area > Acid sulfate soil | place: Finland: Risofladan, Vaasa | collected...
GATCGTTGCCGCATTTGCCTTTGCAAACGGCACCTCTGAGAAGTCTGGCGCCGCATCCTCTGGTGGCAAGAAATACACGATGGTAATGGTCGTGAAACTGGAAGGTGTGGCCTGGTTCGACAACATGCGTCTCGGTATTGAAGCGTTCGGAAAAGACCATCCGGATGTCAATATAACCCAGACCGGCGGAAGCACTGCAGATCCGGCGCTTCAGGTCCAGATCGTGAACGACCAGATTGCCAAAGGCGTCGACGCTGTTCTTGCAGTTCCCAACGATCCGAATTCACTAGTGTCTTCCTTCAAACGTGCGCAGCAGGACAAGATTGTTGTTGCAACGCAAGAGGCATCGAACCTCCAGGTGGGGAACTACGACGTGGAAGCGTTCCGGAACGCGGACTACGGCAAGCACATGATGGACTACATGGCGAAATGGATGAATGAGAAAGGCATGTGGCAACCGTTTGTCGGGCACCTGACAGCTCCTTCACACAACGAGTGGGTGGATGGCGAACAGGCACAAGCAAAAGCCAACTACCCGGGTCTTCAGCAGGCCACAAAGCGTATTGAAGATCTCGAGAACCAGAAGGTTGCGTATGAGAAGACCCTTGAGCTTCTGAAGACCTATCCGAACCTGACGGCGATCATGGGTAGCGCGATGAGCACCGTTCCCGGAGCTGCGCAAGCAATCACAGAGAAGGGACTTATCGGAAAGGTCGCGGCATTCGGCACATGCCTTCCTTCAGTTGCAGGCGACTACATCACCAGCGGAGCTGTTAAGGAGATAAGCTTCTGGATACCTGCCGACGCTGGCTACGAAGTTGCGATGGCTGCCTACGATGCTCTGAAGGGCGTCACGATCACCGACGGCATGAATCTCGGACGACCCGGATATGAAAGTGTGACAGTAGTCAAGAACCAGTATGGCGTACCGGTTGTGTACGGCAAGGCGTGGGTCGACGCAGACAAGAGCAATCTCGACAAGTGGAAGAAGCCCGACGGGTCGTGGCAGCTTTAGCAATCGCTGCCTCCCACAATCTATCTTACTGAATGTTGTGGCGGCCATCGCGGCCGCCACAGACTCTATACGGCTACATAACCAGATGGCCGAGCCGTGACTTCGGGCGTGGTTGCGGTCAATCTTCGAATAATGCGGTGTGCTATGTCCGACATATTCCTCGAAGTAAAGAACATATACAAAGCGTACGAAGGCGTGCAGGCACTCCGCGACGTGACTCTTAGGGTAGGTAGGGGGGAGATCCACTGCATTGCCGGCGAGAATGGATCAGGCAAGTCCACCTTGATCAAAGTCATTGGTGGAGTTGTCACACCTGACCGGGGCGAGATCACTATCGATGGCCAGAGCTATTCTCACCTGCATGCAATCGACTCCATTTCGCACGGTATCCAGATTATATATCAGGACCTCTCACTGTTTCCCAACCTGACTGTAGCGGAGAATATTGCATTTAATCAGCTTGTCGAAAAGAAGGTGAAGGCGATCAGCTGGGAGAAGATGCGGAGTATAGCTGGGCAGGCGCTATCCGAAATCGGGGAAACAGTAGACCTTGACGAACCCGTCGGGAACCTTTCGGTTGCAAAGCGCCAAATCGTCGCCATTGCGCGGGCACTGACGCAAGGTGCCCGACTGATCATTATGGATGAGCCAACCTCTGCGATAACCCGTGACGAAGTCGAACATCTTTTCTCTGTGATTCTCGGGCTCAAGGCGCGTGGCATCTCGATTGTCTTCGTGAGTCACAAGTTGAGCGAAGTCTTTGAAGTTGCGGAATGGGTCACGGTACTTCGCGACGGGAAATTGGTCGGCGTCTATCCTGCGGCGGAGCTCGACGATGAAGAGCTTACCTTTCTCATGACCGGAAAGCGCTTTGACATAGCTCCCTATTCTTTTGACCGGGCACGCATCGGAGAGATGCCGCTGCTTGAAGTTCGGAACCTATCGAAGAAAGGGCAGTTCAGAGACATCTCTTTCAAGGTCTGGAAGGGTGAGATTCTCGGCATTGCGGGCCTTATTGGCTCTGGACGCTCCGAGATTGCATTGTCACTCTTCGGACTAAATGTTCCGGATTCGGGTGAGATTCTTCTGAACGGTAACCCTGTTGTGGTGAGGTCGCCGGAAGAAGCGGAGCATCTGGGTATAGCCTATCTCCCCGAAGACCGTCTCAGCCAGGGGCTGTTCGTCAATCAATCGATCGGTGACAACATTGTAATAACCGTGATACGGAAGATGCTGACTCGAATCGGCATAATCCGACAGTCTACGCGCAAAGAAACCGAATCACACTGGATCGACGAGCTCGAAATCAAGGCACCTTCAGCCCGTGTGGCAGCTCTCGGACTTTCAGGCGGCAATCAACAGCGCGTCGTGCTGGCCAAATGGCTTGCGACGAAACCAAAACTGTTCATTCTCGATGGGCCTACCGTTGGAATAGACATCGGATCAAAGTCCAACATCCATGAAATCATCCGGGATCTCGCAGTGAACGGGATGGCCATTATTATGATCTCCGACGAGATTCCGGAGATACTGCAGAATTGCAATCGCGTCCTGGTCATTCGGAATGGATGCATTGAACAGGAAATTGAGGATATTTCGGCAACATCAGAAGACTCACTTTTCGAGATAATGGCGGCGAAGTCGACCGAGGGAGAAGAGTTGTGTTGAGCAAGCTATTTCGCAAGAACGAAACCTACCTACTGATTGTGATTCTACTCTTCTCGCTGGTCGTCACGATCATGAATCCGGCGTTTTTTACACTGCAGAACTTTTTCGACTTGCTCCACAACAGTTCCGGCGATGCGATACTCGCGATCGGTTTCTTTGTTGCGCTGCTTTCCGGCGGAATAGATATTTCATTTCCCGCAGTTGCGATTATCGGGCAGTATATTGCGGTCAACGCGCTCATCTCAATGCACGTGAGTAATCTCGTACTTGCGCTCGCTATTTCGTGCGGTGTTGGAATCGCATTCGGCGCGGTGAATGCTTTCTTCGTTTCGGTATTTCGCATCAATACCCTCATAGTAACTCTTGGTACTTCGAGCCTTTTTCACGGTGCTATGCTGGAACTTGTCGGAACCAAAGCGGTTAACGCCGGGCAGTTGCCCAAGTGCTTCACGGATTTCGGCTACGCCAAGGTATTGCATCTACAGACCGCATCGGGTACCCCTTATGGATTGCCGCTCTTTGCGATAGTTCTTGCTGTAGTTGTCCTTGCCACATGGCTAATTCTTCGGCACACGCTTCTTGGGCGGATTATTTTCGCCATGGGTGGCAATTTCGAGGCCGTCCGGCGGTCGGGAGTGAATATCCGCAGAGTGCACTTCTTTATTTACTGCTATGTCGGCTTTCTTGCCGGGATTATGGGGATAATGTCGGTCTCGCTCATTCGCTACAGTAACCCGACCTACATAGTTGATACTGAGTTGCTGCCAGTCATCGCCGCCGTAGTGCTCGGCGGTGCGAGTATCATGGGCGGTTCGGGTACGCTCACCGGTACGCTGCTCGGCGCGACACTCATTGCAATGCTCCAGCAGAATCTGGTCCTCATGGGACTTTCGTCGTACTGGCAGGAGTTCTTCGTGGGGTTGATGATTGTCATTGGCGTAACGGTAACGCACGTCCAGCGGAAGTTCAGAACCGGAAATAGGCTGACATTCGTTCGCGATTGAAGTCCAAGGATGGAAATGTTGATCATTCTGCCCGTTAACCTAAAGGAGATCAGAGAGCCGTGAACGCGAAGAGAGCCAACAGCCTGACGCTTCTGGTACTGCTTATATTATCCACCGGGGTCATTTCGATTTTTGTACCCGGCAATTTCCTCTCCATCCGAAATCTGCACAACATGGGGAGGCAGTTGCCTGAGTATGGACTTCTTTCCCTGGCCAATATGCTGGCAATGATCACCGGCGGAATAGATCTTTCAATAGTATCTATCACAAGTCTCTCCGGTGTTGTTGCAGGCACTATCCTTTCTCAATACGCAGCAATCGGATTGCCGGTAGGTGTGACGATCGCGCTTGCGATTCTCGCGGCAATCGCCGTTGCATTACTCTGCGGAGCGGTGAACGGCGTACTTGTCGCCTACGCCGGAGTCCCTGCCATCATTGCGACGCTTGGAACAAACGGACTCTTTCTGGGCATTGCCATAATCATTACAAAGGGTGCAGGCATTATCGGATTTCCTCCGCAGTTCGCGTTTTTCGGGAACGGCTTGATCCTCGGAATTCCGGCGCAGTTTGTCATATTTCTTGTGGCGGTTGGGCTGGTTGCGCTTCTTCTGAACACCACCGCTCAGGGCATGTCCATGTACATGTACGGTTCCAATCCGATAGTCGCGCGTTTTTCGGGAATAAACAATCACCTTGTGCTGCTGAAAACCTATCTTGCTGGTTCTGTCCTCTGCGCGGTTTCTGCAATCATTATGATATCCGGAGTCGATTCTGTGCGACCGGGTTACGGTTCACAATATCTTCTTCTCACAGTTCTCATTGTTGTCATGGGAGGCACCGACCCAAACGGAGGGTTTGGCACAGTCCTTGGTGTTGTCCTCTCTATTTTTGTTGTGCAGATACTCCAAAGCGGCCTCAATTTCCTGGGTTTCTCCGCATTCTTCATGAAGACATCATGGGGACTTTTGCTCCTACTACTTTCAGTCTCTCATTTCCTGCGCACAGATATCATCAAGAACCATATCGCAGGAAAGTACTTGAAAAAGAAAGTTCAACCGGATCGTGCGGTATAGAGTTGTCGAGATGGATTCGGCGCATCGACTGCCAAACTTGCACATCGCGTCAATCGGTCCAGGATCCATCCATTATCCTGCCTGTTTGTGAAGGCGCCCAAAAAAGGAGTTACATATGAAGAAGTTCATAAACAAAGTCGAGAACTTCGTGGATGACATGCTTGAAGGCATCTATCTCGCTCATCCGGATGAGGTGACGTACATCGCGGACGATAAGCGATGTCTCGTCCGTGCAGGCGGTCCGAGACCTGGCAAGGTTGGCATTGCAACTGGAGGGGGGTCCGGACATCTGCCTCTATTCCTCGGATATGTTGGTGATGGAATGCTCGACGGATGCTCGGTTGGAGGTGTCTTTCAGTCGCCAAGTGCAGACCAGATGCTCAATGTGACGCGTGCCATAAACTCGGGTGCGGGAGTCCTCTATATCTACGGCAACTACGGTGGCGACATTATGAATTTCGATATGGCAAAGGAAATGGCCGAACTCGAGGACATCCAAGTAGAGCAAGTAGTCGCTGGTGAAGATGTCGCATCCGCTCCGAAGGAGCATGCAGAACGCCGGAGAGGAGTTGCCGGCATCTTCTTTGTTTACAAATGCGCCGGGGCAGCGGCTGATGCAGGACATAGCCTGTCTGAAGTGAAGCGGGTGGCAGAAAAAGCAAGCGCGAACGTGAGGACCATGGGCGTTGCTTTGTCGCCGAATATTGTGCCCGAAGTTGGCAAACCACAGTTCCAACTCGGAGAGAACGAGATGGAAATTGGCATGGGGATTCACGGAGAGCCGGGCATCCGGCGGGGACCACTGAGTTCAGCCGATGCGATTATCGAAGAGATGATGGGACCGATTATTGCAGATCTTCCGTTCTCTGCCGGGAATGAAGTTGCCGTGCTTATCAACGGACTTGGGGCCACTCCGAAGGAAGAACTCTACATACTCTACCGAAAGGTGGGTTTAGTCCTCCAGGAGAAGAAGATCAAAGTGTTCAGGGTTTACGTGGGCGAGTTTGCAACGTCATTGGAGATGGCAGGTGCCTCTGTATCGATAATCCGACTCGACGAAGAGTTGAAAGGCTACCTTTCAAAGCCAGCCCGAACACCCTTCTTTGAACAGATTCAGCTACCGGGAGGTGCACGGTGAATGACTTGTTCATTCCGCTGAAAGACGTCGGGCACGAGAACATTGCACCCTATGGGGCGCTGATCGATACGGAGGTAAGGCGTCCGGACGCATCGTCGGCGATATTTGATTACTGGGACAGACTGGGTGAGGTAGATGCTGCCGGCCGCGTCTCCTTTGGAGTAGTCCGATCGCATCCAGGTCCGCTCGTTGTGGTCAACCTTGAGCGTCATGCAAAGACCTCCGAAACCCTCATTCCGATGGATGGCGAAATTGTACTCGTAGTGGCGGCGGTGACTACTTCGGACAGTGCCGATCTCGGTTCGCTCTCTGCGTTCCGGGTGCCCCAGGGCTACGCAGTAACTCTGAGACCGGGAACATGGCACTACGTACCATTGAACGAGCGCCAGGAGGTAAAGACAATGGTCGTGTTTCGGTCTGGCACATCCCATGATGACCTTCTGGTGGATGATTTTCTGCACGAGCGGGATACTCGCGTGACAGTGAAGGCGTAGCGAACGAGCGATGGAACTTGGCTTAGGTGGAAAGACGGCAGTCGTTACTGGTGGATCGGGTGGGCTGGGAAGAGCTGTTTGCGACGCCTTCTGCGCGGAGGGAGCTAATGTGGTTGTGCATTACTTTACGCAGAAGGTCGGAACCCTGGAATTTGCGGATGGACTATCGAACAGATACGGAGCGGCTGCATTGCCGTTACAGGCGGACCTTCGGAATTCGAGCGAAATCGATGCGATGTTTGCAGCCGTCGTTTCGGCCTTCGGAGGATTTGATATCCTCGTAAACAATGCTGGAACGTGGCCGCAAACGATGGTGCGCGATCTTTCCGAAGAGGAGTGGGACGAGACCCTTCGCATTAATCTCACGTCCGCCTTCATGACCAGCAAGCGCGCGGTGAATCACTTTGTAGAAACATCACGGAAGGGTAGGATCATCAACGTTATTTCCATCAACGGGATCAATGGCGCAACGCGACGACACGCGCATTACGCCGCCGCGAAGGGTGGGCTTCTGACCTTCACCTATTCGCTTGCTCGTGAAGTTGCCGAGTACGGCATAACGGTAAACGCCGTCTGCCCCGGTATGATGCGCACTAACATGAACAGAAAAGTGCTTGAAGAGCACGAAGAGGAGTATATCGCACGTATTCCCCTTGGGCGAATATCGGAACCCGAAGAGGTGGCCTCGTCAGTGGTGTTCCTCGCCTCTGACCTGGCTGGCTATATTACCGGTAGCACGCTCAACGCGACCGGTGGAATGATGATGCGATAGACCGCAGGAGACCAGAATGACTGCAATTGACATTGACGATATCAAAGGTCTGGTTGGCTTGATCAGCAGTCTTGTGGAGCAGCGCAAGAACGAACTAATCCGGCTGGACGGCGCTGTCGGAGATGGGGACCTGGGTCTCACCATGTCAAAAGGCTTCCGGGCAATGGTCGAAGAAGCAGGTACTCTTGCCGAACCGGATGTGGGGAAACTGCTGATGAAGCTCGGGATGTCGATGGCAAAAGCTGCGCCGTCGACAATGGGAACTCTTGTGGCCACGGGTTTCATGGCCGGTGGAAAGGCGGTTTCGGGCGCTACGTCCCTGGACCCCGCGCGATTCTCTGCGTTCTTCTCTGCATTCGTCGAAGGTGTTATGCAGCGCGGCAAATCGAAACCTGGCGAAAAGACCCTGCTGGATGTCATTCATCCGGCCGCACAAGCGCTCGCGGAAGCGGTCACCTCCGGATTGACTCTCGAAGAATGTGCACAACGCATGTATGATGCGGCCAGAACGGGATACGAAACGTCGAAAGGCCTGGTTGCGCAGCACGGCCGAGCTGCATATTATGGTGAACAATCACGCGGAAAAGAGGACCCGGGAGCGGCGGCCGCCCTCATAATTATTAAGGGCATGCACGACTACGTGACTGGCCATACCTAACGAAATATGATTGAAGCACATGGGTTGGTAAAACACTATGGCACCGTTGAAGCGATTCGCGGAGTCTCTTTCAGCGTCCGGACCGGGGAGGTAGTTGGGCTCCTCGGACCTAACGGCGCCGGGAAAACGACGATCATGAAGATTCTGACGTGTTATCACCGACCGACTGCCGGCACCGCTGTTGTGGACTTCCATGATGTAAGCACCGATACGATGGGAGTACGGCGAACAGTTGGATATCTTCCGGAGAATGCACCCGTATACCAGGATCTCAAGGTTTCAGAATACCTGGACTTCGTGGCTGATGTTCGGGGTTTTTCCAGAAAAGAGCGGGCGCCCCGTGTGGAGCGGGCTATGACGCTCTGCGGCCTCACGTCGATGGCCTTTCGTACAATCGACAAACTTTCCAAAGGATACCGGCAGCGAGTGGGATTGGCGCAGGCAATTATCCACGACCCGGATACTTTGATCCTGGACGAACCGACAAGCGGGCTGGATCCGAACCAGATTGTCGAAATAAGAAACCTGGTGACGAATCTGGGGCGACAGAAGACCGTCATTCTGTCAACTCATGTTCTGCAGGAGGTTGAAGCACTGTGCCGAAACGTCATCATTTTGAACCACGGCCTTGTGGTTGCAGACGGTACTTCCTCGGACATTGCCGGAGCCATATCGGGTCGCAAAACCGTTGTCAGTATAACCCTGGAAGGAGCAACGCAGACGGAGGTCGCAGCCGCCACGACAGCCATGGTCTCAGATGCGTCTCCGGGAGCTCCGATATCAATCGGTGGCAACCGCACTATGCTGGAAATCGCCTTGAACTCTGGAACCTCGGAGAGTGTTGTCTCCGATTGGGCAATCGTACATGGCTTCAGAATCGTAGCAATGACAAACAAGAGCCTGGATCTCGAAGACATATTCCGCACGTTGACACGTCCTGGGGGAGAAAATGCGTAGCGTGACTGTGCACAGCTCGGTCGCCGTAACCAAGCGTGAGTTGCGGTCCGCCTTCAATTCCCCCATTGCTTACGTAGTTGTTATTTTTACCCTCGTATTTACATCGGTTTGGTTCTTCTTTGTGAAGCAGTTTTTCGCCCAGGATGAGGCGACGCTGCGTGATTACTTCGGTGTCTTTCCTACCGCTTTCGTGCTTCTAATTCCAGCGCTCACGATGCGAAGCTGGGCGGAGGAGCGTAAACTCGGCACCGACGAGCTGTTGCTTACCTTGCCCGTCCGGGATTCCGCGCTTGTAGTGGGCAAGTACAGTTCAGGACTCGTACTACTGCTCATTATTCTGATACTTACGATACCCATCCCACTCATGTTGATGCCCTTTGGTCATTTCGAACGCGGCCAGATCGTTGGGGAGTACCTCGGCGTGTTCTTTCTCGGGGCGGCAAGCCTTGCAGTCGGGAATTTCATTTCAGCCATCTCCACGAACCAGACGACCGCGTTTCTTGCCACAGTCTTTTTACTGCTTGTTTTTACCTTTGTCGGAGAACTGTCGAAAATCCTACCGCTGTCCGACGAGTTATCCTCCGTCCTTACCTACCTATCGATCGACTATCACTTCCAAAGTTTCCGGAAAGGACTGTTCGATACGCGAGATGCACTCTATTTTGTTCTCATGAGTTTTGTATTTCTCTATGGCAATGTGAAAGTGTTGGCGCTGGTTCGATTGAAATGAATATGCAACCGGATAACGACGAACCAACATCGAACGATACATCCGAACTGTGCACGGATATCGACCGCCTGTGCGAAAGGGCAGCTCGCGCTGGACGGGAATATGAGATAGCATTCCATGGATGTGGTCAATGCACGGTGGCAGCAATTCAGGACGCCCTTGATCTCAGGAACGGAGATGTTTTTCTTTCTGCAAGTGCTTTTGGGGCGGGTGTGTCGAAGTTTGGTGACGGCAATTGCGGGGCCTATCTCGGGGCTTGCCTCATCATCAGTCACCTGTACGGTAGATCACGCGAAGGTTTCAGTGGCGAAAGGGAACAACTTAGCCGTGTTTATCGGCTGGTCTCTGCTGTTCGTGCCCGCTTTGTTGATACCTACGGGTCTACACTCTGCAGCGGTGTCCAGGACCGTATCTTTGGTCGTCACTTCAATATTTGGGATGAAGCCGACAAGACGAAATTTGAAGAATCGGGTGCCCACAGCGACAAATGCCCTGAAGTCGTGGCCAACGGCGCGAATTGGACCGTGCGATTAATAGCCGAAGAACAGCAACGACTTGGCAATCCGCTGCCTTGCTCCAACCACAGGGAAACCAGCAATTGCGGTTCGTTATTACGAACCGCATCTCCCCTCACATCACCGCGGGGCGAAAGGCGAAAATCCCACGATGAGAACGACCGTCACATATGAGGTTGAAAAACGATTCGCCACTCTCAATCCAGGAAGTCATTCCTCTTCCACCTCCTGCTCTCCGATTTTCCTGTGTCCCTCCTATATCGCCACACAAGGCCGACACGACCGGTGATTGATCCTCCGGCGCTCGATACCCGCAGTCCTGATTCTCTCCCGGTACGCCTCTTTGTCGAATGCTGTTCCCGCATGCACCTGATTCGGAGTCAGCCCCCACAACACCAAGTGCGGCCGGTTGTTGTAGTCCTCGATAGCTTTCATGACCGCGGTTGCCAAATGCTCGAGATCCGGAATTGGTCCTCTGAACAGATACCGGTACTTCAGGATCTTGTTCACCGCCTCGATGAGTGAATTGGAATAGGTCACATCCACCCCGGCGATGAGCTTTTTGAGAGGAATCGATTCAAGAAGCATCTTGACCGCGCTGTTTTTATTCTCCGGTCCTCCGTCGACGATGAGATCGATCTTCTGTACCGGCGTGCATTGCAGGGAATCGTATCCTTTCTGGAGGACTGCAGTGGTACTCAAGTCCGAAATCGAGTCGCTGGTTCTGTAAGCGATGATCTATCGGGAGAAGTTGTCCATGAGAAGCTGCACGTAGCCTTTACGGTTGTCGAGGGTATGAACCACAGTAGCATCAAGATGCGACCTCGTTCGGCCGGGAGCTTGAGATACTCCCTCGCTTTCGGCATTTGTACGGAACACCGCGAGAGGCGGTCAATCCGAGCATCTTCTCGTAGCGGGTAATCGTCTGGACATTGGCCGAGAGCTTTCCCCTGTTGACCAGATCCCAGGCAACGGATACCGCAGGCCAGTGTTGCACCTCCCGCGCGGTGAATGCCGTGCGAATCGTGTTCACCTCAGCGAGCGTAAGCTGGTTGGGATAGACCCTGCGGCACAGAGC
>Ga0307375_10006190_pt1 | contig 11102 bp, 8 predicted proteins | sample TR1MG_FD_202531 | JGI IMG/M metagenome (GOLD analysis project Ga0307375, IMG submission 202531) | Soil microbial communities from Risofladan, Vaasa, Finland - TR-1 | ecosystem: Environmental > Terrestrial > Soil > Coastal area > Acid sulfate soil | place: Finland: Risofladan, Vaasa | collected...
CATCGACCAAGGATGTAGGAGGAAGCTATCGTGAAAACATTTGCACAAGATCTCCCCACAATGTATGGAGATCATCATGTGGTAGAAGTACGACGTATCTTAATGGCGTTGCCTGGCGTGGAGGATGTTTACGCCAGCAGTAGTTATCAGATGGTCGAAGTCGAATATGACGAGACTAGCCTAGATCCGGTTCAGATTGAAGCCACATTAAAGGAAGCAGGATATCTGGGCGAGATGGCAGTGCCTGTGGAAAGAGGCGTATTGCAAGGCCAGACAAATGGCAACAAACCTTTTTTTAGGACCACAGCAGCCTATGAGCAGACCGGCCGTGCGGTGAGTTTTACGCAAAAGGTGCCGTTCTCAGGACGGGCACTGTGGCCTTGTCCAGGCATGGGTCCCGTGGCTCAAAGCATTGAAAAAATCGAAGAGGAGGCGAAATAATTATGGCCAGGAAAAAGAGAACGCCAGAAGAGCAATCCATCGATCCGGCAGCCCAAAAGATGTTGATTTATGCCGAAGAATTAGGCATATCGACAGCCTTTAGCCGGGCGGACAATATGACCGCCTGTAATATCGGATCGGCGGGGATGTGTTGTAAATTATGCGGCATGGGACCATGCCGGCTGACCAAGGACGGCCAGACAGGCGTCTGCGGGGCGACGATTGATACCATCCAGGCCCGCAACTTGATCCGGGCCATCGCCGCGGGTAGCGCGGCGCACTCGGATCATGGGCGCGATATGGCCTTCACTCTCAAAGCGGTGGCAAACGGCACCGCAGAAGGGTATACCATCCGCGATGTAGCCAAGCTACGCCGGACAGCGGCCAAATATGATGTCCCCATCGAAGGGCGTACACCCCTCGAGATCGCCGATGAGCTGGCCGATTTGTTCATCTCTCAATTTGGCCAACAACGGGGCGAAATCGCGATCATCAAAGGCGCACCGGAAAAGCGCCAGAAGTTATGGCGAGAACAAGGGGTCATACCCCGGGGCATTGACCGGGAAGTGGTGGAAGCGTTACACCGCACCCATATCGGCGATGACCAGGATCCCGAACATATTCTCAGCCATGCTATTCGCACCTCGTTGGCCGATGGCTGGGGCGGCAGCATGATAGCCACAGACATTTCTGACATCTTATTTGGTACGCCAGCGCCAATATTGGGCGAGGCGAACCTGGGTGTCTTGAGAGATGATATGGTCAATGTGGTGGTGCATGGTCATGAGCCGACGTTGAGCCAGATGATCGTGGCCGCTTCCCAGGACCCGGAGATCATCGAGTACGCCAAGGCGGCCGGAGCTAAGGGTGTCAATCTGTCTGGCATCTGTTGCACGGCGAATGAAATTTTGATGCGCCAGGGCATCCCGGCCGCGGGTAATTTCCTGCACCAGGAGCTATCCATTCTGACTGGTTCGGTGGAGGCGATGGTGGTGGACGTGCAGTGCATCATGCAGGCGCTGGTCGGCCTGGCCGAGAATTTCCACACCAAGATCATAACCACTTCACCGAAGGTGAAGATCAAGGGCGCGACCCATATCGAATTCCACGAAGAGAAAGCCCTGTCGACGGCTAAGCACATTCTAAAAGTGGCTATCGACAATTATGCGAACCGAGGTACGACGCGAATCCCATTTGAAAAGGAGAAGTTAATCCCCGGCTTTTCACACGAATATATCAACTACATGCTGGGTGGCAGCTACCGCTCTTCTTTCAGACCGCTGAATGATGCCATTATTAGCGGCCGGATCCGGGGTGTGGCGGCCATTGTGGGTTGCAACAATCCACGCAGCCAGCAAGATTATCTACATACCTATGTAACGAAAAAGATGCTGGAGCAGGACGTGCTGGTGGTCGAGACCGGCTGCGGCGCCATTGCCAGCGCTAAGTTGGGCCTGCTGTTGGGCGAAGCAGGGCTTGACCAAGTTGGACCGGGCTTGCGCGAAATCTGTGAGACGGTGGGCGTCCCACCGGTGCTGCACATGGGTTCTTGCGTGGACAATACGCGGATACTGACTGTGCTAACCCAGATGGTGGAAGAAGGAGGCCTGGGCGACGATATTGACCAGATCCCGGCCGTTGGTTTGGCTCCGGAATGGATGAGCGAGAAGGCCCTGGCCATAGGCACCTACTGCGTGGCTTCCGGCGCCTATGTCATCTTCGGCGGCTCGTCCCCGGTTAGCGGCATGCCCGACAAAATGGAGGACAGTGATATTGTAGCCGACCTCATCAGTTCAGGGTGGGAGGAGCTCTACGGCGGAAAGCTGGAGTTCATCGCCGATCCGGACGAGATGATTCGTAAGACCCTGGAACATATTGACCAGAAACGAGCCGACTTAGGATTGGTTGAATACGATCCAACGCGCTTCGGCCGGAGCGGGGATGCCCGCATGCTCGAACTGGAAGCGATGCCGTTAGCGACCCGCCGGGAAGCAATTTACGGCGTGGCAGCGGATTAGTGACGAGGAGGTATATAAATGTCTCGGTATATCGCAACCCGTGCGATTCGCGGAGCGAATAATATCGTCATCGAAGCAGAGACGATGCTCCACAAGGCCCTGACTGAAAAAGGGCCAAATACACCTGTTGGTTTTCCAAATACAGCTTACTATCTGCCAATGATCTTTGGCATGACCGGCGAAAAGGTGGAAACGTTAGGCCAGTTGCCCCCGATTATGGACCATGCCCGGGAGTTATTACACCCGTTACCCTCACAGCAATATTGGACCCCGTACCTGGGGGAAACATTGGACAGTGGCATGGCCACCTTGCTGGCGGCGGAGACGATTGAGGCGGTGCGCTATGTTTACGGCCTGCAGCCGGAGCCGATGCCCGGATTCTCGCTGGCCGGCGGCACCGCTTACACCGACCCCAACAACGGCGGCGGTGACGGGCTTTACGGCCATCTCAACGGTCCCATCGACGATATTCAGTTGCGTTCCTGGGGCATCCAGCTGGTAGATGGCCGGATGCCAGGCTTCGCGGCCATCGTCGGCGCGGCCAAGTCCAACGAAGTGGCCGTGAAGATCATTCGCGAACTTCAGCGGCGGAATATCCTCACTTTCCTAGCCGGGAATGTGAACGGGCGCAGTATCATTCACCAGCTAAATGAAGAAGGGATCGAGTTGGGCTACGACACCTATACCGTCCCCTTTGGTACAGATACACTAAGCGCCATCTATGCGCTCGGCTTTGCGGTGCGTTCGGCACTGACCTTCGGCGGCATGAAGGGCGGCCAATCGCGGGATATCCTGCTTTATAACAAGGAGCGGGTCTTCGCCTTCGTCCTGGCCTTGGGTGAAGTGGATGATCTCAAATACGCGGCCGCGGCCGGGGCCATCAATTTTGGCTTCCCAGTTATCGCCGATACGGTCATCCCCGAGATCCTGCCAACCGGTGTGACGACTTACGAACATGTGGTCAGCATGCCCTTTAACGAAATAGAAGGTCTAGATGACCTGGAGCGGGCTGAACGCCTGGTGCAGAAATGCATCGAGATTCGGGGCGTGAAAGTTCAGATCGCCGATGTGCCGGTGCCGGTGCCTTATGGTTCGGCGTTTGAAGGTGAGGTCGTGCGCAAGACAAACATGCGCGTCGAGTTTGGCGGTAAGTATTCGCGGGCTTTCGAATATTTGCGGATGAGGCCCATGGATGAGGTCGTGGACGGCAAGATCGAGGTCATAGGCCCGGGGTTTGAAGATCAACCGGACCAGGGACATATGGATCTTGGTATTGTGGTCGACGTGGCCGGACGGCAAATGCAGAGTGACTTTGAGCCGGTGCTAGAACGCCAGATCCATTACTTTGTCAATGGCGCTTCTGGTATTCAACATATCGGCCAGCGGGATATCGCCTGGATAAGGATTTCCTCGGGCGCGACCGATAAGGGCTTTAACCTGGAGCATTTCGGCAAGATATTGCATGCGCGCTTCCACTCTGACTTCGGAGCAATCGTGGACAAGGTGCAGGTTACCATCTATACAGACCCCGAGCTTTTGCCGGCCCAATTGGAGGAGGCAAGGGAAGCTTTTGTCTTCCGAAACCAGCGCCTGGCCAACCTGACTGATAATGCGGTGGACGAGTTTTACTCCTGTACCTTATGCCAATCTTTCGCACCGAATCATGTTTGTGTGGTCAGCCCAGAAAGATTGGGCTTGTGCGGCGCCTATAACTGGCTGGATTGCAAAGCTTCCTTCAGTATCAACCCCACCGGCCCTAATCAGCCGATTAAGTTGGGGAAACTGGTCGACTTTGACAAGGGTTATTGGGAAGGCACCAACGATTACGCCAAGATCGGCTCTCATGGGGTGGTGGAAGAAGTGGCCATGTACTCCATCATGGAGAACCCGATGACGGCCTGTGGCTGTTTCGAGTGCATTGTTATGTTGGTTCCAGAAGCAAATGGGGTCATGCTTGTAAGCCGCGAGGATACCAGTATGACGCCGGCGGGTATGACGTTCAGCACCCTGGCCGGTGTGGCCGGCGGCGGATTGCAGACGCCTGGCGTGATGGGAGTGGGTAAATATTATCTGATCAGCCCCAAGTTCATCTCGGCCGACGGTGGGTTCAAGCGCGTGGTCTGGATGAGCAGCTACCTCAAAGAGAGTATGGCTGACGAGTTCCGGGCCGTCGCGGAACGAGAAGACGATCCGGAGCTGATCGATCGCATCGCAGACGAACGAAACGTTTCAACAGTGGACGAATTACTGGCCTGGTTGGAAGAACACAACCATCCGGCGCTGATAATGGATCCAATCTTCTAAATCACAATATAGGATAGGTTGTTAGAGAGTGGGGAAGCCCTCACTCTTTAACTTTCTTGATCCTCATCATGGCCGAAGATAATAAAAGTTCTTCTCCCAAGCTTGTTCGCGATCTGATGTCGGTGGGCGTGCTTACCTGTTCTCCGGGTACGGCGGTGATTGAGTTGACCCGCGTATTGTTGGAAAAGGATATTGAAGGGGCGGTGGTGCTGGATGATCATGGTCATGCAGCCGGCACGGTGACCCGAGATGACCTGGTGCGGGCTTATGGGCTGGGTGATTACGAGGCACTGACGGCCGAGCAGGTGATGCAGGACGGAGTCCAGGAGGTGCCACCAGATATCCCTCTGGCGGCCGCGGCCCAAATCATGCAAGATCGGGGCGTCCGGATCGTCTTTTTGATGCACAATGCTGGGGGCATTTCCTATCCGGCGGCGATGTTGACGTACCGGCATCTGTTGCGCCACCTGGCTATGGAAGATGCGCTGGACCTGCACGATCTAGGTATTAAGGCCTCCCGGGAAGGGCCGCTGGAAAGCTTTATAAGGCGGCGCGATGAGGCCCGTCACCAGTTGGAAGCCGATGGGGGAATGTCTGGATGAAAATTACTCAATTCTTTTCCCATTGGAACCAGATCCGGGCGGAATTGTTGGCGACAATAGACAAGTTTGGTGATAACGAACTGTCTTATGCGCCAACTGAAAGTTCCTGGCCGGCTGGAAAAATCATGTTGCATATTGGCGATGCTGAAGATCATTGGTTTCGCTACGGGATTCAGCGAAAAGTAAGCCGTTCGCAACAATATGAGTTGGAGAGTTATCCGACCAAAGAAGCGATCAAGGAGAGTCTGGCGGAAATTCACAGCCGCACGGAAGCATATCTGGCCACGCTGTCACTGGCGGATTTAGAGCAAGAAATCGAAATGCCCTGGAAAGAACGTTATAAGTTGGGCTGGATTATCTGGCACGTCATTGAACATGAGATTCATCATCGTGGAGAATTGTCGCTGATGCTGGGCTTGCTCGGCCGGGAAGGATTAGACGTTTAGAGGTTATCGCCGTCCTTATGATTTGAGCCTGTTGGCTACAAGCGGGGCAATGGCCTTGAGGTGATAAGTATAAATCTTGTTCTTAGAAAAGTGTATTGGAGTAAAAAATTATGCCGATAGAACTAGTAAAAGATAACTGGCCAGGCGGCGTGCTGGAGGTCAGCATCGGGGCTACGGCTGCCGATGGTGGAAGCCGAACGAGGGTCGTGACCGTGGGGGGTGAAAAGTCGTTGCCCTTCATGCATTTCGAGGCGACCATGCCCCACAAGCCGGTGGTAGCCTTAGAGATCAAAGACCGGCGGCCGGATGATTGGTCGTCGCTGTTATTGGAAACCTGGCAGGCGGTGGTTGATGATCCGGTGGCCTGGGCCAAGGCGGCCGAGGAAGCCGGCGCGGAGTTGATCCAACTAACCTTGAGCGCGACAGATGGGGATGGCCAGGAGACAACCCCAGAAGCGGCCGTGGCCACGGTGAAGGCTGTGCTGGCCGCGACCGGCGTACCTTTGATTGTATTTGGCCCTGGCCAGGCCGACCTGGACAACGCCTTAATGGTGCCGGTGGCCGATGCCACCAAGGGCGAGCGCTTGCTGCTGGGTATTTGCGAAGATAAAAATTATCGCACCATCGTGGCTTCGGCTATGGCCAATGATCACCTGGTCACGGCGCGGACGCCGATGGATGTTAACCTGGCTAAGCAACTCAACATCCTGATCAAAGACATGAATATGCCCATGAACCGGATTGTCATGGACCCGACGACCGGTGCATTGGGTTATGGTATTGAGTACGGCTATTCGGCCATGGAACGGCTTCGGCTGGCTGCTCTCCAGGGCGATGCGATGACCCAACTGCCCATGTTGGTTACGCCGGGCTATGAAGCGTGGAAGACAAAGGAGTCTAAGGTTGGCCAGGACGTACCCGGGGAATGGGGCGACTGGCTGGCCCGGGCCATCAATTGGGAAACGTTGACGGCGATCACCCTGCTCGAATCTGGCGCGGATATATTGGTATTGCGCCACCCAGAGAGCCTGCGGCGGGTCAAGGCGGCTATCGATGAATTGATGGCTGTTCCTGAGCTTGCCTGAAATTTTTGAACGAATAATACGGTAAATGGAGAAAAAAACATGGCACTATCTGGCATAGTCATTTACAAGATGTTGCCCAAGACCAATTGCAAAGATTGTGGCTTTCCGACCTGCCTGGCTTTCGCCATGAAATTGGCGGCCAAGCAGGTGGAGCTGTCCCTATGCCCTCACGTTAGTGAGGAATCTAAGGCGAGTTTATCGGAATCGGCCGCGCCGCCTATTCGCCTGGTGACCTTGTCCGCCAATGGTCATGAGGTGAAGGCCGGCAATGAGGTGGTCTTGTTCCGGCATGAGAAAACCTTTTACAATAAACCGGGCCTGTTCGTGCGGGTGCGGGACAATGAGCCGGCGGAAGAGATCATAGCCAAAGTGGCCCCGGCTGAAGCTTACCATGTCAACTACGTGGGCATTGATCTGAACCTGGATGGATTTGCCGTGGAGTCGGTCTCGGACGATCCGGCCACCTTTGCCCAGGCGGTGGAGGTTGTGCGCGAGATAAGCCAACGGCCGTTGATCTTGATGAGCCACAATCCAGCAGTAATGACAGCCGGCCTGGATAAAGCGGGTGGTAAAGGGACGATGATCTATGGGGCCAACGATGAAAATTGGCAGGAGATGGCCGGCCTGGCCAAGTCAAAGGGCGCCTCACTGGCTGTGGTGTCTGGCTCGATGGAGGGTCTGGCCGACTTGACAGAGAAGATCCAGGGGCAAGGTGTGGAAGATATGGTTATGGATCCCGGCGTCCGGGATCTTGGCGCCTCACTGGCCTACGCGACCCAGATCCGCCGGCTAGCTCTGAAGAAGAATTACCGGCCGTTGGGCTTTCCGCTGATCGTCTTTCCCGGTGACGCCGGGGATCCGGCCAGGGAATCGGTTCTAGCGGCGCAGGCTATCGCTAAATACGCCGGTTTTATCGTTCTCGATCACTTCACCCCGGAATCAATCTATCCTTTGCTGGTCCTGAGGGAGAATATCTATACGGACCCGCAGAAGCCAATCCAGGTCCAACCAGGACTCTACGAACTGAACGGGCCTTCGGCGAGCGATCCGTTACTGGTGACGACTAATTTCAGCATTACCTACTTTAGCGTGGCAAACGAGGTCGAAGGGGCCGGTTTGCCGGCCTGGTTGCTGGTGACCGATGCCGAGGGGATGAGTGTTCTCACGGCCTGGGCGGCCGGCAAATTCGATGCGGAGCGTATCGCCAAAGATGTCAAGCGCTTTGAAGTGATGGATAAGATTGACCACCGGCGGATCATCATCCCCGGCCACGTGGCGGTGATATCCGGCGAGTTGGAAGAAGAGCTGCCTGGTTGGGAGATTCGGGTCGGCCCGCGCGAGGCGGTCGACTTGCCGGCGTTTATTAAGCAGGCGCTATAACAGGCAATGCCTGGATAAAACTATGGCTCATCATGCTGTTACCTTCGACGTATCGGCGAACCCGGTAACGGTTCAGACTGGCACGCTGCTTACGGAAGCGGCGCAAAAGGCCGGCGTAGAAGTTACCCAACCATGCGGGGGCCAGGGGCGCTGCGGTCGCTGCCTGGTCCGGGTTACCGAGGGTAATATCCGGCGGCGGAGTACGCTACGCCTCTCGGCCGAGGATGTGGCCGAGGGTTTCGCCCTGGCCTGCCAGGCGGTGGTCGAGGGGGATGCCACTGTATCCGTGCCGCCGCAGGAGAAAGTGGAACGGCGGCTGAGTACGGATCGCACGGTTGCCCAGGTCACTGTGCCGCTGGGCTATAACTACCTGACAGACCAGACCGTGCGCCGGGTGACCCTGGATGTTTCCGCGCCGACCATGGATAACCAGACTGATGATTGGAGCCGGTTGCAAAATGCCCTGAGCCGGACCCTTACTCAAGATGGCGAAACAAAGGGTGCAGGGTTAGCCCCGGGCAGTAGTCTATTATCACTCCAGGTTTCGTTGCCCCTGCTACGGCGAATCGGGCGAACTTTACGGGATGGGGAATGGCAGGTAACGGCTACTCTGGACCTGGCTGACCGGCGAGACGGCCGGCCGAGCGCCAGGTTGATCGACCTGCAGCCGGGCCAGGTTACCGAGGAGACGCCGTTATGGGGCGTGGCCATCGATATCGGGACGACGACGGTGACGGTCTGGCTGGTGGACTTGATCAGTGGGGAAGTACGCGCCCAGGCGGCCGAATACAATGGCCAGATCAGCCGTGGAGAGGATGTGATATCGCGCATCATCTACGCCAGCAAGGGCCATGGTGATGATGAAATGCGTGACCTGGTGGTAGAGAGTATCAATAAGCTTATACAGCGGGCCAGTAAACGGGCCAAAGTTGACCAGGCGGATATCGTGAAGGCGACAATCGCCGGGAATAGCACGATGATGCACCTGCTTCTGGGGATTCCGGCTGAAAGTATCCGCTTGATGCCTTTTGTCACCGCGGTGAACAGCATACCCGTATTTCGGGCTGCAGAACTTGGCCTGGATTTGCACCCGGAAGCGACCGTTGATTGTTTGCCAGGAGTGGCCAGTTATGTTGGCGCTGATATTAGCGCCGGGGTTCTTTCGGCCGGGGTGGACGATAGCGACCAGACGAGTCTTTTCCTGGACATTGGGACGAACGGCGAGACCGTATTAGGCTCGAAGGAATGGCTGGTGAGCTGCGCTTGCTCGGCCGGGCCGGCTTTTGAAGGCGCCGGGGTCTTGTACGGTATGCGGGCTACCCGGGGAGCGATTGAAGAGGTCTGGATTAACGGCCAAACCTATGAGCCTAATTACCGGGTCATTGGCGAGGTTAAAGCAAAGGGCTTCTGCGGTAGCGGTCTGATTTCGCTGCTGGCCGAGTTGTTTCTCAACGGTATTCTGGACAAAGCCGGCAACTTCAATCATTTGTTGCCCACAAAGCGCATTCGCCGGGGCGAGCATGGCCTAGAATATGTTGTGGTCTGGGCTGACGATAGTGACCGGGGTGAAGATCTGGTCATTACCCATGTGGATGTCGATAACCTTCTGCGGGCCAAGGCGGCCATCTATGCCGGGTTTACGGTCATGGCCGATAGCGTCGGTTTCCCATTGGAGGCCGTCGAGCAGGTATTGATCGGCGGCGCGTTTGGAAAATATATCAATATCGAAAAGGCGGTGGAGATTGGCTTATTACCGGATATGCCCTGGGATCGATTCTACTTTTTAGGCAATACTTCGGTTTTAGGCGCGTACCGGGCACTGTTGGTTCAAGCGGACAGGGATCGCATCCAGGCGATTGCCGGCCGGATGACTTATATCGAGCTTTCGGCCGATAACTCCTTCTATGATTCGTTCACCTCGGCCTTGTTTCTACCCCACACTGATTTACGAAAATTTCCGTCGGTGGTGAAGGAGTTAGAGCAGATCGAGAGGCAGCGCGATCCGGCGATCGCGGACCAGGGCCAGGGAGGGTGACAATGATGGCGCTCAAAGGGTTGCACATATTATTGACTTATACTTGTAATTATGAGTGCGACCATTGCTTTGTGTGGGGCAGTCCGGGGCAAAGCGGCACGTTTACATTGGGACAATTGGATGATGTCCTGAGGCAAGCAGTTGAAGCCGGTGGCATCAAGGAGATCTATTTCGAAGGCGGAGAGGCGTTTCTCTATTACCCGATCCTGGTGGAAGCAGTTGGCCGGGCTAAACAGCTTGGCTTCTGGACCGGCGTAGTAACCAATGGTTACTGGGCCACAGAAGTGGAAGATGCCTGGATGTGGCTTAAACCTTTGGCCGCAGCCGGGTTGGACGCGCTGGAAGTGTCCGCAGACATTTTTCATGGGCAAGGAAGCGAAGAGGTAAAAGAGCTGGCCTCGCTAGTGGCGGCCGGAGAGTTATTCTTGGAGGCCAGCACCATTGTAATCGAACCAGCCGGTGAAGCGCGCGCCCCGGATCAAGCAGTTCCCGGGCAACCGCTGGTGGGGGGCGATGTGATGTATCGTGGTCGGGCGGCGGAGAAGTTAACCGGCGGCTTGCCGAAGCAGAGGTGGACGGCTTTTGATAGTTGCCCATATGAGAACCTGGCCGATCCCGGCCGGATTCACCTGGACCCGTTGGGCAACCTGCACGTGTGCCAGGGCATCGTCATCGGAAACTTGTTCGAACGGCCGTTAAAGCAGATCCTGGCAGCTTATAATCCCGCGACACACCCGATCGTAGGGCCGCTACTGGACGGTGGTCCAGCAAATCTTGGTAATCATTATTCT
>Ga0307375_10006191_pt1 | contig 11099 bp, 12 predicted proteins | sample TR1MG_FD_202531 | JGI IMG/M metagenome (GOLD analysis project Ga0307375, IMG submission 202531) | Soil microbial communities from Risofladan, Vaasa, Finland - TR-1 | ecosystem: Environmental > Terrestrial > Soil > Coastal area > Acid sulfate soil | place: Finland: Risofladan, Vaasa | collected...
ACCTGGAAGCGCTGCTGCCGGGGGCCATCCTGCCGGATCAGGTACCGATGGTGTTGCCAGTGCCTCTTCCTAAAATCAAAAACGAAGCCGTCAATTCAGCAAGCCTGTAGTTCCCCGATCGCTTACGCTATTTTGTCGCTGAGGCTTAGCAACCTCTTCAAGCAACGGACACCCGCGCCCGACAGCCGCGGACTTTTTTTACGGCTGCGGCCGGGTGTCTGGGGAAATACAAGACCTTTCGGGGGAATACGCTGGGGCCGTTTGCTTGTGGCTGCTAAGCGCCCGGCCACCCTGTGGTGGCTTGTCCTTTCCTTAAGGAGCAAGACCTTGAAAAAAAACCCTCACCGCTCGCGGCGCATGCGCCGTAGCGGCCCTGTCCTTATTACCCTTCACCCTTCCCCGTTACTATGTTCCTGCCTCTACAATAGAGGTACGGCCAGTCCGGCCCGGCATGATTGCTACCCCCAGTCGAAACCATGATCCGGGGGGTGTTGTCACCGGGTCGGGCAGGCAGTGAGTCATCGCTCATAGGGGCTCGGCCCGTTGTATCTGAAGGCCGCCTGTAACGTGGATGCCGAGACTTTCTGCCATGGTCATTGGCCGTATTGAGTCATCAATATACGGGAGGCTTCCATGGCAAACAACGACGAGGGGATTGCCGTCTTTATCGGCGTGGATGTGGGAAAAGGCGTACACCACGCGGTGGCACTGGATCGGTCAGGCAAGCGGTTATTTGATAAAGCCTTGCCCAATGACGAAGAGAAACTATGCGCACTGATCGCCGAACTGAGAGCGTACGGCGAGATTCTGCTGGTCGTAGACCAACCCGCTACGATAGGGGCCCTGCCGATCACGGTAGCCCGCGCGGAAGGCATTCAAGTGGCCTATTTGCCGGGGCTGGCCATGCGCCGCATCGCCGATCTGCACGAAGGCGAGGCGAAGACCGATGCGCGGGATGCGGCCATTATCGCGGAAGCCGCGCGCTCCCTGCCGCATGCCTTGCGTGCGCTGCCTAAGACCGATGAGGCGCTCGCAGAATTGACGCTCTTGTGCGGCTTTGACGACGACCTGGCCGCGCAAATCACCCAAGTCAGCAACCGTATCCGCGGACTGCTCACCCAGATCCATCCGGCCTTGGAGCGCGTACTGGGACCCCGGCTTGATCATCCGGCTGTGTGTGCCCTTCTGCAGAAATATCCTTCACCGCAAGCGCTTGCGGCCACCAGCGAGAAACGGCTTGCTACGCACTTAAGTAAGCTTGCGCCGAGGCTTGCCAAAACGCTGCCAGCAGAAATCCTTAAGGCCTTGAGCGAACAGACCGTGGTGGTGCCAGGCACCCAGGCCGTGAGCCTCGTGCTGCCCAAATTGGCCCAGCAGTTAGGTGCCTTACGCCAGCAACGCGCGGAGCTTGCCCACGAGGTCGAGCAGCGGGTCTTGGCGCACCCTCTTTCCCCGGTCCTGATGAGCATGCCGGGAGTCGGCATCAGGACCACAGCAAGACTCCTGACGGAGGTTACCCCTAGACCCTTTGCCTCGGCGGCCCATCTCGCCGCCTACGCAGGACTCGCGCCTGTTACCCGTCGTTCGGGAAGCTCTATTCGGGGTGAACACCCCTCGCGGCGAGGCAACAAGATCTTAAAACGGACGATGTTCCTGTCGGCCTTCGCAGCCCTGCGCGATCCCGTCTCCCGGGCTTACTACGACCGCAAGATCAGCCAGGGCAAGCGACACAATCAGGCGCTCATCGCACTGGCCCGTCGGCGCAGTGATGTGCTGTATGCGATGTTACGCGACGGCGCTTTTTATCATGCGGCACCTACAACAAATGCTTGACAAAGGACATAGGGGCCCCCCGCTCACGCCGCTGGCGTCCCTTACGCCATCCAGCGTGCCGAAAGCAGCCTTTTCCTCGGGTACGCCACAACTTACGCAGAACTACGCGGAGACCTCCGGCGGGGCCACTCTGGACGGGGAGACTGGGTCCATCCCGGTGCTTACGGTCGGTATCAGCGGGATTAGCACCAATCCCCAAGGCGGCCTGTACTGGCGGGCGAGTTACACCCATGCCAGCGGCGACACCAACTACAACGGCCACACCCTTGGCGGCACGCCCGTACAAAGCACCTCCACCAACACCATCAGCGAATGGCACGGGCGATTGGGTGAGGCGTTCGGTTTCTCGCGGGTGGCGCTCATCCCCTATCTTGGGGTCGGTCTACACAATTGGGAGCGTGCCGCCACCAACGGCAACGGCTTCGGCGGCACCGGACTAGGTGAGCTTCCCTAGCTTTCCTACGATACTGTCGCATGCGTAGCCTTCTTGTTCATGTTTTTCTCCTCGGTGCCGGTGCCCATCTCAGCAAACCCTCCGTACTCAAATCCTCGTCGAGTCCCGGCCAGTGGATGCCGTATCCACCACCCGCGATTTCCCACTTCGCGCGATCCGTGGCGCTGGCATGGGCCAGACGGGGATACCATTCAAGAGGAACCGAGATGCTGCGCCCGTCCATGAGCCGCACGGACAATGTGTCCTCGGTGATCTGTACATCTGCTACGCGCTCATTCTTCCAGGTCATGCCGCATGCTGTGGTAGAGGCCACGCGCCGGATGCTTTGGCATCCAAGATCACAATCTCAACGATGCTTCCGTCCTTGGCATAGGCGATGTTCAGATTCCAGTCTTGCGATATCTCGCGGGCTACCGGCTTGTCGGTGAAGTGCAGGACCAGAATGTCATCCTCAGCGTTATAGTCAGTTTTCATAGGGATACCTCCCAGTGGGTCATGATGGTCTTGATGATAACCACGTCATCCAAGAGCGCCGCTATACAGAGCAGGTTGTCTTGCCGAGTGGCGAACTCGCGGTATATCCAGACATGGCGCGGGTCCTTTTCGCGGATGGTGCCCGTCTCGATGATCTCGCTGATCTCGGCCTCGGTTATGCGGCGCTCCTACATTCTTCTTCGGGCATGGTGGGTAAGCGCTACCGGGCGATCAAAACGGGCACTATGCACGTTCTGCCCCCTTCCGCCTCGCGGGCACGACCTCGGCACCGGCCTTTACCCCAGCGACCACAAACGGCAACACCATCCCGCCCGGTGACACTCCCCCCCGCGTTAAGAACGCGTCTGTAATGTGCTGCATAGGGACGCGCAGGCTTTCTAGGCCGGGGACGATATAACCGGCGGTCACATCGTTGTCCATCTTGTGGTTCAACAGGCGCTTAACGGTGGAGTGCGAAAGGCTGAGGCCATCCGCGAGGGTGGCGAAGGTGCGGCGCAGGTCGTGCAACGTAAACGCGACCCCCGAATGCGCGATAACCTTGCCGACGCCTCGGCGCGGTTCGATCAGGTACCCGCCTTTTCCCGGTCCCGGAAAGACGTAAACGCCATCGCCATCGCGCGCACGACGGCGTGCCAAGAGGTCATACAGAAAGTCCGACAATGGTAGGGTGTGATCCTCGCCGTTCTTGGTGTCGCGCACGGTGAGCGTTTTGGCGGACAAATCCACATCCCGCCAGGCGAGCGCCGCCGCCTCACTGCGCCGTAGGCCCGTCAGGAGCAGGACGTGCAGATAATCGGCGACCACGGCGCCGGGGCCATCCGGGTCTTCGTCTGCGAGCGCACGCACGGCCGCGAACCAGGCGGGCAAGTCCGAGTCTCTCAGGACGGTATCGCGCCGCTTGGCACGGTACCAAGCGCGCGTCTGCGAGAGTCGACGCACCGGGTTGTCCAGAATAATCGAATGGCCGTTCGGGCCTTCATAATTCGCGATGGCGAAATTAAAGAGCGCCCGTAACGTCCGCATAGCGAAGTTAGCGTAGGTCTCCCCGTGATCCTTACCTAGTTGCGTATGGCGGCGGGCAATCATATCTTTGGTGATCGCAAGCAGCGGGCGGGGGTGCCAGTCAGCGAAGGCGACTTTCAGCGCGCGGCCGTAGTCGTACACCGTTTTAGGTTTCAGGTTTTTCCGGGCCGCACAGTAGTCCGTGAAGACTTCGGCCAGCGTAACGGCGCGCGCCTGATCGGCCCGCTTCTCCGTGATCGGATTCACCCCATCGGCGATCTGGTTCAGGAGAGAGCGCGCTTTTTTACGGGCTTGTTCAATGGTCATAGCGGGGTAGTCGCCGAGGCGCATGCGCCGCGATTGACCCTCGATCTTATGGCGCACAACGAACGTCCGCGTTCCACGCGGGGTCACCGCCACCTGTAAACCCGGCATCCCGATGTCACCGTAATAAGCCCGCTTACCGGCCAGCGCGGGTGGCAGGGCATCCAGCATCTTGACAGTAAACGGTTGGCGCTTAACCATGCCCACCTCCATAATCAGTAGGTCGAAACGGTGCCGCTCTGGTGCCGCTTTGAGCGGGATTCTGGGGGTATATCCAGGGTGCACCATAGACGTGGTAATCATGTTAACCCTTTGTTTTAGGAAAGCAAGTGAAGGTGGGTTAATCAGTAGGTATACTGACGGGCTCTATTGCGTAATCAGTAGGTCGGGCGTTCGATTCGTCTCACCGGCACCATTATGATTGGGATCACAATTGGGGGAGTGTTCTGTAGGGGTCCTTGTCTTGCGATGTTTCCCAAGAGACAACAATCTGTATTAGCGTATGGGCTAGACGGCTTTGCGTGGCGTTGGGTACTTTAACCGGCTCTCTGCCCATCCCGATTGGGTGAAGGCCGGTCAAGGGTGGGAGGGCCGCGAGGACATCCTCCAGCTCTCCGGCTGGACGCGAACACGACGGGTCGTGATCTTAGTCGCCCCCTCAAAGGGGACATTGTGTTATCGGCAAAGGATGACCCCAGGGCACACTCACGTTTATTGACAGCTCTCTCGCGACTGCCGGTTATGAATATGCCGTTCCCTCTGGGACGCAAGGCGACTTGTCACCTCGACCCCTTATGAGATCCGGGCGATCGCCCAACTCTACCGGGATCGGGCGGCCGCCGAGAACAATCTCGACGAATTGAAGAATCAATGGGGCTGGGGTGGTTTTACCACCCACGATCTGAAGCGCTGCCGCCTCATCGCCCGCATGGTGGCCCTTGTCTACAACTGGTGGAATCTCTTCGTGCGATTGGCTAATCCTCATAAGCATCTGATGCGATCACCAGTCGATCGTTGTTGTTGCATGGGGTAGCCACCCAGACTCAACATGGGGGCCAGACGTATTTGACTATCACCAGCCAACACGCCAAACAGGCGGCCATCCAGGCGGTGCTGACACGCTTGGCGGCCTTCTTGAACTCTCTCAAGTCCACTGCGGAGATTCTATGGTTCAAGTCAATACCTGTGTGAGCCGTTTCGGGTCGAAATTGGTCTTGTGAGTGTGAATCGACCAGGCGGTACGAGCAATACGCCGAGCCAGGATCACTAAGGCCTCAGTGGAGGAGAGACCACGCGCGCGAGAGTGCTCTGCAGAGAGATGAAATAGATGCCGCTCAAGGCCGGAGAGACCACGCGCGCGCGAGTGCTCTCATAGAGCGGTTTCCACGGCTTCGTCTTGGCCGCCGCCATGGCGGCCAAGTAGAGCAACCGCCGCAACTCGCTCGGACCGCGTTTTGAGAGACGCCGCCGTCCGCGATGCTCCCTCGATTCGTCAGGACGCGGATCGAGTCCCGTGAAGGCGACGAAGGCGTCGGCGCTGCGCAAGGGCACACGCTCAAGCGTATTGGCTAGGCTTGCCCCGACGACTGGGCCCACGCCCTGGATGGTCTGGAGGCGTGCATAGTCCTGCTTGTGCACGGGGCTCGCCTCCATGAGCGATATGACCCGCGCATCCATGGCGACGATAAGCTTATCGGGGCGCTGCCTCAAGGCCTTGATCTCGGGGCCCAATCCCTCCAGATCCTTGAGTGACTGGGTCAGGGCGGCCCGGATACGGCTTAGCGTGGCGCGGCGTTTGATGAGCTGATCCATCTGACGCTGCTCCGGAGTAGGCGGGATCCACGGGTGGAGCTTCGCGTGCTCGTGGGCGATCATGCGGGCGATGAGCTGGGCATCGACACGATCGGTCTTGCCGCGCAGTCCCATAGCCTTGGCGTAGTGGTGGGTGTCCTTGGGGTTGAGTATATAGACGACGAAACCCCGCTTATAGGCGAGTGTTGCCAGCAACTCGTGGTAGCTGCTGGTCGATTCAACACCGAGGCGGCTGCCGGCCGGCAATTCCTTGAGAAAACTCAGCACGGTGGCGCGCTGATTGCCGATCTTGCGTGGGGAAAAACGGTTTTCAGCGCACGCCACCGCGATCTCGTTCTTGCCGATATCGGCACCGATATGGAGCAGTTGACCGACACCGAGCGTCTCGCTCTGATTCTGAGGCGCGCGTTCGCGAAATATATGGGGACGACAGCCGGTCCCCCGGCTTTATTGGGGTCGGGAATATCGGGGATGTGAAGGTTCAACTGCTTTTTTAGGTTCATGCGACCTCTTCACTCCTTCGCAAAAGGCGATGATCTTGGTCGACCTTCAAAACCCGCCGTTTTCTCATATCAGGTCATGCACAACTTTCGATCATGGCCATCGGATCGAATGTACAGCACAGATTAGACTTGACCCGGTTTCATCACTGATACGCCGCACTCTTCGCTTTGGCACAGCTGATGCCGATAAGGAGGCGACCACACCGTTAGGGAAAGTAAAGCGGGGCGTGGTGTCTGTGGAAAGGGCGGATAGGCCGATGCGAATGATCCGGGTAGTTGTGGCCAACAAGAAGTGACACCAACCGACACGCTCTTGACGCGCGAACGCTCTCAAGGCTAGGTTAAGGGGGGGTGGTGCCACACAAATAGATAACAAAAACGTAAATCACCTTAGCTAAGGCCACTAGGATAACAAAGGAGACTCATGTTGCGTAACCATCACATAACGTTAAGGCTGTCGGTATTCGTGGGAGTAATGGGCTTTCTGTCCATGTTCACGAGCGCTTACGCTCTCAAATATGGTCCGGCGTCATATAATTCGTACCCGGCCTACTACAATAGCCATCCGTTACCGACGCCTCAGTTCTTTAAGGGCAAGGTCATGAAGGCGGTTATCGAAGTGGATAGCCCGTCTCCAAAAAAATGGCACTACGCTGTTGCCGTGCTCGCCAATATTGAAAAATCGTTCGGTAATAACAGCCGGCATTATCAAATGGAGCTCGTCGCCTTCGGGCCAGGAGTTCGCATGCTGTCGAAAACGGCCGATGGTAAGAATAGGGCGGCTTTACAGCGCCTAGAAGCGCATGGACTGAAGATTCGAGCCTGCCATAATGCGATGCTCGCGACCCATCTCTCAAGAGCCGATATCTTCCCGTTCGCAAGGGTCGTTCCGGCGGGAGCTCTTGAAGTGGCAAGAAAAATCATGCAAGGCTACGTGCCGCTTAAGCCCTAAGGCGGCGTTATAACCCAAGATGGGCACGACAAACGCATGATGCTGTCGTGCCCATCTTGGCCTTTTGCAGTAGGACCTCGAATGCATATGGTCTTTGGGGTGTATCGCAGCCAGCGCAGAATGGCTTGAGCGATCTCGTATTTCTGCGAACCTTGTAGGGCGCACGCAAGCCATCTTTGTGTGAAACGGACTACTCGAAACCACGCGTTTTGTGCTCGTAACGTAGGGCTGGCCTTCATCTGGATCACCAAGTGGATTATCGAGAAGCCCGCATCACGGTCCGGGTCTCTGGGCCCTGCGTTGCCGTTAAAATTGATTCGGGTTAGGGGTCGACGGATGGATATACGCCCAACCCTCGGCCTCGCGGATCGTGATTTCACCCACACCTGATGGCACCACATGGATGAATGGGTACAGGTCGTGCCGATCGACATGCAGTTCGCGCAACGTATTGGCGCATTGCGCCAGGATCACCCCTTGTTTTTGTAGGCGGCGCAGCTTTCCCTGGAAGCCGTTTCCTTTTACGTATACATCAAAGCCCTTGCTGTTGGCAATCAACTCCACCGTGACCTTCCCTTTGAGGCGCTGGTCTTGGAGGAGGTTCTCGATGTTATTGAGGGTCTTCTTTATGATCTTGTTCCCGCCCGCATCAATCTGAAAGATGGCACCGTAGTGGGATTTTGTGGCGGCTGCACCATGAAATGCGTGGGCGTAAGCGACCCCGATGCCCGCAGTAAGGAGTACGCTCGTCATGGCCCCAGCTGTCAGACCGCGAATGGTCCCTCGTAGTGACTTAATCATAGGTTAGCTCTCCATCTTTGTGATGTTCGTTGCGTTGTTAATACATCCACGTATATAAGTAGACCGTAATATGCTAATGACCAGTCCCTCTGGTAATATACGCGACACACTCTATGCGTCAATGGTCGGTTGACCAGCATATCGGCTGGCGCGACCGCAGGTCTCGTGGCGCACGGTTTGCGATGGCCGCGATGCGGGGTGGATAGGGTGTTTAGGCAACTGTGCGGCGCGCGCCACACGAGGCCGATAAGCGGGCCTGTTGTCGGCTACCCGATAGTCCCTCTGAGCGTTTTCTGGCTGGCGCTGATCAGCTCTCGGTCATGGCCTGAGCAGCCTGAACGTCGCCCCCCATTTTTTCTTGCATCCTGGAATGTACACCACGATTCGTGCCCGACCGAGCGTGACGTTGGTATCGATGCCCCCGCAACGGAGACGTTGCATTATTCAAGCCATAGCTACCATTAGGCGCGGCAGTTCCCTCAGGCAAGTTCGGCGCGTTAGGGGGGTTATTGCAGTCATTGAACAAATATAGAAAAAGTCAAAATTTCCGCATAGCTGATCCTCAGTTCGGCTACTACGGTCATCAGACGTAGGTGATATTGCTTTATAGGGCGGCTGTGACGGGCCATAGGGAGATGCGCATGATGTCGGAAAATACTTTGCAAACAATGGGGTTAAGGGCGCTAGTCGTCGATGATAGTACTACCATTCGTCGCCTAATGGATTTGACGTTGCGGCCGTTAGGCATGGATTTGGAGTTCGCTGATAACGGTGAGGACGCAGTCCATCTTGCCAAAACTCGCCCCTACGACATCATATTTTTGGACATCATGCTGCCGGTTATCGACGGTTATCGTGTCTGCAAGATGATCAAGTCTGATAAGGCGTCAAGGAATGTGGCTATTGTTATGCTAACGAGTAAAGACAGCACTTTCGATCGAGTGAAGGGAATCATGGCAGGTACTGATGTGTACCTTACGAAGCCACTGGCGCGGACGGAACTCCTGAAAGCCATCGCTCGATGTATTCCAGAGGTTAAATTTGTTGTGAATATCGCCACCACATAATGAATGGTGTGTCGGGGTTGGCGACGTTGAGAACGTCTGAAATACCAGAATCCAAACGGATGTAAGGAGCGGCAATGTCAGTCAAAAAAGTACTCGTCGTGGACGACTCATTAACAGACTTGAAAAACATTGAGCAGATCGTGATCGAAGGAGGATATTCAGTCATTACCGCGACTTCCGGTGCGGAAGCGGTGAAGAAGGCGACGAGCGAACAGCCCGATGCGATTCCCCTAGATGTGGTCATGAAGGACATGAATGGGTTTCAGGCGTGCCGACTCATTACGTCCGGTGACGCCACGAAGGCCATCCCCGTGGTCCTGGTGAGCAGTAAGGGCGAAAAAACGGATCGCATCTGGGGCGAGGAACAGGGGGCAAAAGCCTATATCGTGAAGCCGTTTACGAAGCAACAAATCTTGGACACGCTGAAGTCTTTATAGAAGCGCATGCGGCATCCGTTACGAGATGAACCTGTATAGGATGATTCTTCCCCGGTCTCCCGGACACCCGGTTAAGAGAATAAACTCTTGACTGAGGTGAGATGATGAAAACCAAGAAGCCAACCGAGAAGACGACCCGGAAGCGTTACAGCGACGAATTCAAAGACCAAGCCCTGAAGCGTGCCGAGCGGGATGGAGTGGCGCTTGTGGCCCAGGATCTCGGGATCGCCGAGACCCAAATCTATGCCTGGCGGCGCAAGCGCCAGATGGAGGGCACTGTCACCGAGGCACAGCGGTTGAAGGAGGCCGAGGTCGCCCGTCTGAAGCGGGATAGGGCGCGCCTGGAAGAGGAGAACGCGTTTTTAAAAAAAGCCTCGGCGTACTTCGCAGCGAGACAGTCGAAGTGAAGTACGCCCTGATCCGACGCCACGAAGGCCAGCATGCGATTGCGCTCATGGGCGACCTGCTGTCGGTCTCCCGCAGCGGTTACTACGAGGGGCGGGACCGTCCCACCCGACCGCGCGCGAAGGCCGATGAGAGCCTTGTCGAGGCCATACGGCGCATCTACAACGACCACAAGGGGCGCGCCGGTTCGCCGCGCATCACCTGGGCGCTACGTCACGAGGGGCGGCGGGTCGGAAAGAACCGTGTGGCGCGCCTGATGCGCCAAAACGCGCTGCGGGCCAAGGCCGCTCGCAAGTTCAAGGCGACGACCCACTCCGATCACAATCTGCCGGTGGCACCCAATCTCCTCAATCAGGACTTCAGCGCGCAACGTCCGAACCAGAAGTGGGTTTCGGATATCACCTATATCGCCACCGACGAGGGATGGCTCTATCTGGCCGTGGTGCTCGATCTCTATGCCCGCACAGTCGTGGGCTTAGTCCTGTCCGAGGGGATGACGGCCAAACTCACCTGCGATGCCCTGCGTATGGCGCTCTGGCGGCGCAAGCGGCCTCGGGGCGTCATCATCCACTCCGACCGTGGCAGCCAATACTGCGCGCATGACTATCGGCGTCTTCTGAAGGCCCATGGCCTCATTGCCAGCATGAGCAAGAAAGGCGACTGCTATGACAATGCGGCCATGGAGAGCTGGAACCACAGCCTGAAGGTCGAGGCCATCCATGGAGAACGCTTTGCGACACGTCAGGAGGCGAGGAAACAGGTTTTCGAATACATCGAATATACTATAATCGAAAGCGCCTACACTCCGGTCTCGGGTACCTCTCTCCCGAGACCTTCGAGCAGCGGCATGTGGCCTAACTGAGTGTCCGTGATTCTGGGGAGCCAGATCAGTTCGGCCAATTGGTTTCGGAGGTGCCGGGGGTTGGCGATGGTCTCTATGCCCTGATGTGTGGTTACGGTCAGAAATTCCGTGAGGCCCCAATCGAATGCGCCCATTTCCGCACCACATGTCCT
>Ga0307375_10006192_pt1 | contig 11099 bp, 5 predicted proteins | sample TR1MG_FD_202531 | JGI IMG/M metagenome (GOLD analysis project Ga0307375, IMG submission 202531) | Soil microbial communities from Risofladan, Vaasa, Finland - TR-1 | ecosystem: Environmental > Terrestrial > Soil > Coastal area > Acid sulfate soil | place: Finland: Risofladan, Vaasa | collected...
TGACGTTGCTTTCGAACGATTCGACACTAACACTTCCTCTTGTTACAATGACACACGTACAGCATATGAAAGAGAAGTGTCGTGGAGTGTTGTGGAATATCTCTTGAAAGGAGTGGAGATCCAACTTCAGGAAACCATAATTCGAATCTGACTGGACAAAGGTAAGAAATGAGGGAAGCAGGAGAGAGTTCATTCAATTACATTTGTCCTCGATGGACGTGCAGAGTAGGTCTGGCGGGAAGTGTGGGTGGTCTGGAGACCCGCCGGAGCCGAGGCCAGATGTCTTCGAAGCAAAGAGTGCAGGGATGAGAGAAGGCTGTCAGGTGCGGCGATCACGTTCTCAAACCAAAGCACGAGCTATCCAGTAGAGGGGAGTGTGCAAGAGAGTCGATGGTCGTCCTAAACAGAGAGCTCTGTGGGACGTACATGCGTCTTGATTGACGAAACAGGCTTTGCATCGCAGAACAATACGATTCGCCAAGGCTTGGTCATCATCGAAGAAGAAGGTCCTGCCCTGCCATGCTCACTTCTTGGGGTTCCTTGGAGGTCTAGCCACCACGGTTGGGGGATCGAGTTGAGGCGAGAATGACTTCTTGGGTACGGAAGTTGATAGAGCTTCTACGGCAGCAGCATAAGTGGTTGGTTGGACGGCTCTTGGCGCAGGTCTTGCAGAGTGATATCCGAGGGATTGAATCGGTGCGTCCTCTCGTTTCGCCTCTGCCTCTTCTCCCATTCTGTGTAGCTTCATGGTGACAGCTTGCAAGGCTTCCTTTTGAATCTGAGCGACTTCTTGAGTGTGTAGATGACGTTTGACCATCGCAGAATCGGCAGGCAGATCGATGCTGCCAATCACAGGCTTGTTTCCAGGCTTCCTTGCCAAGAATTGGAAGGTCATTGCAGGGGCGGCGGCGGGCTTCACCATAGCACGGTTACGCGCAGAAGACGCACCAGAAGATGCTCCAGATGCGAGCACAGCAACGTCTTCGTCAACTTCCTCCTCATCATCATCGTCCTCACTGGCGTCGTCGTCTTCTCCATCCTCATCTTCGTCTTCGTCGTCTTCCTCCATCTCCTGATCCTCACCCTCTTCGATCTCCTCATCTTCTTCAAACTCCTCATCGTCGTCCTCCTCATCCTCCTCCTCCTCAATGCCTTCGTCAAAGACCTCGCCATCATCGTCTTCCTCAACCATAGATGCGTCGGAAGTGGATACAGTTGCTGGCGTAGCAACAGAAGTCTTAGATGTAGAAGAAGCTTTGGAAGTAGCCAACGAAGAAGAAGAAGCTGTAGCAGAAGTAGAAGAATCTGTAGCACTCAAAGAAGCCGAAGAATATGACGATGCAGCGCCTTTTGAAGAAGTAGATGATAGTGATGATGGTGTTGGTACACGATGTGAGCTGTTAGCCGATCTTTCAATGGCTGGAATCACCAACTCCTCCTTTGCCGCTTGCTTGATCACCTCCGCCTTTCTCTTAAGAGCCATCAGCGGTACCGAGAAGATTGAGTTGTTGGCACGGGTATTCACGTTCGTGCGGACATTCAAAGAGTCCTGAAGCATGGAATCGAACATCTTCGTCAACTCGTCCTCCTGCTGCTTGTTCACATCGGATGCTCCCTTCGGCTTTCCATCGGCATCCTTATCACCGCTCGAGGGGGACGTGTCATTCGCAGACGAGTTGGAGGCGTTTGACGAGCTCTCGACAGGTTCCAAATGAGACACAGAAGTTTCCGTCTCGTCCACTCTGGTATCTTCTTCGTCGTCATCAGCGAGGGCATCCTGAGCATTAGAGGACGTGATCTTGTATGGCAGAGAGAGGCGCTCATCAATGTCGTCAAAGGAAGGGCGCGAGAGGCGAAGCACCGCAATCTTGGCTTCCAGCTCTTCAGGCGTTCTGAAGAGGTGCGGTGGGCGCACAATGTACCACGTGTCGTCTAGTAGCGAGTGCAACTCTGGCGTGATGTGGCGCTGCAAGAAGAGGAAGCGTTGGAAGTAGATGAGGAAGGACTCCAGATCCCTAGCCTGAGTGCGTCCAGTTTGTGAGTCGTTGAACGAGGAAAATGAAGCGATCGATCTACAAGTAGTGAGAAGCGTGCAGACGAGGCGAATGCGGAAGGAGTCTTCGACCCAGGCCATGTGAGTGTTCATCGCGTGGTCTCTCTGTTGCTCTTTGATTGAAGGCGTTGTTGCTGTTGCTCTGGCATTATTGAAATTGGCTGCAGCAGCAGTAGCATTCGCATCTGATGTTGAAATAGGCTTGAAGGAGAAGTCCGTCGGGCCTGACTTTGGGAAGGTGATGGTATTGTATCGGATGATGGAGTACAGCATCTTGTAGAACAGTTTCGCATCCGCGAGCTTGTGATTGATCAATTCTCCGACCAAGGTGACGTTCATGACGAGCTTTTGGTGGTTGTTGAACTTGCGCTCCTCCAGATCCACGCGCACCAGCTCCAGCAGGTGATCTAGGAACTTGACTCCAAATTGAAGATGAATTTGAGACAATTGAGAAACGACAGAAGCCACCAGAGCGATGTGTTGGTACTTGTTCTTGTAGACTTTGAGCATTGACTTGAGCAGAAACGCTTCCTGCTCCGGCCACGGCAGCTTCCGCAGCTGAGTCACCACAAACGCCAAAGTATCTCTCCTAAGATCCAGGAAGAGCAATTTCTGAATGTACTGCTGAATAGGAGGCAGAGGCTCCACAGCCTTGACCACTCGCTCCACTGGTCGCGCAGTCTGAAGCGCGTTATCGATGAGGATCTCCATAGTGACGTGGAAATGCTTGGAGACCTTCAAACTCGACATTTGGTCCAACAGATTAGAAGTAAGGACTCGAGTCTCGGGCAAATTGAGCAAATAGCGTCCGCACGTTTCGACCAACTCACAGGCCACATACACGTTGTATCCAATGAAATCGTCCAAACACTGCTTCAAGAAGGTAAGCACGGTATTCGGCGGACAAATCTTGAACTTGGTCAACTCACCAAGGAAACGAGCATTCCAAAGCTTCGACGGCGAATTCGTCTGATCCTTCTGACGGAACAAGAACAAAAACTCCTCTTCCAAACGTTTCACGAGCGTAGAACCAATATCTTTGAAGTAAGGATGAAGGATGGCCACAAAACGGGAAAAGTAACGCAACGTGTCCAAACGATTACGCGGCGCGCTATGCATCAGTATCGCCAATTTGACCCTCCATGACTTCTGATTCAGCCTCACGAACTCCATAGCAGCATCATCGATCAATTGGCGATTTGAACATCTCATGAGTTTCTCGAAGAAGTTGACCAGAACATCCGGTGTGCTTTCTGATGCTCCTGTGGCGGCTTTCGAAGAGTCGCTAGAAGAAGTTGCCGAAGATGTCGATGTGGTTGTTGCATTTAGGCGTGGAGTGGTGGCGACAGATGAAGAAGCATCAGAAGGCAAAGAAGTTGAGAATGCGGTTCCGATCGCGTTTTCAGCCGAAGTTGATGGAGTGACTGAGTCATTCGTTGTCGCAGAAGCCGGATATGAAGCATTAGAAGAATTTCCTGACTTAGTAGAGTCGAGAGAGAGAAGTGAAGCGGGCAGGAAGGCCCTCAGCTCTGGAATCGTTTCGTAGAATCGCTTCGCCTCTTCGCTCTCCCATGGTCCCTGATCCTCGGCATCATCATTGCCGTTTCCAGTAGAGGACGAAGATTTGGTTTCCTTCATGCGAGTGACCTTGTCTTGTTGGGGCAGATTCGGCATCACCAAGTGAAGCATGTCCGAGAGTGATGCGAGTGTCCTTTGGAAGTTTTCGAATTGCTCCAGTTGCTTCGCGTATGCTGCACTCGCTTCCACCGGAATTTCGTGTCTCGTGACCAGCAGGTCCTGATTCTTCTGTTCCACCTCTCGAAGCTTCTTGTGCGATTGAAGGAAGATGGAGGACATCTTCTGAAACAGAGACGTGATGAAGTTGAGGTATATCGTGCGTTTTTCAGGAGCAATGACGCCTTCGAGAATGGATTCGTAGGCTGCGGCTCTGAGTGACTCTTCCAACTTGTCGCTCACCTTTAGCAATCCAGCCTGCTTGTATTGCGCCAACTTCGGTTCCATGGAAACGGGTATGAGGCCGAGAATGTCTCTTCCACCAGAACGGACGAACGAGAGGGTGAGTTGAAGCGTGAGGGGCAGTTGTTTGGCATCCTTGGTGTCAAGGGTCTCCTTTACCATCGAAGTGAGTGCGGCTTGATCGGTGAACACGCCTGCTATGAATAGTTCTGTGAATAGACGTAGTGCTACGCGCCTTTGCGCGAGATCAGTCTTGGACGAGGGGGAGATGAGACGCAGGAGGCATTGGGAGAGTTCCTGGCTGAAATCGGCGTAGAGTTGATGCAACTCGGAGCAAACCACCACGGCAGCATCTAAATCGGTAGGCCTCAACGGAGCAGAGGCAATACTACTCGCAACTTCAGACACATACTTGTTCAAGTTCAACGAACGCAGTTCTTTCACCAAAGAGTCGAGCGAGTCCGAACCAAGTTTTGCACACTTCTTCGTGAACGCAGAACACTTCGCAATCGTAGAGCTCAACGAGCGAAAATGCGAGATATCGGGACGACCACCTTGATGAGCCTTCAGATTCTGATCACGAAGCAAGCGAAGCTGCAGACGGGTGTTCAACTCCTGGAACGCGGCACCTTCCAAATCCACGGATTGAGGGGCAGTCGAGACGGCAGTCGAAGTTGACATTCAATAGACGACACTATGATACAGCCAAGACACCCAAAGGAGAAGCAAACAGCACAAGTTAGAGACCAAGAGAGGGACAATGGAGCACACCAATCTGCATCGACTCTCTTCCAGGGGAGATGAAGGTAAACGCCCATTTTGAAGGGTAAGTAGATAGAAACATTCACCAAATAACAACGCACGCGGGGCAAATGTCTAGTACCAAGCAGAAGAAGAGAGATATCGGCGTCCGAAGAGTTGATCGAATAAGATGAGCAGTTTCTAGCTGTGAGCGTTCATGGTTAGGTACATAGGAGTTAGAGACCAGTATAGGACGAAAATGGGATGGGATTTTGAAGGTTGAAACAGCCTGAAGGCGGGGTACATACCTCGGACGAGTGATGGCCAAACGAGCGGCACTTTGTTCACGATTGAGCAGCCACAGAGAGTACTGAGTGATCCAGCAAAGGCCTGTAGTAGATTGAAGATCAAAGGGGCTCAGACAAGATCGGACGATGTGAATGCATCGGACTCACAGATGAGAATGGGAGGGAGGCGTTTGGAAAACCAAAGCCTCTGGCCGCTTCTGTTGTGTAGATGAAACTTTGGGCTTTCAGTGGTGGTACTTTACATATTTACATGATACAAATCACATCAACGTGGCATTCGAGTTGCTAGAAGGTCGAACAGGCTCGCTATCGAGACGAGAAAGTGAACGAAGTCGCCCTTCCCTCGTGACGCCTCGGATTCAGGATTTTCTCTTGGAGTACTTCTGTTCTAGAGCCTCAAGTTCGCGATCAAGCTTGGATTTCGAAGACGAAGATGAAGGACAGCTGGAAGAAGAGGATGGCCGATGCTTCTTTCTCGGAGGGCTGGAAGATGGAGAACGATGATGTTGCGGGCGATAGCGTTCATGGGGATCTCCAATGGAATGGAGATCGTAATAACGTTCACCTCGGGATCGGATAGGACTGCGGGAAGGGGATCGGCATGATCTTGGTCTCTCGGGAGAGTTCGATCTCTCTGTGTTCGTTGAGGTGCCATTAGAACCTAAATCGGTCTTCGGTCTTCTAATCTTGCTGTTGGATGAATATACAGACGGATTATTGGAATGGGTTCGAGCAGAAGATGTGGAAGGCGATGAAACGGTGGAAGCGTTCCTTAGCCTGTCATTGGGGGTGATCAGGGTAGGCTCCATCTGTGTTGAATGCGAAGAATGTTTTGAAAGATGATCTTCCAATATGATCGTGTCCTGTTCCATAGCAGTCGCAAATTCGAACGAAATCGATGAAACGTCGTGTTGACCCTTGTCAGATTTCACAGCATCATAGGGTAGTCTTGATACGTTATCTGCAAGATGAAGCTGATATCTCTTTCTTTCACGAGCCATGGCCTTACGATCACTCCTTGAAGGAACATAGGTGTCTGACAACACTTCCTCATCCTCTCGAAACACCCTTTTGCTGAAACTTGGAATACCACATCGAGATGCAATTCTATCGAGTGTTCTGTTGGACCAACGAGGTAGAGAGGTAGGTGGCGCAGCCTCTTCCAAGGAATCGTCCGAGCCATGCAGCAAACGTGTCTTCTCCAATTCAAAGTGTGTAGGGCTGATAACCTCTGAAATACTGCCAGTTTTACGATTCCCAGTCACGCCTTTGCACCATCCAATGATATCTGATTCACTTGAGCCTTCCGAGAGGAAGAGAAGCAGGGAAGAGTAACGAGCCATTTGCAGTTCAACGTCCGGGCTTTCTTCTGGAGATGCCAGGTTCACAGTGGGAGATTCAGATAGAAGCATACGGCAGTCATACTTGTCGACCTTTCGGCCCCAGCAAGTCTTCGCTGAGAACGGGAAAAGAGCTTGAGCTTGGAAGGCGGCGTCGTTCTTCGTGACCGTCAAAGGTTCTCCTGCTGCCACCAGAGAAGTGAGAAAATCGACAGGCTGATGATGCATACATAGAGAGAAGGGTGTGTCGGTTAGATAAGATACATAAACACACCAGAAACATCATCAAGCAGGGCGAGGAACACGAACCTTCTTGACGGCGATTTCTGCGCGCCGTTCTCGCCTTCTAGCAGCGTAATCTACCTCCTCCTCCATGAAAGCGCCCAGAGTATCGAATGCAAGATACGGAAAGTTGGGGATCAGTCCATCAGATGGGAGAACTCGCACGCACAGACTGGTCGAGATTCGAAGGCCCGATCAGCTGGAATCCGATCGGTAAGAGGTCGATCAGTTGTCTATATCACTCCTGATACTGCTTGGAAATCTCTCGCCATCGTGTTTCAAGTCAGAAGTAGTCATGTTGAACAAGTTCTGAGAGAACCTGCGTTTACATTGTACAAGAGCAGGACGGCGATCAGGACGACAGGATATCGCTGCTTCGTCCTCAGAAAAACAGTGCACGTTCCGTCATGAATCTGCTGAATCCAAGTCATCCACTCTTTGACCAGCTTGACGAGAAAGAACGAACACCTTCAAAAAAGGACATGCTTCTTCTTCTCCTCCACATTGGCCTTCTTTCGCTCGCGAATCAACAATCAATCAGCCATCTTGTACAAACGACGCGTCTGGGACAATTCCTTTTCAGCTATCTTGATATTCAGCTCGTGTGTGCGGGCCCTTGCCTGGAAACTCGAGCGCTTGGAAGTCTTAGTCATCGTCTCTTGTTTTGCGATTGAGGAGGAAATCAGATATCGAAGATAGCTCTGGAGAGTAGGATCTCATAGAAGCCCGCACCAGATGTGGAATTGAAGATGGAGAAGTGATTGCAGCGGAGATGGAGATGTCCAGCGCCTTGCTCTGAGCCTGTCGCTTCTGATGCTCGATTATCCATGCGCATTGGTCCTTGATGCATCCGGTGGTGGGAGGACATGTTTGTGTGATGTTTCCACTTGTGAAGAAGTTGAAGATCTGTTCCTGAGCCTCTGGTTCGGTCCTGATGCATTCGTGCGTGTCGTACTGCTCCGGTGGGGGGATGTTGGTCTCTGGCATGGGCGGGACGTCTCTGTACTTCCACTCTGTGATGGCAGATCCATTGACGATATAGGAACCATTGAAAAGGCCGTAGATGGGAGCGACAGCGGGCACGATGGAGGTCGCATTGAACGACCTTGCCATGATTCTCGCGCCTAGAATGGTGACTTGAGCATCTCCGTGTGCGTCTTGGATGAGGACATCAGTCTTTGGAACGCCTGCAGGAGTGTTCTTGTTCATGTAGTGGAGCCATCCAGCGGACTCGCCTTGATCCCAAAGTTGCTGCATCAGCGAAAGCGCCAATCGAATGTCTCTCCAGTTGTACAGACTTAGTTGAAACAGCGCGTGGAACGCATCAAAGTCGTTGGAGCGAGAAAGGAGCAAGGCGAACGGAGAACCGGGTACTCCGAGCGCAGCGCGACGAATCAGTGGCGAAGACGAGACGTATCCTCCACCAATGACACCTCCTTGAGAAATGCCATAGAAGGGAATATCCAAATCAGAAGAGTTGGGAGGGATGATCGAGACGCCAGAGTTGTGAAGAGCAGCAGGAATGACGCCACTTCGCATCGCCCTATTGGCAATCAACTTGTTCGACCACCCTTGCAAGATCGTCTCGGGAATAGTGGCAAAGTTTGACATATCGCTAAGGATGATCCGCACCACTTTGAGCTTATCGAAGATGGACATGCCAAGCCAATCGCTAGCGAAGAAGACCATTTTCTTCGCGTCAATCCACTCACCAATCCAGCTATCAGACACTTCATCGCGATCTCCGAACAAACCATGACCATATTGGACCACCTTTACAGCTCTCTGAGGGGAAGCAATCTGAAGCAACGAACACGGTACTTGAACTTGCACGTAGGTATACGACATTCCAATCTGCTTTGGTATCGCTCTTATGCCATGATCACGAGCAAGATATCCTCCTCTACGATCCTTCTTCGCCAGGAAGTCGGGAACTGTCATCTTCGCAGTCAGAGACCTTCCAATCGTCGTTCCAGGCGTCTCGCAATGTGACTTCACGTCCTTCACGATCTTCACTTGTGTGTTGAACAAACTCGCCTGTTTACGCATCTCTTCAAAACGGCCATGGTTCATTTGCTCACTCACGGTCACAAAGTCCCAAGCAAGTTGAACCGTCGCGGGGTCGATACCAGCTGCCAACACCACTGGAATGAGCTCTGATTGGTATTTGTGATATCTTGCTGAATCAGGGTATGCAGCAGGGTTGGATCCCATGAGCGCATCGAACATCGGAGAGCGTGTGACGAGATTTCCAGCATCATCTTTGATGTTCCTTACGATGACCATGTATGAGGAGCTGTGGTCCAGCGGTTCAGCAGGTTGTATGACGAATGAAGGGAAGTTGGGATCCACGGAGTCTAGCTCAGTCCAATGCGGCATACGGGCGCCAGTGACTACGTTCAAAATCACAGTTGTGGCCGATTCGTCCTTGTATGAGGAAATGTTGCTAAATGGAACCAAGGATCGGTTCGAAGCGTTGGGGAGATAGAAGAGCAAGGGTGCAATCGTCGAGAAGCCATCCATTTCGTTCCAGAAGGTGGGACTGATCCGGCCGCCATCCATCGTCTTCGGGAGAGTCTTGGGTCCGAAGTTCACCCTAAATTTCGTTACTGTGGTAGGATCCGATACTAGGAAATGCGACGATGGGAAGGGGTAGACGCATGCAGAAGGGTCGATGGGATCGCAGCCGGCATAGGAACTGGCATTGGGGCGACCAAACTTTCCAGACAGATTCACCGCGCTCGCGAACGCCATGCCGAGCATTACAAGGGCAGCACAGCAAAGCAAGAAGTAGGCCACAATAGTTGCAAGATACGAAATACGAGCCAGAAAAGAGCGCTTGGGACGGAGACCTTCGTACTCGGGTATCGTCTTCGAGGTCAGCCACCAATGTCCCACTATCACGACCACCAAGGCCACAGAGACGATCATATTGAGAGCGCTTAGCGTAGCAAACGCAGAATAAGAGGCCCATAGCCATTCCCAATCAGAATTGACGTGATTCAAGGGCGTAGGCTCGAAGGTAAGACCGCGCAACACGGTCGACACGAGAACCAAGAACAGGATCGTCCAGATCGTCTGAATGACGTAGAAGGCGCACGCAGAGAACTTGCAGGCAGTGCAACGCTGAAAAGTAGTGCGTCTGCCCATCCAGAACGCCTGGGTGCCTGAGAAAGAGAGAAGTCGGAAAACCGCAAGCGATAGTCAGCTCCAGCCAGGAAGAGAAGCTTGAAAAGTGGGGAAATAAGATATGATAGAGCATAGAGAGCAGCTTCATGTTCTTTGAGACGTACCAAGAGCTTCAAATATGAGAGAGAGAACGATTTCAATGGAGAGTGGCAACATGATGAAGAATCGACCCAGTACGGAGTACAAAGACCAAGCAAACATGACCAATCGGATATTAAGCACGATGTGTACGATGGTAAGCACGCGGCTCGCAATAAGCAGTCGCTGAGACCATTCCACGACCGATCGAGGATCGTACGAACTTTGACTGTCGCTTGGAGACGTTTCTAGATCCTCATATTCGACTTCCTCATCCTGATCACTGAACACAACGTCTTCTGAGTTTAACGAGTCGTACTCCATCCTGAACGGAACAAGAGTGTTGATGGGAGTGCGTCGTTTCAGTGGAAGCCGCCGCTGTGAGCAGCCGTGGGTTTCCTTTCGGTTCCAGGTCCCACCCATGGACATCTTTCAAGGCATTGGTACCCTTTCCAGTTTCAAATCATTCCAGCGAAGGTAATATGCTGGTATCGGACGGACTGAGGAGCGATACAGAGCCAACGTTACAGAAGGAAGTCGATGGAAGGTGCGTTGATACATCCCGAGATTGCAGTCCGCAAGGAGGGTCTAGTTACAGTTTAATTGTTGTTCATAATACAAAACGGCTATCAGAAGCTGTATCGGCAATATACATCGGGACGAGGAGGTTACAGTTCGAGGTCTGCCTTGGACAGTTCAGACGGAGGTTTGTGATGCGACTTCTCGTATTGAGTGCGCCCGACGAGGTATGTGTTCCACAAAAACGAGAACCCATTCATGGCAATAACACGATACTTGAGAGGAGTGAAGTAGAAGTTGAAGAAGGAGATGGGAATCCAGTAGGCACAGCCCATTGTCCAGACCGGAAACGTATCGTTGATGATCTTGCCCTTGATCTGCTCTGAATCCTGATGATCGATTATGCCACGTGTAGTAAAGAAGGCTCCAATGAAGAGGGGGGACATGAAAATGGAATCAACAGCCACTGTCGCCGCCAATCGAGGCAACACAGGTTTGCGGATGGGAATCGCATAAGAGAGGAACCTGTACCAATTATACGAAACTGGAGCGATCCAGATAGCCCCGTGAAGGCCCATACCAATTGTTCTTGACACATCAACATGGGTTAGA
>Ga0307375_10006195_pt1 | contig 11097 bp, 8 predicted proteins | sample TR1MG_FD_202531 | JGI IMG/M metagenome (GOLD analysis project Ga0307375, IMG submission 202531) | Soil microbial communities from Risofladan, Vaasa, Finland - TR-1 | ecosystem: Environmental > Terrestrial > Soil > Coastal area > Acid sulfate soil | place: Finland: Risofladan, Vaasa | collected...
GCGCCAGCTGGCGCGCGCGCTTGTGCGCATCCCGGTAGGTGTAGCGGTGTATGCCGCCGGAGCCGTCGGCGGCAGGGCCTTCGACCGTGCGCGACACGATTTCGGTGTCGCCGTGATGCCGGCTGGCGTGGGTGATAAGCGAAGAAATCAGCAGGGGAACTTCCTGAATCAGGCCACGCAGCATGGTTTTTTCTCCGATAAGATGCAGAAAATCTCGACCGACGCTGCAAGTTACCCTGCCGCAGAATCGGTGTCAATCAAGGCCGGGCGCAGCCGGTGCGCGCTCGCTTTGGCGTAAGCTAAACGCCTCTGACCGAGTCGACCGATCGGACCATGGATGTTTGATCTTGATCAAAGCATCCTGTAACCTACAGGCAAATACTCACTCCTGTCTTGTTTGTCACCGTTCCTTTCGCTTTTGTAGCGGGATTCCGTGACGAACAGGACCGAAAATGCAAAAAATCCAGCAGCAAGAGTAGCCATCGTCCCCCTCTCTGGGGTCACATCAATATAGGAGGAAGTATGTTCAATTTCAAACGCGCCTTTTGGGCTCTGTTTTTGTCATTGGGCCTTTTTGCCGGTTACGCTCACGCGCAAACCGTCAAAATAGCTTTCATCGACCCGCTTTCGGGTCTGCTGGGCCCGGTAGGCCAGAATCAGCTGCACAGTTGGGAGTGGACCGCCGAAGTTGCCAACCAGCAGAATTGGGCCGGCGGGCCGAAATTCGAATTCGTCCCCTTCGACAACAAGCTTTCGCCGCAGGAATCGCTAAACGTGTTGCAGCGCGCGGAAGATCAAGGCATCCGCTACATCGTGCAGGGCAACGGATCCTCGGTGGGGCTGGCGCTCGAAGACGCGGTGGACAAGTACAACGCGCGCAATCCAGGAAAGGAAATCCTCTACCTGAATTACGCTGCGGTCGACCCCGACATGACCAACAGCAAGTGCAGCTACTGGCATTTCCGGATCGACGCAAACTCGGATATGAAAATGGAAGCGTTGACCTCGTACCTGGCAAAGGACAAGAACGTCAAGAAGGTCTACCTGATCGACCAAAACTACTCCTTCGGCCATGCTGTAGCGCGCGCCGCCAAGGAATACCTCGCGCGCAAGCGCCCTGACATCAAGATCGTCGGCGACGATTTCCATCCGCTCGCGCAGGTGAAGGATTTCTCGCCCTACGTTGCCAAGATCAAGGCCTCGGGCGCCGACACGGTGATCACCGGCAACTGGGGCAGCGACCTCGCGCTGCTGATCAAGGCGGCCCATGACGCCGGCCTCAACGTCAACTTCTATACCTACTACGCCTCCACCACCGGCGTGCCGACGGCGATGGGCTCAGCCGGAGCAGACAAGGTCTATTACGTCGGCTACTGGAACGTGAACAACCCGAAATTCGTCGGCGCGGACTTCGCCATGGGCTACAAGAAAAAATACGACGACGACTACTATACGATGGCGACCTACACCGGCCTTCGTTTCCTCGCCAAGGCCTTCAAGGAAACCAAGTCCACCGACCCGGTCAAAGTGGCCAAGGCGCTCGAGGGCATGAAGGTCGAAAGCCTCAACGGCGAGGTGGAAATGCGCAAGACCGACCACCAGGCGCAGCAACAGCTAACCATCGCCAAATGGGTCAAGGTCGACGGCAAGACGGTCAAGTACGACCAGGAAAAGACCGGCTACGGCTGGAAGACCGTGGCGGAAATCCCGACCTACGTCGCCACCCAGCCCACGTCCTGCCAGATGAAGCGGCCTAACTGAGTTGATTGCGGCTACGGGGCGTCTGCGCTGAGGCCCCGGGCATAAAAAAGGAAAGGCCGGGTTCGCCCGGCCTTCGCTTCCTCCACCTGCATCGCCGGAATGGAATTCTTTGTCATCTCCCTGTTGAACGGCGTGTCCTACGGGCTGCTGCTGTTCATGCTGTCCTCCGGGCTCACGCTGATCTTCAGCATGATGGGCGTGCTCAATTTCGCCCACGCCGCTTTCTACATGTTGGGCGCCTACGCCGCCTACTCGTTCGGCCTCAAGCTCGGCTTCTTTCCGGCGCTGTTCCTCGCGCCGCTAGTGGTCGGTCTGCTTGGCGCGCTGGTCGAGCGCTATGGGCTGCGCACCGTGCACCGCTACGGGCACGTCGCGGAACTGCTGTTCACCTTCGGTCTCGCCTATCTCATTCAGGAAATTGTGAAGGTGGTTTGGGGCCTCACCGCGGTTCCCTACCGCGTGCCCCAAGTACTCGACGGTCCCCTGTTCATAGTGTACTCGACCGCCTTTCCCAAAATGCGCGGCTTCATGATGCTGGTCGCGCTGCTGATGCTGTTTGCGGTCTACCTGCTGCTCAAGCGCACCCGCATCGGCCTAGTGATCCAGGCGGCGCTCACGCATCCGCACATGGCGGAAGCGCTCGGCCACAATGTTCCGCGCGTGTTCATGCTGGTATTCGGCGGCGGCACCGCGCTCGCAGGCCTGGCCGGCGTGATCGGCGGCGTGGCCTTCGTTACCGATCCGTCGATGGCCGCCTCGCTCGGGCCGATCATATTCGTGGTCGCCGTGGTCGGCGGCATGGGTTCGCTTGCCGGCGCGTTCCTCGCCTCGCTGCTCATCGGTATCATCCAAAGCTTTGCCATCGGCCTCGACTGGTCGCTCGGCGGCTTCCTCGGCGCCATCGGCATCGCGGTGAACGCGCAGACACCGCTGTATTCATTGTGGAAGCTGCAGCTGTCGCAGGTTGCGCCGATGCTTCCCTACCTGCTGCTGGTGCTGATGCTGATCTTCAGGCCCAAAGGCCTGCTCGGAACAAGAGCGGACTGATGGCCGGCATCCCGTCGAAACTACGCTACCGGCCGCTCAATCTCGCGCGCTGGCTGATCTGGGGGCTGGCCGCGCTGGTCATGGCGGCGCTGCCGCAGCTGTTCACCCAGGGCTTCGCGATCACGCTCATGTCGCAGATGGGCGTGGCGATCGTTTTCGCGCTGTCCTACAACATGCTGCTCGGGCAGAGCGGCATGCTCTCTTTCGGACACGCGGTCTATTCCGGGCTCGGCGCCTACGTTGCGGTGCATGCGCTCAATCTCGCCGGCACCGGCCAGATATGGATGCCGGTGTCGCTGCTGCCGCTGGTCGGCGGACTGGGGGGCGCTTTTTTCGGCGTGCTCTTCGGCTATGTCACCACCAAGCGTTCCGGCACCACCTTTGCCATGATCACGCTCGGCATCGGCGAGCTGGTCGCCACCTGCGCGCTGATGTTTCGGGAGTTTTTCGGCGGCGAGGGCGGCATCACCACCGACCGGGTGATCGGCAAGCCTTTTCTCGGCATCACCTACGGCCCCGGCGTGCAGGTCTACTACCTGATCGCGTTCTGGTGCCTGGTGTCGATGGCGTTGATGTACGCATGGTCGCACACACCACTGGGGCGCATCGCCAACGCAGTCCGAGACAATCCCGAACGCGCCGAATTCATCGGCTACGACACGCAGCGCGTGCGCTGGTTCACCTTGATCATCTCGGCTTTCTTCGCCGGGATCGCCGGCGGCCTGAGTACGATCAACTTCGAAATCGTCACCGCCGAAAACGTCGGCGCCCTGCATTCCGCCTATGTGTTGATAGCGACCTTCATCGGCGGCGTCGGCGTTTTCTTCGGCCCGATTATCGGCGCGGTTGTTTTCACGTTCTTCGTGGTCGCGCTTTCAGGATATACCAACGCGTGGCAGTTCTACCTCGGCCTGTTCTTCGTATTAATGGTGATGTATGCCCCCGGCGGCATCGCGAGCCTGATCATGATGCAGGTTCAGCTCATTGCGCGCAAACGTTTCAGGCGCATCGCGCCGCACTATCTTGCCGCCGGCGCGAGCGGCCTGCTGCTGCTCGCCGCGCTCATCCTCACGGTGGAAATGACCTACCAGGTCTCGGTCGACAGCGCGGACGGAACCTTGATGAATCTGTTCGGCGTTAAATTCGATGCCGCTGCTGCGCTGCCCTGGGCCGTAACGATCGGACTGTGGATCATCGGCGGAGCGTTCTTCAACATTACACGCAAGCGGGTCGCGCGGGTGTGGAGCGAGATCCATGCCGAATTTCTGCAGGCCAGGGCATGAGCACGCACGCCCTCGAGTTGAAGGCAGTCTGCAAGTCGTTCGGCAACACGGCGATCATCCGCGGCGTCAATCTTGCCATCCCCCAGGGCGAGCGCCATGCGGTCATCGGTCCAAACGGCGCGGGCAAGTCCACCTTGTTCAATCTGATCAGCGGGCGCTTTCCGGTATCGGAGGGCGAGGTTCTGCTCAACGGCGAGGGCATCACCGGCCTGAAGCCGTTCGAGATCAACCGCAAGGGCCTGTCGCGCAGCTTCCAGATCACCAATATTTTCCAGCGCATGTCGGTGTTCGAGAACCTGCGCTGCGCAGTGCTCTGGTCGCTCGGCTACAAGTACTCCTTCTGGCACCAGCTCAGCAGACTGAAGGATGCCAATCGGAGCGCCGAGGAGGTGATGGAATCGATCGGACTGAAGGGGCGCCGCGATACCCCCGCCGGCGTGCTCTCCTACGCCGAGCAGCGGGCGCTGGAAATCGGCATTACCATCGCCGGCGGCGCCGAAGTAATCCTGCTCGACGAGCCCACCGCCGGCATGAGCCGCACCGAGACCGCCGACGCGGTCGAACTGATCCGCAAGGTGAGCCAGGGCAAGACGCTCGTCATGGTCGAGCACGACATGGGCGTGGTGTTCGATCTCGCCGACCGGATTTCGGTCCTCGTGTACGGCGAAGTCATCGCCAGCGACAAACCGGAGAACATCCGCGGCAATAAGGCGGTGCAGGAAGCCTATCTTGGGACGGAGGCGGAAGCGCACTGACCATGCTTGAAGTCGAAGACCTGCACGCCTACTACGGCAAGAGCCACATTCTGCACGGCGTGCGTCTGCACGTGGGCCGGGGCGAGATCGTCGGCCTGCTCGGCAGGAACGGCGTCGGCCGCTCCACCACCATCAAGGCCGTCATGGGCCAGGTCGATGCCGAGGGTTCGGTGCGCTTCAACAACGAGCAGATGCTGGGGCTCAAGGCCTACCAGATCGCGCACAAAGGCCTGGGCTATGTGCCGGAGAGCCGCGACATTTTTCCCGGCCTCACGGTGGAGCAGAATCTGCTCCTCGGCATGAAGAGCGGCAAGCCGGACAAGTCCGCGCGCTGGAGCATCGCCGACATGTACCGCCTGTTTCCGCGCCTCGAGGAACGCTCAAAGGTAGAAGCCGGCATGATCTCGGGCGGCGAGCAGCAGATGCTGACCTTGTGCCGCACCCTGATGGGTGACCCCGACCTGATCATGATCGACGAACCCACCGAAGGTCTGGCACCGAAAATCGTCGAGCTCGTGGCCGAACTATTCAACGAAATCAAGAACCGCGGCGTGTCCATCCTGCTGGTGGAGCAAAAGCTCGCGATCGCGCTCAAAATTTCCCAGCGCCTGTATGTCATGGGCCACGGCCGCATCGTGTTCGAGGGCACGCCGCTGGAGCTCAGGCAAAATAGTACAATTCGCAAGGAGTGGCTCGAGGTATGACCCCCGGGTCGTAAACAACCGAATTCACCGCTGCGGACGCAAAGGAAGCGGCGAATTCCACCCGGTTCGCTCCGCATCTTTCGTACCCTACGCGGTTCAGGTTTTTTCTCAGGAGTTTCCATGAGTGCAAACTACGAAGTCAAAGGCAGTATCGCCGTCATCACCCTGAATAACCCGCCGGTCAACGGCCTCGGTTACGCGACCCGCTTGGGCATTTTCGAAGGCCTGAAGAAAGCCCTGGCCAAGAGAGCGGTCAAGGCGATCGTGATCACCGGCGCCGGCAAGGCCTTCTCCGGCGGCGCCGACATCAAGGAATTCAACACGCCCAAGAGCTTTGCCGAGCCCAATTTGCACAGCGTCATCGCCGCCATCGAGAGCGCGGAAAAGCCGGTGATCGCCGCAGTCCACTCGGTGGCGATGGGCGGGGGACTGGAACTTGCGCTCGCGTGCCATTACCGCGTGGCCTCGCCCGGCGCCCAGATCGCGCTGCCCGAAGTGAAGCTCGGCCTGCTCCCCGGCGCGGGCGGCACGCAGCGGCTGCCGCGCGTGGTCGGCGTGGAAACCGCGCTCAACATGATCGTTTCCGGCAATCCGGTGCCCTCGGAAAAGCTCGCCGGCACGAAACTCTTCGACCAGATGATCGAGGGCGATCTGATGACCGGCGCCATTGCCTTCGCCGAAAAAGTGTCCGCCGCCCGGCCCCTGCCCAGGGTGCGCGACATCAAGATCGACTATCCCAACCACGAAGCCTTCTTCCAGTTCGCGCGCAACACCGTAGGCGCGATGTCGAAGAATTTCCCGGCGCCGCTGAAATGCGTCGACTGCGTGGCTGCTGCCGCGGGCATGAAATTCGACGACGGCCTGAAGGTGGAGCGGGAGAATTTCCTCGCGCTGATGCAGACGACCGAGAGCAAAGCGCTGCGCCATTTCTTCTTCGGCGAGCGCGCGGCGTCCAAGATACCCGACGTGCCGGAAGACACGCCCAAGCGGCCGATCAAGTCGGCGGCGATCATCGGCGCCGGCACCATGGGCGGGGGCATCGCCATGAACTTCGCCAACGCCGGCATTCCGGTCACGGTGCTGGAGATGAAGCAGGAAGCGCTGGACAAAGGCCTCGCGACTGTGCGCAAGAATTACGAAAACACGATGAAAAAAGGCAAGCTCACGCAAGCCAAGTTCGATGAGCGCATGTGCCTGATCAAGGGCACCCTGTCCTACGACGACATCCGCGACGCCGACATCGTGATCGAGGCGGTGTTCGAGGAAATGGGGGTGAAGGAAAAGGTGTTCAACAAGCTGGACCAGGTGATGAAGCCCGGCGCCATCCTCGCCTCCAACACCTCTACCCTGGACGTGAACAAGATCGCGTCGTTTACGAAGCGGCCGCAAGACGTGATCGGCACGCATTTCTTCAGCCCGGCCAACGTGATGAAGCTGCTCGAAATCGTGCGCGGCGAAAAGACCGCCAAGGACGTGCTTGCCACCACCATGGCGCTGTCGAAAAAGATCAAGAAAACCGGCGTGGTCTCGGGCGTGTGCGACGGCTTCATCGGCAACCGCATGATCGAGCAGTACGGGCGCCAGGCGGGCTTCCTGCTCGAGGAAGGCTGCCTGCCGGAGCAGGTGGACAAGGCGATCGAGAAATTCGGCTTCGCCATGGGGCCGTTCCGCATGGGCGACCTCGCCGGCAACGACATCGGCTGGGCGATACGCAAGCGCCGCTATGTCGAGCGCCCGGAGATGAAATACTCCAAGACCGGCGACCTGCTGTGCGAAATGGGCCGCTACGGCCAGAAGACCGGCGCCGGCTGGTACGACTACAAGTCGGGCGACCGCAAGCCCTATCCGTCGCAACTCGTGAACGACATGATCATCAAGCACTCCGCCGACATCAAGGTGAAGCGGCGCAAGATCAGCGATCAGGAGATCGTCGAACGCCTGGTGTACTCGATGGTGAACGAAGCCGCGCGCATCCTCGAGGAAGGTATCGCGCAGCGCGCCTCGGACATCGATATGGTGTATCTGACCGGCTACGGTTTCCCGCTGCACCGCGGCGGCCCGATGTTCTACGCCGACACCGTGGGCCTGCCCAATGTGGTCGCGGCGATGCAGAAATACGCCAAAGGCCGCCACGGCGAGTTCTGGAAGCCGGCGCCGCTGCTGGCCAAGCTCGCAAAGAAAGGCAAGACGTTCAATTGAACTACGCGTCTAATGGCGCGCCGAATCGCGCCCATTGCCGTGGCAATGTTTGGCGCTTGCGCGGACGGCGGCCCGTCCGCGCGGATCGCCGATTGCGCGCGGATGAAGAACCCGTCCGCGCACAATCGGCGATCTTGTATGAAAACAACCCCACGGGGTTTCTTGCTTTTCACCGTAACCGTGTTTTTCCGTACGGATGCGCTTTTTATCCGTACGGAAAAGCACGGTTGGCGCGCGCAGCGCGCAAGTCCGCTGTTCGCAAGGACACCGTAAATAAGCGCATTTTCAGGAGATCAACATGACCGACGCAGTAATCGTTTCCACCGCACGCACGGGCCTGGCCAAGTCCTGGCGCGGCGCCCTCAACATGACCCATGGCGCGACCATGGGCGGCCATGTGGTCAAGCACGCGATCGAGCGCGCAGGCATCGAGGCTGCCGAAGTCGAGGACGTGCTCATGGGCTGCGCCACCCCCGAGGGCGCCACCGGCGCCAACATCGCGCGCCAGATCGCGCTGCGCGCCGGCTGCCCGGTGACCACCGCCGGCGCCACCGTGAACCGCTTCTGTTCCTCCGGCCTGCAGACCATCGCCATGGCCTCGCAGCGCGTCATCGCCAACGAGGGCGACATATTCGTCGCCGGCGGGCTGGAAGCGATCTCCTGCGTGCAGAACGAGTCGAACCGGCACATGATCCACGAGGTCTGGCTGAAACAGAACAAGCCGGAAATCTACTGGACCATGCTGCAAACCGCGGAGCAAGTGGCCAAGCGCTACAAGATTCCGCGCGAGGTACAGGACCAATACGGCGCGCGCAGCCAGCAGCGTGCGGCGAAGGCGCAGGCCGAAGGCAAGTTCAACGACGAGATCGTGCCCTTCACCACTGTCATGGGCATGGCCGACAAGGCCTCGGGCATGCTTCTGACCAAGGAAGTGACGCTGTCCAGCGACGAAGGCATCCGTCCCGACACCACCTACGAAGGGGTGTCCAAGATCAAACCGGTGTTCCCGGACGGCGTGATCTCCGCGGGCAATGCCAGCCAGTTCTCCGACGGCGCTTCCGCCGTGGTGGTAATGAATGCGAAGGTGGCCGAGCAAAAGGGCCTCAAGCCGCTGGGCATATTCCGCGGCTTCGCCGTGGCCGGCTGCGAACCCGACGAGATGGGCATAGGCCCGGTGTTCGCCATCCCGAAGCTGCTCAAGCGCACCGGTGTCAGGCTGGAAGACGTAGACCTGTGGGAACTGAACGAGGCATTCGCGGTGCAGGTGATCTACTGCCGCGACAGGCTCGGGCTTCCCGATGACCGCCTCAACGTCGACGGTGGTGCCATCGCGGTCGGCCATCCCTACGGCATGTCCGGCGCCCGGCTCACCGGCCACGCGCTGATCGAAGGCAAGCGCCGCGGCGCCAAATACGTGGTCGTGACCATGTGCATAGGCGGCGGCCAGGGCGCAGCCGGTCTGTTCGAAGTCGCCTAGCAGATTCAGCCGCAGCGAGAAGCAGAGTGCCTTCGGCGGGGGTAGAACCCTCGTATCACGAACAAGGGGGGACGCGTCCCCCCTTGTCCCCCGAGGGGACTTCCTTCGGGGCGTATATCCCCCCGATTTCGCAGCCGCCGTTTCTGTCGATATTTGACTGATAAAAGAGAAGCAAGGGCACACATGACAAGCACGAAGGTAGTCAGCGACATCGCCGGCAAGGTGTGGAAAATCGAGGCGCCTGCCGGCACCAAGGTGGCGCAGGACGATGCCGTGCTCGTTATCGAGTCGATGAAAATGGAAATTCCGGTGCCCGCCCCGCGCGCGGGCACCGTGGTCGAAATCTACTTCAAGGAGGGCGAAGTGGTGGGCGAAGGCGACGTGGTCGCCATCATAGAATAGACGTCCCCGGGGTGAGCGAGCGCATATGCAATCCAAGATACTCTCCCGCCGCGACCTCGAGTTCATCCTGTACGAACTGCTCGACGTCGGCTCACTATGCAGCCGCGAGCGCTACGCCGACCACTCGCGCGAGACCTTCGACGCGGCGCTCGATACCTGCGAGCGCATGGCGACCGAGCTGTTCGAGCCGCATTACAAGAAGAATGACCAGAACGAGCCCCGCGTCTTCATCGATGAGGACGGCAGCGAGAGGGTACGCATCATTCCCGAGGTCAAGCAGGCGCTGGATGCGTTTTGCCAGGCGGGCCTGATGGCCGCCGGGCAGGACTATGACCTCGGCGGCATGCAATTGCCCGCGGTAGTGAACGCGGCCTGCTTCGCCTGGTTCAAGGGCGCGAACGTTTCCACCGCCGGCTATCCCTTCCTCACCATAGGCAACGCGAACCTGCTGCTCGCGCACGGCAGCAAACAGCAGATCGACACCTATGTGCGGCCGATGATGGAAGGACGGTTCTTCGGCACCATGTGCCTGTCGGAACCGCAGGCAGGCTCCTCGCTCGCCGACATCAAGACGCGCGCCGAGCCGCAGCCCGACGGCAACTACCGCCTGTTCGGCAACAAGATGTGGATCTCCGCCGGCGAGCACGAACTTTCGGAAAACATCGTCCACCTGGTGCTGGCGAAGATACCCGGCTCCCCGCCGGGCGTGAAGGGGATCTCGCTGTTCATCGTGCCGAAGAAGCTCGTCAACGAAGACGGGACGCTGGGCGAGCGCAACGATGTCGTGCTGGCGGGCCTGAATCACAAAATGGGTTATCGCGGCATCACCAACACGCTGCTCAACTTCGGCGAGGGCAAGTTCCGGCCCGCAGGCGCTGCGGGTGCCGTCGGCTATCTGGTGGGCGAGCCGAACCGCGGCCTCGCCTGCATGTTCCACATGATGAATGAGGCGAGAATCGGCGTCGGCATGGGCGCAGTATTGCTGGGCTACACCGGTTACCTGCACGCCCTCGACTACGCGCGCAGCCGGCCGCAGGGGCGGCCTCTGGGCGCAAAGGACCCGGCCTCGCCCCAGGTGCCCATCGTCGAGCACGCCGACGTGCGCCGCATTCTGCTGGCGCAGAAATCCTACGTCGAGGGCGGCCTCGCGCTGTGCCTGTACTGCGCGCACCTGGTGGACGAGCAGAAAACCGGCGAGAGCGAGGCCGCACGCGAGGAGGCGGGTCTGTTGCTGGATATGCTCACGCCGATCACCAAGAGCTGGCCGTCGCAGTGGTGCCTGGAGGCGAACAATCTCGCGATCCAGGTGCACGGCGGCTACGGCTACACGCGCGACTACAAGGTGGAGCAGTTCTACCGCGACAACCGCCTCAACCCCATACACGAGGGTACGCACGGCATCCAGGCGCTGGACCTGCTCGGGCGCAAGGTCGGAATGGAGCGCGGCCGCGCGTTCGAACTGCTGCTCG
>Ga0307375_10006201_pt1 | contig 11094 bp, 10 predicted proteins | sample TR1MG_FD_202531 | JGI IMG/M metagenome (GOLD analysis project Ga0307375, IMG submission 202531) | Soil microbial communities from Risofladan, Vaasa, Finland - TR-1 | ecosystem: Environmental > Terrestrial > Soil > Coastal area > Acid sulfate soil | place: Finland: Risofladan, Vaasa | collected...
ACAAGTGCACCGGAACTGACCTTGGTTGATTTGCGACCAACCTTGTCAATTGCCCAAACCGAAACGTAATGCGTTTCAGCAGTTACCAAACCAGTGAAAGTGTATGTTTCAACACCCGGTTCAACTTCAGCCAAAACTTCACCTGCAACATCTGCTATAGGCAGAAGAGGAGCAGTACCAGCATCAGGACTCAGCACAATGGCAATCCTTTCGAGATCGACATTCACCGGATCAGTCCAGTCCACGGTGATCTCATTAGCAACCGCGACGCTATAGGTATCCCCTGTCACAGGACCACCATCAGCAATGTTACGAGTCTTAACAGCTTCATCAACATTGCAGTTTCCTGCACAGGCAACAGTTCCCGCACTCACATCATGATCCAAAGACTCATAACGGAAGTCAGGCAATGAAACGATTTCACCACCGAGTGTTCCGCAGTTTGGATCATTTTCAACGCGAACATTGACTGCATAAGGTTCACAGGGATCATCAGAAGCAGTCTGCCAATCATCTGCGTTACCCTCTGCTTTCAAGGCTTCTTCAACAGTCGGAACTGTGTCAGTAGTCTTGGAGGTGATGTAATCCCAAGTAAAACCAAAGGATACAGCCATCACTTCAGCATCAGCGTTACGAACAGTGTCCAAATTTCCACGATCTTTGATATATGTGCGAGGTTTTCTCTCACCATACGTCAAATTCCCTTCTCCGATCTTAATCTCAATCTCATGTGCCCCATTTCTATCGGAAATTATAAAGAGGCAGTTGTTAATGTTAATGACACCCATTTCTTAATTCTCCTTAATCAAAAAGGTCAATTCTGTAATGTGCTTCAACAGAAGCTTGCACCAAACGTGTTTTCGGATCAACAATACCGAAATGAGCTACTACAAGTCGTTCACCGCCGCTACCTGAAAGTAAATCCAAACAACCTATGAATGATTGGTCATCGGAAACCCCGTCACCTAGTTTATAAATAAATATTGGAAGCGTACCATCCAAGTATGTAGCACACAAACCAACATAATTATGAATTTTGTGATAATCTTTGTCATTCAAGACTGCCTGAACTAACAGATTAACTTCAATGTACGCTTCATAACTCCCCTTTGTCAAAGATTTAAACGTCGGACCGTCCATGCGAAACTCAAAGAAGTTCTGTAAGTCTCGCGTGTTGCGATTCTGGCCTTCAATATACATCGGAAAGGCTGTTGTTACAGCTGCATTCAAATGTTTACTAACTGAAGCAAAGATCCACCTTGGCCAATTTGCGTTCATACTGTGCGCCCCAAAAACAGGTTAAATGCGTGTATTGCACTATATAAGGACAGAACCTGAGCTGGCGTCAGTTTCGGTCCAACTGTTAATGTCATTACTTTGAATTTAGTAAAGTTGCTAGCTACCCCATTAATGTTAGAGGCACCCAAGAAAGATACTAAACTTGGTAAAACTTGAGTTCGTACACCAACGTTTGTGTCCTGTACAACACCGTTGATATATAGCTTTAAAGAATTATCAGCTTCTGAACTTATACAAATATGGCCTAAGTCAGTTGCGTCAATCTTAGAAACTATATCTGTATTAAGTCCACATGAGCCTAAAAACTCATCTGTATCAAAGTATAAGATTGCTTCACCTGCACCATCAGAGGCACCAGCAAAATCGCCAGTAACCAAGTCAACTTGCTGTAAGCCATCTCCGTATATTGACATATGCATATCATCGAAGTCAACTTCATCAAATAAGAAACCAGTATCAAGATACTGATCAACTCCAGCAAACTGTAATCCACCTCTTTTGCCAATCTCTGTGTATTCAGCTTCAGTAACATTGTAATTTGTTAAAGCAGTCCCTTGTCCAGAAGGGTGCCAAACACATTGCAGAGCGTTTGCCAACAAATCTCCACAGAAAGCGCACAGCATGAAATTTGCAGGTACACTGTATGCGAAAACATCTTTTACAATAGATCTGCCTAAATTATCAAGTGCCGCAAGCGTGTGCTCTTCTGCATTGAAATTAGATGCCTTAATAAAATCATCTACTTCTTTAACTCTCGAAACATTGTTCGAAAGCATTGCACAAATCACAATAGAACACTTGTATTCTTGATACACATGAACTTCTGAAACCTCATAGCGATTTCCAGCAAAAGTAATGTGATCATTCTGCGTGACAGTGAAGTTCTGAGGCAGTTTAGTGTGCTCAAGAATCATCCACCTTGTTGATTCATCAAAATAACCGCCATAAGTAAAGTTCTTATTAGTAGCAATGAAAGGAAGATCATAATTAAACTTCCTCACATCTCTTGACTGCAAAATTACAACCTTTGGTAGATAATACAGGTCAAAATCAACGAATTCTTTACCAGTTTCAACATTATCAACCTGACCTGTATAGTGGTAGAAAGTAACAGGCAGACCAAAACCAATAGTTAGTTGGTAAAGCACTTTCCTAATTTCATTTAGCCTGTTATTTAACTGCATTACTCAATTACCTTTAAACATGGTCTGGTTTCCAGCCTCTTAACAAGTCTTTCATTACTTTCGGACAATTTATCCATAACTTTTGTCGAACTGTTTAACGCAATCGTACTCTCTGCTACCATAGTTGTTAGAGTTGTCCTTTGAAACTCTTCCATACTCTCAACTCGTGTAATCAGGTCATCTTCCTTACGATTTTCGCGCTGCTCTTTGCGCCAATCTTTCCATAATATGAATGCTAAAAGTGCTACAGGTACACCAAAGCTCTTAGCAATCTCTAAAAACGCTTCCATAGCCTGTATCCTTTATAAAAGTGGGCTCGTCGAGCCCACCTAAGAGGTTAAGCAAACAGTAGAGCTCCAAGGTCTTCATTGAGAACTTTGACACCACAAAGCATATCAATGACAACCAACGTACCGCGACCTTTACCATCGTAGGACATGGTAACACGCACGGAAAAGCCGTTCAGGTTTGCAACATATGATCTGACTCCAGTTCCCGGATTAGGTGAAGCCAACGGCCTATTAACAAATGCAATAGCATTCTTGTTAAAGGCAAAGCCGTATTCACCAGCCGGACCGACACCAATTCTGGCATCATTCGCCAAAGCAACTTCGAGCGGACGATCCAAGAGAATCTCAGTCGTTGTCGGAGTTTCCAAGGCACCGTAAAGCTTACCAGTCGATGCAGCCAATGTACTGATCAGTTGACCATTCTTCGGCGCAACTGTGAAGCCGTCGATAACCATCTCTTCAGACCAGTTTGCAGAATACCCTGCGAGCAGGTTAATGTCACCCGGAACATAGGCAGTAATCACAGCAGTGTCAATGACAGCTGACTGCAATCCAGGCCAGATATTCATGGTAGTCATTGCACCAGCAGTATCAGCACCACCAGTAATCTTCTGTGGGGTCATATCGCCCGCGATTGTGACCCAGCCACCTTCAAGATCAGCTACAGGAGACGTAAAAGTATCTACGGTCAAAGCCGTATCCCCAGCAGCATAACCACCGACATTGTTAATAGCACCAGCTTCAGTAGTGTTACCAGCAGCAATTGAGGGGGCATTTTGAGTCGTAAAAATGTCAAAGCCAAACTTACGACCAAGATAACCTTCGCGCATTGCTTCGCCCATGTCATCAGTGATTTGCGCCTGAACAAAATTATCGACCTTCAGGAGCTGACCTTCCATATTGGGGGAGATAATTAAGCGACGATTATTGGTCGGTATCTTGAGGTTGGTCATGAGTTCTTTAAGATCGACCAGAGGAGTCGTATTGGTCATAGCGGTGGACAATTTACCAGTCGCTTTGCCATCACCCCAAAACTGATACATCTGACTCATGATGATACGGTCGACGCCCTGAGCCAATGCAATCATGGCAGGAGTCAAGTACCATTCAACCAGATTAACCAACGACATGCTCGCTTCATCATCATAGATCATGAAACTAACATCAGGCAACTGGTTCAAAACGACAGGCACCGTGTCACTGTCGGCATCCTGAACAGTTACATCATTGCCAGAATGCTTACGACCCATTACAAAGTCGCGAGGACGCTGCGCATTAACAGTATCGCCCATTTTGGCAATAGCTTGCTCAAAGTCACGATGCACCAGATTTGCCATAACCATGTTGTTTTGCAGAATCATCAAAGCTTCTGCAACCCAAATTTCAGGTACTAGAGATTCATTCTCATTGGTGTGTGCAGGTTTGATAATATACACACTCTTTCTCGGTTTGCTGTAAAAACAATTAACCATCTTCATGTTACGAATCCTTTCAAAAAGTAATTTTACCTTCTTTACGCGCTTTTGCCCAAGCAGCAGGGTCTTTGGCTAACTCCTTTAAGTCAACCTTCCCACTACTATTCCTATTTTGGAGACCTAGACCACCTACGCCTTCGCCTTTGAATAAATTAAGGTACCTGTCTATGTCTCGCATTTTCTTGACTGCCTCTGCAGGTGTCAACTCAAGAGTAATAGGCTTTTTGTCTTTAATATCCTTAAAGGTTACTTTGGGAATCATTTCACCAGTAGGTTTGCCTTCATCATCAAGAGCTTCAACCAACCGAGTTGAAGGGCGTAATATAGCAAGAATCTGTTCTGGAGAGTAAGCATCATTTTCAGCTGCTGCATCAACCAGAGAGCGTGCGATTGTAGATTCAGTGAATCTATGCTGCCAGCTATCACGCTCACTTGTTAAAACTCCAACAGCTTCTTTGTGCTGCTTCTCCAATTTTGTCATTCTGTCTTTTGCTAATTCTTCCTTTGTTAAAAGGTTTTTCTGTACTTCCTGTAACCTTTCTTCCAATTCAGTACGTTCCTGTGCAGTCATGCTGGACTTTGACTTAAGCGCGTCAAATTCTGACATGAGCTTAGTCACAGCACTCTGATGCTTCCTACGATCCTTTGCAAGAATGGCATTAACATGCTCTTGAGAAAAGTTTCCGTCAATAGGTTTAATGCCTTCTAACAAGTCAGGATCAAGATCAACAGGTGGATCTACTGGTGGAAGCACATCACCTTCAGCATAATACGTTTTCCAAACTTTCTGAAACCAATTCTTCTTCTCGAACATAATACAACTCCTTTACGTTGCCCTACTTAAGGTTATTTCCGAAGCATCCAGCAAATAAGGTTTTAAATATCTCCAAGCTGTTGCACTTGGAATACCTGCTGCAATGTACGGAAGAACACTATCCTTGTCGTAGGTTGACCTAACACTAGAAAACCCTTGGCTGACAACAGCCAAGTTATCAAAGTCTAAATCTGTATCTCTGCCATCAAGCAAAGCTAAAGTAATATAACAACAAGCCCATTCAATATCCTCAGGTACATCAGTGTCACCCCCGCGAGGAAATTCATTGTCTTGTGTATCTGCTGTTTTGTCACCTTTATAAGCAAGCCTATCAATGCTTCGTGTAGCAATCTTAAGTGCTTTAATTCTATTGGGTTCTGAAGCCAAATCCCAACCCTCAGAATTCAGAATCTCATCAAAGTAATTTTGTGCTTGAGCTGTAGTTAAGTAAGCTGTTGTCATCAATTAGCACCTCCACGTACTTTCTTTCCAGAACCTTCTATATTCTGCGAGCGATCTTGTGCAAGTTCTTTTTCTCCTTCAGCTTCCTTAGTCGGATCAGCTGACAGATCACCCACGCCACGCGCCCCTGGAGCCTCCAAGTCTGCCACGCCCGCTTGATTCGCCTTACTTTGAGCAAGGGCGACTGCAGCCGCACGTTTAGCTCTATCTTTCCCAGCTTCCTCAACTTGGCCATCGGGGTATCCTCGTGCAGTACTAGCTAATTCAGCACCTAAAAGACCATTTTCCATATCTTCTGTAATGACCTTAGGATCAATAACTATTACTTCTGCTGAATCTAATTCTTGAAGAATCTTATCCTTGGATTCACTGCTCATCTTTGAGCCCATTACAAGATCAGCAATACGTTTTGTAGCTTCCCTCTGGAATGTTTTAGATGGCATCTTTGGAAGTAAGTCAGAAAGGTCATCAGCTTCTTTTCTGCGATCTTCATCAGAAATCAAATAGAAACGATCAGGATACTCTACAATAGCAGACTTTTTCTTGCTGCCATTGTAAAGATTCCAAATTTTCGCAATCTCATTTTCACCTGCTTCAAGTACCATCGCTACAAATGAAAGACCGGCTTCAGGAGAAAGTACATCTTGACCAGTACCAACAACTGCAAGGTTAATACCCATCAAAACTTCAATGTCTTTCTCAAGCTTCCTTTGTTTCTCCATACTAATAGCCAAAGGTTCAGGCGATGGATTGATAAATCCAGGTCTTTCCAAACCTTTATCATACCGACGACCTTTTGTTACGCCTACTTTAATTTGTTTATCGACATTCTCTTTAGCTCCTGCAGCAGTTCCTGCAGTATCTTCTGCTGCATCTGAACCATCTTTAATGTGTGGCATAGTAGTTATTGCATTAAATTGCTCAGTATAAAATGGGAAGTTAGCCTTAAGCGAATAGGACATATCTGACGAACCAAGATTTGTCAAAGCAACTTGATAATCCGCAACGTCCTGAAGTAAAGATTGAGAAAGTTCAAAGAATACAAATGGTATTCTTGGAATCTCTAAAACAGTTTCTTCAAGAAGTACACCTTTAGCATCTAATAAAACTGCAGATACACCTGCACCATCCGGAAGTAAACGTAAATACCTATATTGTTCCTTTATCCCCATTATTAAGCCAGAGTCTAATTCAATGTCATCTACTGCATCAACCAAAAGAACAGCCGTAAGCTCATTCTTTTCATTAACTGACCAAGACTTAATATACTCCGTTGAATAGGGGTATAGATACGGAGAAGAACCTTTAGTATCAGCCAGCGTAGTGGAGTCATGCAAAGGATCCTTATCTACATATACACCAACGCGTTTCATAACTAGCAACTCTTCAACTAAATACTTAGCTACAAAAGTATTCATGGAAAGACCTGCACCATTAACACCAAAGTTAAGTCCAGTCACTGCATTTTGATAGCTAGCTGAACCTCCAGACCTTTTAATGTCACTGAAACGCTGAAACATTGCGTTCTTAATTTTAAACAGGTTTGATTTAACATACGCAGCACAATAGGAAATGGCTTTACGTTCTGCAAACTCAGGAGCAGTTTCCCGTGAAGAAAACTGCACAAGATACTTCTCAATAAATGCTGGGCCACCTTCCATTACATCGCGGAACTTCTGCCACTGAGAAGCCATGTATGTGTAGTCAGGGTGCTCAATTGTGATTAACTTTGTATAATCCATTAAATTTCCTCTACGTCTTGGTTACCATTAACATTCCCAACCAAGGCTAAAGCAATTTCTGAATAGGTACGAGCATGTGCGTAGTGGTCATCATTGCCACCATTTACATACCGACCTATCGGATTGCCATTCATGTCCTGCTTATAGATGCGCGCAGGCACTTTAATATGATCCTTATACTCTCTGTCTGCATCATAAGGCAGTAAAATTGAACCTTTACGAAAACGTCCTAAACTAACATCCATCCAAGAAGTTCTGTCCACGGAGACGGTATTAATCTTCTCATCTTGAGTTGAACGAAGTTCACGCCCGCTCACGCCATTAACATAGAAGCAAAGTTTCACGTGACCATAAAAACGAGAAGCAAAATTAGAAGCTACCCGTCTCTCTGGATTACCGTCAATAACACAAAAGACTACACGAAACCTTCGCATGAGTTCATCAAGTTCTAAGGGTTCTTTTACCTTGCCCTGAGTAAGAACCTTGGCTACAGTGCTCGCATTGATATCAATTAAAGAAGCATCTTTAACAAACCATTGAACTATCTCATAATGAAAAAATGTGCCCACATCAACGCCCATTGTCACAATCTGCGGTTCTGAAAACCTATCAAACTTCTTATAACCTTTTGTACAATCCTCTATATCGGCTTCCGTTACCTGTGCGCCTTTGACGACATGCGGCAAACCAAGTTTGGAATTCCAGAATTCCTGCTCTACGGTAAGATCTGTAAGACTCTTCAGATATTTCTGTGCAATTTGATAAGGTGCAATTGTCATAGAATAAAGTTGATTAACATGGAAGCCACGACTCAACCTACCAGCGTGGGTAACTTCCCAAAATCCTTTACCGAGCCATTCAGGTTTTGTTTCGTGCTCAAGTTTTGTGCCACATTCTTTACAAATATAGTGAGAATCCAAGATCTGCTCATCTTGATGCTCGTCTGCCGTAATAACCAAACATTCTGGAAATACAAGCTCCGTAATTCTACTACAGTGGGGACAAGGAAACATGAAGTGTTCTTGCGAAGACGCTTTGTATTCCTTGTTGATCCCGAAATTCTCCATCGTCGGAGTGGAAATCTTGATCGTCTGCTGTACCAACTGCCCTGATTTACGCTCTTCAGCAAGTTCCACGTTATCTTGATCAAACTCGTCAAGTTCATCTTGAATAAGTAGTCCAGCTGGAACCGATTTCATTTGAGAACGTGAGCGCGAGCCACGTATATAAAGGTTAACGCCACCCGCGCGCTTGTGACCTGTGTTTGATACGTCTGAGAACAACCTTCTCAAGTGCGTGGAGGCTTCAAGAGCCGCGTCAAAACGGTCACTTGAAAAGTCAGTGGCATCAGGTTTCTGCGTTGGAAGAGTGTAGAGTACCGAGACCTTGAGAACGTCAATAAAGTAAAATGCTTTGTTCAAGCCAACCTCGGTATAACCCATCTGAGCAGACTTCTGCCCGACTATTAAGTCGGCAGTACAGTTATGCATCTCCTTCGACCAAGGATGATGCTTGAAAGTCCATCTTCCCGGATATGGCGTACCCATGACACGGTAAAGCAGTGCCCAATCAGCGCAAGTACTAATGGATTCGCGCTTAAGCGTACTAATCATCTGCTTGTAAAAAGCATTTTTAAGCTTCGTCGTCGTCATCGAGATCCTTGTCAACAAAAGTTGCCGTAATCAAGTCACCGATCTTGTTAATCACTGTCTCAACAAGAATCGGATCTTTAAGTTCCTCAGTAATAATCGTGGACAAGCCAGCTGCCATCTGCAATAATGCTTGTTTATCAAGCATCTGACCAAGCTGCATATCCAACTTCGTCATGGAGCTAACCACCTTCTCGATCTTCATTACCATATCCGCAATAAACTGCGAGTTGAGGACCAAATCAGTTTCGTCAGTAATCTGATTTAACCTCTCCTCAAGGATCATCCTCAGAATACCGACCTCTTCTTTCAAGCTCTTAATTGCCGATGAATCTGACATGCGATCAAGCTTGGCCTGAAACTTCTTCAATTGATAGTTTTTGTAACCCTGCTTCACCAGTCGTTGTTCCGCTTGTACGCCACCATGAATTGCACAGTACTTCGTACCTGGAACCGACTTGTTATAACACTGATCTCCCATCAACATACCTAAGCAGCGCTCTGGATCATCTTCACGCTCTATCCTCTTAATATCTGCCATATTAGTTGCTCCTGGTTTTTCGGCTTCAAAGTTGCAGCATACAATTATCTTGCCTACACCATACATAATGGCACTTTGTGTTAATCAGGAAAATAATTGTCTATACTTTAGGATATTATTTCGCCGACCGGAAAGTGGAAGCAAGATTTTTTTCAAAAATTATTTTTCCAGAAAATTATTTTTCCAGACCAGAGATTATTTTTTCAAAAATTATTTTTTCAAAAATTATTTTTTCAGACCGGAAAAACCGGAGATTAGATTATTGGTCTAGGTAATACAAGGTACGTATAATAAGTATAGACAATGTTCGATATCTAACCCACCCTAGCATATTATACTCCGAATAAAATTAGGTTATTGATATCAATATCCTAACAATTCCAGGATAATATATCATATTGATATCATTCTACCTTCAAAACAATGTGATATAAACATATATACAACTTGTTGCATTCTGCGAGAATTCAACGCTAGAAAGAAATAGGATAAAAGATACGTCCAAACATTAAAACTCGTCAGGATGGATTGTATGCCGTTTCTATGGCATAGCTTCTTGAGTATAATGAAACTATTTGCAATCTTTTTTATTTTGTGCATTGACATATGAGATAGTGAGGCTATAATCCTATTAGATATTTAACATTCATATAATTGAATACGAAAAGCGTATCAATTGCAACTAATAGAATGAATTTTAGTTTTCTCATTATCCTATATAATGGAGAAAACTAAAATGCATACAGACGAAAAAGATTTTTTCAACAAGTATTTTCTCGCACGTTTGAACGGTGATTCCCAAAGAACTATCTTTCAAACGTATATATATCTTTTATTGGCATTAATCCAAAATAAGATAATCAATACCGTAGATAGCGTGAGAAATACTTTCCGAGCATGGAAAACTGATGCAACGGAAGAAAATCAGAGAAGATTTTTCATCGCATTGTTACAGAATAAAACGGGATACATTCAATGGATTAATCAAATCTGTAACATTGCTAGTACGGTCAAAGACATTGACGGAGGTATAGCACATATGCTATACAACGGAGTTATGGACGGCGATATTGACAAAAACAATATCCTAACATTGAATCAATATAAACGGGATAATCTCGCCACTATTGACCAGCACTATGTAGTTGAATGGTTCGACAAGATGAAAAATACGCCTAAAATGCGGCGTTCTAATTCAAGACAAATTCAGATTGATGTCCCGGACATTGAGATTTAATCTTATCATGTGATAAGATTTTCAATCAAAACCGGATAATGGGAAAACTAAAATTCATTCGCACTAGATAGGAGAAAAGCTATGTTGACAATCCGTATTCACGATGAATTCATTATTCATCCATGTAAATTTCCTCGTAGAGCATACCCACGTGGGTATTCGCAATGTTGGAACATTCTCGCAAGAATAGCTAAAAAACATCCAACTTTTATATTTTGGCTATACGATCCTATGACAGTATCCTGCTAAAGTCCTACCAGTCGGCCTGCCACCAGAGCCACACGAAAGTGTGGCTTTCCTTTTTGCCCCAAAAAGCCAGGCCTTAGCCTACCAGAAGGTACCAGAAGGTATCAAAAGTTTTGTGCGGTAAACCAAAATAATTCTGTCACCGCACAATTTTT
>Ga0307375_10006203_pt1 | contig 11090 bp, 17 predicted proteins | sample TR1MG_FD_202531 | JGI IMG/M metagenome (GOLD analysis project Ga0307375, IMG submission 202531) | Soil microbial communities from Risofladan, Vaasa, Finland - TR-1 | ecosystem: Environmental > Terrestrial > Soil > Coastal area > Acid sulfate soil | place: Finland: Risofladan, Vaasa | collected...
GCCAAGAGACTCAGGAAATCCTTTGATTCACTGGTGGGCCGCCCGAGGCTTGATCTCGGCACCTTGGGAGTGTTTCTAGAGTGTCCAGGGACGTTTCTCGGCGTCCAGATTTGCTGGCCAGAAGGAGTTGAATGTCCACCAACGTCCACCGAAGCCCTCTCACGTTTGAATTCGTGGCTAGACAGTTGGCTAGACCAGGGCTCATTTCAAGGTCAAGCCACTATTCGATTTCAAGGAGTCAACGGCGAGACGTTTGACCTGCGACTGAGAGAAGACATGAAGGACACGGCCTGAATCCCGTTGAGCAGGTGTGGACAACCTGAAGAACCGCGAGACTGTCAATCTCTATCCCGACTCCATCCAAGAGGCGGCAGCGACCGGCGATGACGGGTTCATGCGCATCGGCGGTGGCACGCGACTGCGTCGCTCTTTTCTCGAGCACCGGGACTTTCGTTATGACCCGACTGTCAGCGTGTTGCCGAAAGGTCTTAACTATAGATTGAGTTGGATTACTCATTCACGAAGTGATGAATAAGGAGAAGTACGTATGGGCGAATTTTCTGTAATTTTAGATCAACCCTTAGAAAAGGCCGAGGCTTCAGTTCGCCTCGCGCTGAAAGAACAAGGTTTTGGGGTACTCACCGAGATTGACGTAGCCCAAGTCTTTAAGGACAAACTTGACGTAACGCGTCGTCCCCTCAAGATTCTCGGGGCGTGCAATCCCGTCATGGCGAATGAGGCGATTTCTCGAGATATCGATGTGGCGTTGGTTCTACCGTGCAACGTTGTGTTGGACGCGGTGTCCGATACTCAAACGGTTGTTTCCATCGCCGATCCGATGACCATCATGCCCGGTGCGGACTTGTCTGACTTGGTGGATCAAGCGAAGAAAAGTCTAGCGGCCGTTCTGGAGACTCTTACTAAACCCGGCTCCACCGTCGAGCCGGGTTTAGTCGGTTGATTCTGATCCGAAATTGAGGGTTAGTTTCACCGTTTGCTGCGCTACCTTTGCTCGACCGTTAAGAGGACGTACTGAATCACAATTGAACTGTCCCGGTAGTCAGCCGTCTATTGATGGCGCCCTCAGTTGATGGAACGTCGCGCTTAGTGCAGCGGTTGGCCTTGGACTCCTCGGGTGGTCGACGGTGTTGCTTGGTGAGCCCGGCAAGTCCGTTGCGAGTCAGCTACACGGTCATCGTGCGGCGTCCGTAGGGTAACTCGGGTCCGCGCGATACTCCACGCGTTGAGCTTGCGCAGTGCGCCGATCCAAATCAGGGTCGGCTTACGTCGATGAGGACCTTGCCAACGGCGCCAGCTTCGACCGCATCATGGGCGTCAGCTGTTCGTTCCAGGGGGAACCGGATCACGGGTAGCCCGGTGCTCGCTCCGACCGTGAGCGCTCCATCGGCGACGGCCGCGTTGACGGCCGTGACGGCCTCGTCCTTGGCGTTAGGGGACACTGTGTAGACGAGCACGAACTGGAACCTCGTATTTCGTAACATCTGATCTCGGAGCACCAACGCCACTTCGTCGCCCGTAGTGGCGGCGTAAATGGCGATTGTGGCTCCGGGCGCTGCTACTTCTTGGTCGAGGATCCAGTTGGCCGCGAGATTCACTTCGACGATGATGTTTACGCCGTCTGGAGCAATGGCGCGAATGGCAGTTACCGCGTTTCTATCGCGGTAGTTCACGACGTGGTCCGCTCCGGCCAAGTGCGCCATCTCGGCTTTGACCGAGTTGCTCACGGTGGCAATCACAGTAGCGCCGGCCCAGCGCGCGAGCTGAATTGAGGCGTGACCCACGGCGCCGGCTCCGCCCGCCACGAGGACGACTTGACCCGACATCGCTCCGGGGTGCAGTCTCGTTGGGGCGCCGTCGGCCACGGTGAGGCACCGATGGGCGGTGAGGGCAGGAATGCCAAGACTGGCCCCTAGTTCGAGGGAGGCTCCGTCGGGGAGCGCGACGACTTGGCGAATCGGGAGAACGACCTGCTCCTGGGCGGTGCCGTCGGCCCGGTTCCAGGCGGCTTCCCATAGCCAGACCCGTTCTCCTACGTGAAATGACGTGACTCCAGCACCGAGCGCGTCGACAACACCCGCGCCATCCTCATTGGGAACCACCTGCGGAAAGGGTGTGGCCCGCCCGGGCTCGGCGCCCCGGCGCGATTTCCAGTCGGTGGGATTCACGGCCGACAGCACGACGCGTACGCGAACCTCCCCCGGGCCGGGCTCGGGTGTCGGACGATCGACGAGACGTAGGACGTCGGAATCGCCGGTAAGGGAATGCACCATAGCTTTCATGACTTCAAGCGTATTGTCTCGTGCGGACCGCCCCACGACGACGCGTGTACGTGCGGCGCGGCGCTACCCGAAGCCGCTCGGGTTGACTCACTCGAATCCGTCGTCATCGCGCGATGTTCTTTGGCTGACGTCGGGCGGCGCACCCGCTCACCAGACAAGGCCGTCACTGCGTGGCGCCTCGCCTCACTGGTCATCCGGTGATCCAGTCGAGTGGTGTCCATCGAGTTCCGTATCGAAACACTGTTGGTCATTGACCCCAATCGTGCCGATACCCAGTCCGGTGGATTACTCATCACTCGTCATCAGACACCGTTGCCACGATCCGGTCGCAACGTCGCGGGTCAAACGACTGCACCACGACTATGGGGCTATGAAGAGGGGGCGGCGCTCCGGCCGCCCGTGACCTCGCGGCGTCTCCTCTTGTCGAAGCGTGATTAAAACGAGACGACGGTATAGCCCTGGAGAGCGAATTCCTCGACCTCGGCGCCCGCCGCCAGTAGCTCCAGGGGGCGCGAACTGACCTCGTTCGCCACGTCGTATTGTTCGACGTTCGCTCGACAGGCCTTGGCGCCGATCCCCGCGCTTTGGAGTGCACGCAGTTGTTCGTCAATTTGTCCGCTGGCGGCCAACTTCACCCCTGGACCAAAGAAAAGAACGCGGATGTCCGCTCCACGGTTTTCCTTCAAACGCGTAGCCATTGTTAGTCCGGGGATGGTGCGCGCTGGATCATCGCTGATGATCATGAAAGCAATTTTTGCGGGGAGTTCGTCGGTCATAGTTATTGCTCCGGTTCATTGTTCATTGTTCATTGTTCACGTGATCGCCATCTGCGCGACGTGGGTAGGTTTTCGTCGATCGTTCGTACGGCACTGGGCAGGCGGACCCGTCACGGTGCCACCAGGTTGCCCACAAATAGGTGGCGACCACTGCGGAAACCGCGACAATCCAACTCAGCAGCACGTTGTCGGCGGGACCGGCGCCCACGTAGCCGAGTGCGGCCGCGATAAGGAGTCGATTGATCAGACACGAGTGCTGCACCGAGTCACGTTAGCGGTCGCACTGACGAGGTGGTGCGTGGTGCAGCGTTCGCGAGTCGACGTCGGACACCGAGATCTCGTACACCAGAGTGGCGCCTACTCGGGTCGGCGAACGGTGGCGTCAATGGTGTCCAGAACGCGATGGTCTAAATGTCCGGTGACGCGCGACGAGGCTACTTCGTGTGATAAGTCCGTCGAACAACGTAGTGACGTGATCAGAGTCATGGGCGGGAGCGTCCGTGTTGTTCGGCGTTCGCACGAGTCGATTCTCTTCGAGGGCCCGACGACGGGTCCTCAACGCGGACTACGCCACCGCGCTCGAAGAATTGTAGTAACTACTACAGTGATAAGCATCCATTCGGATGTGTAGAGAGGAATGAAGATGAATGTGCTCCTTAGTCATCACGAAACCCGAGCGTCGGTTGTGGACGCGGGCGCCACGTTGTTCACCAACGGCGTCATGTCACATACTGGCCACGCCAATCTGTCGGCGCGCATTGACGCCACAACGATGTTGCTGACGGTGGACGGACAGGTGCGTTCGCTGGGCCCCGATCGTTTGGCATTGGTCGGGTTCGACGGTACCGTGCATGAGGGCGATCTCGACCCGACGAACGCGGAGATCGTCGCGATGCACGGCGAGGTCTACCGGGCTCGCCCCGATGTGGGGGGCATCATCCACGTCCACTCACCCCATCTGCTGGCCTTCGCCCTCGCGAATCGATCCTTGCCGTGCCGCTACGAAGCCTTGCTGCGTTTCGGTCAGGCGGAGGACGTTCCCGTCGTGCCGTGGGCACCGCGCGGATCTGAACGATCGGTGGGTGGAATCGTGGATATCCTCGTTACTCACCCGAGTACCAGTGCGGTAATTCTCGCCAATCACGGCGTACTGGTCTTTGGCACCGATCTCCGTCACGCCGCCTCGCTCGTCACCGTGCTGGAAGAAGCAGCTGAAGCCGAGATCGCCGCGACGAGTCTAGGTGGGGCGGTAGATTTCCCCGAGGGCGCCCTTGACGACGTTCGCGCGGCCATGGCCCGGGTGCGCACATGAGCGAACTCATCGGGGCCAGTCGACCAAACGCCGACGCCGACGCCGACGCCGTACTGGCGAGCATCCGAGCCGGTTACGTCGAACTGACGGGATCGGTGCCCGCTGCCATTGAAACTCGCCTGACGCTCGCCGCGCGCAGTGGCCGCATTCAGGCCGTTGAACTGATCGAAGCGCTGCGCGCCGAGTTGATCATGGTGAACCCGCTGGGTCGCAGGGTTGGGCAACTCGTTCACTTCGCCCAATTGATCGTCCTCGGCAAGGAAGCACCGGCACGTTTGCACGTACGAGCGGCCCGCCGCGCCGGAGCATCCATCGAGGAATTGGTGGGTGTGGCTGAGCTGGCTTTGATCACCGCCGGAATGCCGGCCTACAGCCTCGGCGTGGAGATTATTGGTGAACTGATCGACGAGGAAGACTCGAGTGAAAACTCAGGCGACTCGAATAGCAATTGAGAAGACTCCACTGCGGGCGAAGGATCCCGTCGCACCCGCGCTGGAGGCGGGTCTCGGGTTCCGACTCGGTCGACTGGCTCGACATCTACGACGAGAGTGGGCGCAAGAGCTCAAGCCCCTCGGACTTTCACCTCCGCAGGCGGCCGTCGTGCGCGGCGTCGCCGCTGAGCCGGGGTGTTCGCTGCGAGGGCTGGCGAGAACGCTCGACGCGGATCCCATGAATGTCAAACGCTACGTCGATGAACTGGAGCAGCGCGCGCTGATTCGAACTGGAAACCTCACGACCGACCGTAGGTCACGGGTGCTCCTTCTCACCGAGGCGGGCGAGAACGTGGCGCACGATATTGCTCGTCTGGTCGACACCCAGCAGCACTGGCTCACTGGCTCGATGTCACCAGAGGAGGCTCGCAATCTCGGCGTTGGCCTTGCACGGCTCGAAGCACGGCTGGGCATTGGGGTCGTTGAGCGTTCCGGCCCGCTCCGCCGACGAGGTGGATCCGCATTAGGAGCGCAAGGGTGATGTTGCCGAAATACAAGACTCGCAACAAGACCCGCCGAGGTATCTCGCGCGGCTGATCAGTTCACTGAATTCCCTCGGTCGCGAACTTCAACCCGTCGATGTGGCGCTTGACAAGCGACGATGCGCGAGGTTTGGGTTCGTTCTCGCTCGAGCTCCTCGAGCCGTATCGCCTCATCGTCCTTCGTGGTGTCGTAGTGGCTACGTCAGAGGGGTCGGATCGGCCCGGTGATCTCGAAGCGGCCGACAGGCCTCGAGGTCGTCGCTGCCCTGGTTGAGCGGCTTCTCACCTCCGGTGAACTTTCGGATCTCCCGATCGGGTGCGCGACGCCTTCGTCCAGTCCTCCGTACCCTTTTTTGGAGCATCATCACCCGCATCGCTTTCGGATTCACTTCCCCCGAGGCCCCCATCGTTCTCGCGATGCTCAGCCTTGGCGGCCATCAGCCAGTGCTCCCCGACCGGAATGAACCCACGCAAGAGTCAGGAGAGCCTTCTTTTGCTGTGACTCTCGCGCCGTGGCTTCTCGTCCCGGCCACAGTTCCGGCATCGACGATGGCGGTCGCTTCGTCCTGGGCGGTGCGCCCGATTTTGCCGAAGTTCATCAGGCCGAGCACGGGAGAACTGACCTTCACGTCAGTGCGGCCGAGGGCGCGGTATTGCACGAGAGTATTCCCCATAGAGGGGTGTGGTCGAGCCTTGCGCCGAGGCCGGTCCGGTGCTGCCGGCGATTGGTGCCTTGCCGTGCGCTGTGCCCTGGTGTTAATCCGGCGATTGCGCCGGTACAGGAGGCAGAACACTGTTACGCAGTTGCAGCCGGTCCTTCGCTTCGTCGAGCCATCCACTCGCTGCGATGACGTCGGTCGTCTGGACCCAGTGGCTCCCACATTGTGGCTGGATCCGTGTTGTGGTGGTGCGAGTAGCCTGCGGCCGTGGCCAAGAACATTGAAAACAGTCCCGCCGGAGTGGTTTTTCATCTCGATGAAGCAGATCCAGCCAAACATGCCAGTGTGCTGCGTAACGTTGGTCATCTGCTCGACGAGTTGGCGGATGGCAGCCCGATCGAGCTAGTTGTGCACGGGCCGGGACTGGCTGCGGCGCTAAGCGATGCGCCGCACGCCGACCAGATGCGAGAGTTGCTGGGCCGTGGTTTCACGGTAGCGGCATGCGCCAACACGATGAAGGAAATGGGTGTGTCGGCCGACCAGCTCCTCGACGGCGTGTATGTGGTGCCGGCGGGTATTGCGCAGCTGGTAAGGCGACAGCGCGAAGGATGGGCCTACGTCCGGCCGTGAACCCCAACATGACCTGGCCCGATTTGCGGCCGCACCGTTCGACGCGGTCACTGACCTGTGCGGGGACCCGACGACAGCCGGGCTCCGGGCGTTGTTTGCCGGCAACCAGTACATGGCGTTGCCTGACCTCGTTGCCGAGTTCCTCAAGGTTTACCCTGACGTTGGCTCGGTGTTCTACGAAACTCTGCCGCCCGGCATCGTCGTGGCGCAACTACGCCAGGGCGGATTGCGGATGGGATCACTGGAGTTGTGCTTCACTCCCGATATCATCGCGGCCAGCCCCCGCGCCCTGAACGAACTGCACGATGACGGATTGGTGGGGACTCCTCGCGGCTACGCCAGCAATGTCCTAGCCCTGTTGGTTCGCGCGGGCAATCCCACCGGGATCGTGGCAATGACCGATCTTGCCCGACCCGGACTGCGCGTCGCTTTACCGGAGCCACTGACGGAAGGAATCGGCCGGCTCGCGCTACAGGCGCTGTCCGCCGCCGGGGGAGACCGGCTGCACGACGAAGTCTTCGATGTAAAGCGCCGCAGCGGTCAGACGGTCCTCACATCGATCCACCATCGCCAGAGCCCTGCCTGGCTCGTCGAGGGGACGACGGATGTGGCTGTCGTGTGGGAAACCGAGGCTCACCATCTGATCGCAAGTGGCGCTCCGGTCGAGCTGGTACCGATCGACGCGGCGGTAAATCAACGCGGACAATACGCCGCCGCCGTGGTCACCGCCGCACCGCACCGCAGCGTCGCTGAGGGTTTCCTCGAGCACCTCACCGGAGCGGCAGGAAAGGCCGTTTACACCAGGTACGGCTTCACCGTCGAAAACTAATAGCCGCGCTAATCACCCAGCTGGAACAATTGAAGCCGTAACCTCACAGGGCTTATACGCAAGGCATCCCGTAGAGAATGAACCGATAACCGTTTCGCGCCATCACGTTGTGCCGCAACTCTCTCGAGATAGCGGAAGGCGAACAGCCGGGCCTGCAAGAGTTCCATTGAAGGTTTGGACTCTCTGAAGTGGACCCCAGCGGTTGGCGAGTCAATGACGATTGCCGCAGGAAACGATGGCGAGAAAAGGGGTGTCCTCTCGGAGTGACTTTTGACTCTATGTGCGTCACAACGTGCGGACGTATGTTCGGAATCGTGGATAACGGACGGCATGTGATGCACAGTGTGCAACGCTTTACTCCCGCGAGAGAGTTGCTGCGAGCCGAGCAAGTCGGACAGTTTCTAAAAGTCGACCGGTCGACCGTCTATCGAATGGCGGAAAGTGGGAGACTACCCGCCGTCAAGGTCGGTCGGCAGTGGCGCTTTCCCGCCGACGCGATCGAGCGTCTGCTGCGGACCCACGAGACTCACTCCTCGGCCACCGAAATCGACCGGGATTCCATGGTGCAGGCAATCCAAACATCGCTGCCGCTGATCGAACTCTCTGCCCAGTTGCTCGGAGTCATGATGATCGCGACCGATATGGACGGCCGTCCCGTGACCGAACTGATCAATCCCTGTCCGTGGTTCAGTGACCGCGTCGATGAACCGGAATTCATTGCCACGTGCCTGAGCTACTGGAAGCAGCTCGCCGACGACCCGGACTTCGACCTGGGCTTTCGTCTCGGCCCGCTCAACGTGGAGTGCACGCGAACGTTCGTCCGCTTCGGCCCGCGCCTCGCGGGAATGTTGTTCGCCGGTGGAATCGACCCGACGGACCAGGACGAACGATCCCTCTATCGCCTAAGCGCCGAGGGTCGATCTCGGGTGCTTACGTACCTACCCGCAGTCGCCGCTACGGTTTCGCGCAGTGCCACGGGCCCTCAATTCGGTATCGAAACAAGGAGACTTACATGAAGCGGATATTGATACTCGGTGGGGGCACCGCCGGCACGATGGCGTCCAACCGCCTACGCAAGCGGCTCGATCGAGCCGAGTGGGCGATCACGGTGGTCGACCAGACCGACGCGCACATCTATCAGCCCGGTAACCTGTTCGTACCTTTTGGTATCTACCAACCGGCCGACCTGGTGAAGCCACGTCGGCGTTTCCTGCCCGAAGGGGTGGAGTTGGTACTGAGTGAGATCGACCACGTAGAGCCCGAGAAGAACCTCGTGGTGCTCGCTGACGAGCGCGAGATGCCCTACGACTTCCTGATCATCGCGACGGGCACCTCGCCTCGTCCCGACCAGACGCCCGGCATGATCGGCCCCGAGTGGCGCAAGAGCATCCACGAGTTCTACACGCTCGAAGGCGCGACGGCACTCGCCGACACGCTGGCCGACTGGGAGGGCGGCCGCATGGTCGTGCACATCGTCGACATGCCGATCAAGTGCCCGGTGGCGCCGCTGGAATTCACGTTCCTCGCCGATTCCTACTTCACCGAGCGAGCCATGCGAGACCGCGTGGAGATGGTGTTCGTCACGCCGCTCGACGGCGCTTTCACCAAGCCGATCGCCTCGAAGCACCTCGGCGGGATTCTCGACGATCGCAAAGTCTCCATCGAGAGCGACTTCATGGTCGAACACATCGACACCGACGCCAAATCGCTCGTGTCCTTCGACGAGCGAGAGATCCCCTTCGACCTGCTGGTCACCGTCCCGCTCAACATGGGCGCAGACTACGTGGCGCGTTCAGGATTGGGCGACGAACTTAACTACGTGCCGGTCGACAAGCAGACCCTGCTCTCCAAGGCGCATGACAACATCTTCGCGATCGGTGACGCCTCGGATATTCCGACGTCCAAGGCCGGCTCGGTGGCCCATTTCTCGATCGAACTCTTCGAGGACAATTTCATGAGCCACATCCACGGGCGACCGATGACCAAGTTGTTCGACGGCCACGCCAACTGCTTCATCGAGTCGGGTCACGGCAAGGGCATGCTCATCGACTTCAACTACGACACCGAGCCGCTGCCTGGCAAGTACCCGCTGCCCGGCTTCGGTCCGTTTAGCCTGCTACACGAGTCCGAGGCGAACCACTGGGGCAAGATGACCTTTCGCTGGGTGTACTGGAACCTCCTACTGACCGGCAAGGATATGCCGTTCGAGCCCCTGATGTCCATGGCCGGCAAAGAGGTCGAGGCGCGCTCATGACCGTTACGACCGCGCCGACAGTGGAGGAGCACCTGGACCGCATGGCCGAACAGCTCCAGGAGGTCACCACCGAGATGCGCCGCCAGCGCGAGAACCGCGAGCGCTGGAAGGAGTTGCTCGACGACCTCAGCCCGCTCGCCGAGCGCGCGATGTCGACTACGATCAGCAAACTCGACGTCGACTCGTTGGACGTCGACGACCTGTTCAGCCTGGCCCACTCACTGGGACGTAACGCGTCGGTCCTCGAGGCGTGGATCAGTCCACTGCGGGCGATGTCGGCGCTGGTCGACGAACTCGCGCCTCTCGCCACGCCCGCCGTCGCCAGTCTCAACGCCCGACTCCAGCAGTTGGACGATCGCGGGTACTTCGCGTTCGCTCGGCGCAGCGTCGACGTCTTGGACAAAGTCGTGACGTCGTTCAGCGAAGAGGACGTCAAACTGCTCGGCGACAACATCGTGCTGATACTGCAGACGGTCAAGCAGATGACCCAGCCCGAGGTCATGGGCATGCTGCGCCGTACCGTCCTGACGATCCAACAAGAGGACTCCCGGGCGACGACGCCGTCGATCCGCGACCTCGTGCGACAGCTTCGCGACCCGCTCGTGCGTCGCGGGCTGGCCCGTGCTCTGGTCGCTCTGCGCTCGATGGGAGCGGAGACGGGCCCCGAGACCAAGCCCGGGGGCGTAGCGGCTCCTGGCGGGTCACCCAGTGATGAAGTGTCGACTGGTGGCGAGACCACCGGCGCTCAAGAGAAAGCAGGGAGGTAGCAACCATGACCACAGCCATCATCAGTGGCACCGAGGTCCACGTGAACGAGGAGGGCTTCCTCACCAACTACGACGAATGGAACGAGGACATGGCCAACGTGCTGGCCGCGAACATCGGCATCGAACTGACCGACGAGCACTGGAAGGTCTTACGCTTCTTACGCGAAGACTTCCCTCAGCAGGGCGAGACAGCGACCATCCGGCGGACTTCGACCGTGGGCGGGTTTGATATCAAGGAACTGTTCGCCCTCTTCCCCAAGAAGCCCGCCAAGAAGATGGCGTACATCGCGGGCTTGCCTAAGCCGAGGGGCTGTGTCTAACAACAAGAATGGAAGGTAACACTATGAGTGAAGGAACCAGCGAAGTAACCGGGACGATGCCGAATTTCAATGATGACGGGGGTGATCGCAAGTTCGTCGTCATCTGCTCCAAGGGCAACCTTGACATGGCCTACCCCGGGCTGGTGCTCGCGAACGCGGCTCTCGGTGAGGGTCTGGAGGTGCATCTGTTCTTCACCTTCTGGGGCTTGGACATGATTACCAAGAAGCGAATGGAGAGCCTGCAGTTCACCACGATCGGGAATACGGCTA
>Ga0307375_10006205_pt1 | contig 11084 bp, 5 predicted proteins | sample TR1MG_FD_202531 | JGI IMG/M metagenome (GOLD analysis project Ga0307375, IMG submission 202531) | Soil microbial communities from Risofladan, Vaasa, Finland - TR-1 | ecosystem: Environmental > Terrestrial > Soil > Coastal area > Acid sulfate soil | place: Finland: Risofladan, Vaasa | collected...
ACGATCGTCGAACTGGTGGAGCGCGAACGCGCCCGGGCGCGCGGCCTCGAACTGGCCGCGGGCGTCGCGCTGGCGGTGGCCGTGAGTTGCGGGCTGATCGCCGGCGCCGTGCTGCTGCTGGGGCATGGGCGCTGGCTGACCCTGCCGCGCGCCCTCCCGCTTGCCGTCTGGGCGCTGCTCGCGGCCGCCGTGTGGGCGGTGGCCCGGGTCACCCGCCGCCGCCTGCGCGAGCGCACGTCGCGCGCCGGGATCGCCACCGCCATCGAGCGCGAACGGTCGTTGCGCGCCGGCGCCCTGCGCGGCGCCCTCGAGGTGGCCGACCGCGGCGCGTTCGGCCGTCGCGCCGCCGCCGCCCTGGCCGAGACGCTCGCCCCGCACGCCGGCGCGCTGGCGCCGCTGGTGCGCGCCCGCGCCCGGCGGCGCGCCCTGCAGGTGGGGGCCGCGGCCGCGGTCACGGCCGTGCTGCTCGGCGTCGTGGCGCCGCTGCGCAGCGACGGGCTTCTGGCCCTGCTGCGCCCGGTGAGCGCGTGGCGCGGCACGCTGCTCGCGCCGCTCGCCTTCGACCGGCTGCCGCGCACGGTACTGCGCGGCGACACGGTGCGCGTGACCGTCGCCGCCGCCGGCCGCGCGACGGTGGAACTGCAGGACCGCACGACGGGCGAGGGCTGGACGCGCCACGCCCTCGCCGTCTCACCCGCCACGGGGCTCGCCTCCATCACGCTGGGCCCGCTGCGCGGCGATCTCCGCCTCGTGGTCACCGACGGGCGCGCCCGCAGCGACACCGCCGTGGTGCGCGTCACCGACCGGCCGTTCGTGGGCGCCATCACCATGCGCGCCGTGTATCCGGCGTATCTCGACCGCCCCGCCGAGACGCTGCCCGTGGGCGAGCCGGTGGTGGTCCCGCGCGGCACGGCCATCGCGTTCACCGGACGCGCCTCCACGCCGCTGGCCGCGGTGGGGCTGGCCCACGCCCGCGACTCGGTGTCGCTGCGCGCCGACGGCCGTGCGTTCGGCGGACAGCTCACGCCGCCGGGCACGGGCCGCTGGACGTGGTATGCGCGCGGCGCCGAGGCCGCGGTGCAGGATCTGCCGCAGCCCGTGGACATCACGGTCGTGCCCGACTCGGCGCCGCGCGTGGACATTCTGGCGCCGCTCGCCGACACGCTCGTGGCGGCGTTCGACACCGTGCGGCTGCAGGGCGCGGCGTCCGACGACCATGGGCTGGCGGTGGTGGAACTGCACCTATGGCGCGCCGGCCCCGGCGCCACGCGCATCGAATCCACGGCCCGGCTGGCGGCGAATCAGGGGGCGGCCTGGAGCGGCGACGCGGTGGTCGATCTGTCGGGGCTTCGGCTGCGCCCGGGCGATGCGCTGCACGCCACGCTGGGGGCGGTGGACAATTCGCCCTGGGCGCAGCGGGGCACCAGCCGCGAGGTGCTGCTCAAGGTGCCCAGCCTGGACGAGCGCCGCGCGATGGCGCGCGACGCGGCCGATTCGGCGGTGACCGCGGTGCAGCGTGCCGCCACCGCCGAGCAGAGTCTGCAGCAGCGCACCAGCGAGGCGGCGCGCGAGCGCACGAACCATCCGGTGGAGCACACGCCGACCACCGCGGCCGCCCGCGCCGGCGGCGCGCAGCCGCTCAGCTACGAATCGGCGGAGAAGGCCCGCGCGCTGGCCCAGGAGCAGCAGGATCTGGCCGATCGCGTGCGCGCGCTGCAGCAGACGGCGTCGCAGTTGCAGGAGCAGCTCAAGCAGGCCGGTGCCCTGGACAGCGCGCTGTCGCGGCAGCTGCGCGAGGCGCAGCAGATGCTGCGCGACGCGCTCACGCCGGCGCTGATGGCCGAGATGCAGAAGCTGCAGTCGGCGGCGCAGCAGCTGAACGCCGAACAGGCGCAGCAGTCGCTGGCCAACCTGGCCGAGATGCAGAAGCAACTGCGGGCGCAGCTGGAGAAGAGCGCCCAGATGCTGCAGCGGGCGGCGTTCGAAGGCGCCATGCAGACGCTGCACGACGAGGCCCGCGACATCGCCGCGGGCGAACAGGCGATGGCGGACTCGGCGGGCGGCCGGCGCCCGTCCGGCGATTCCGCCGCCGGCCGGCCCGCGTCCGGCGATTCCGCGGCCGTCGCCGACGCATTACAGAAACCTAATAGCCCCACGGCCGGGACGCGCGACCGGAGCCGCGAGCTGGCCGACCGCTCCGCCCGCCTGGCCCAGGCCATCGCCCAGCTGCGGCAGCAGCTGGCCGACCACAATGCCAACGCCGGCGCGCGCAACGCCGGCGACGCCCACACCTTTGCCAGCGCCTCGGAGCAGTCCATGCGCCAGCGGGCCGACGCCGCGTCGGCCGCCAGCGAGATGCAGCGCGCCGCCCAGTCCATGCAGCAGGCGCGGGACGCCCAGGTGTCCGAGTGGAAACACGAACTCACCGCCGAGATCGACCGCGCCGTGCAGGAGCTGCTGCAGATGGCGCGGCAGGAATCGGGGCTGGAACAGCAGGCCCGCGGCGGACAGGCCAAGCCGGAGCAGCTGCGCGGCGACCAGAGCGCCCTGCAGCAGGGCGTGGAGCAGACGCAGCGGCAACTGCAGCAGCAGGCGCAGAAGACCACGCTACTCTCGGGCCGCGCTCAGCGGGCCGTGAACGAGGCGGCGCAGAAGGTGGAGCAGGCCACGAAGTCGGCGGCCGATCCGCGCAACGCCGCGCGGACGCCCGGCGCCATGGGCGACGCCGCCGACGCGCTCGATCAGGCGGCCGCCGCGCTCGCCCGCGACCGCCAGCGCGCCAACACGTCGGCGTCGGCCACGGGATTCGCCGAGATGCTGCGGCAATTGCAGGAGGCCGCCAAGAAGCAGGGGGGCATCAACGCGCAGGCGCAGAGTCTGTTGCCGCTGCCGGGGCAGGGCGGCATGAGCCCCGACGCGCAGGCCACGGCGCGCATGCTCGCCAACCAGGAGCGCCGGCTGTCGCAGCAGCTGGACGACCTGAGCGACGCCGCCGGCGGGGATCGCGCCGCGCAGTTGGCCAAGGAAGCGCGGGCCGTGGCCGCGGCGCTCGAGAACGGACGCGTGGACGCCGCGACGGTCGCCCGCCAGGAGCAGCTCCTGCGCCACATGCTCGACGCCGGCCGTTCGCTGCAAAAGGACGAGCGCGACGATTCGGGCAAGCGCCAGGCCGAGGCGGCCGTGAATCCCAAGCAGTTCGCCCCGCCGGGACACGACGCGGCCGGCGCCGGCGCCGTGAAGTACCGCGCCCCGACCTGGGACGAACTGCGCGGCCTGTCGGCCGACGAGCGCCGCGCCATTCTCGAATACTTCAAGCGGATCAACGGTGGCGGCCCGCGTCCGTAATCTGCTCGTCGCGCTCCTGCTCGCGGCGCCGGCGCTCGCCCGCGCCCAGCAGACCGACACGTCGGCGTTCAGCCGGGCGCTCACGGCGGAGGGGAACGGCCAGTATCGGGAGGCGGCGCAGCTGTATCGCGCGTCGCTGCACACCGTGGACCGCGTGAGCGCGGTGCTCGGGCTGGAACGCGCGTACGCCCAGCTCGGGATGACCGATTCGCTGATCGCCCCGCTCGATTCGCTCATCGCGCAGTTTCCCGCCCAGCCGGTATTCCGCGACGTGCAGCTGCGTGCCTATACCATGCTCGCCCGCGACGACATGGCGCGGCAGTCGTTCGAGGCATGGACGCGGGCGGTGCCCGGATCGCCCGATCCGTACCGCTCCTACGCGCGGCTGCTGCTCCAGGCCAACCGCGCCGCGCAGGCCGACTCGATCATCGCCATGGCCGGCCGCGCCCTGGGCACCACGTCGTCGCTGCAGATGGAGCTCGCGCAGTCGCGCGCCGCGCTCGGCCAGTGGGAGTCGTCGGCGGTGGCGTGGCGCGGCGCGCTCTCGGCCATGCCCGATCTGGATCAGGCGGCGGCGTACTCCCTGGCGCCGGCGCCGGAGACGGTGCGCGAGGCGTTGCAGGCGGTGTTCCTCTCGCTGCCGGTGGATCTGGGCGCGCGCCGCGCGCTCGCCGAACTCGACATGAACTGGGGCGCGCCCGGCGACGCGTGGGCGGCGCTGCGCGATCTGCCGCCCGACAGCGGCAGCGTGAGCGCGTGGCTCGACTTCGGCCGCGAAGCGGCCACGGGCGAACGCTGGGCGCTGGCCCGCGACGCGTTCGTGGCGGCCCTGCGCGCCCGTCCCACGCCCGAGCTCGCCCTGCAGGCCGCCACCGCGGCGCTCAACGCCGGCGATCCGCAAACCGCGCTTGCCCTGGCGCCGGCCGCCGGGCTCGATTCGGCGCACACGGCCGCCACCGTGCTGCCGCTGCGCGTGCGCGCGCTGGCGGCGTACGGCAAGCCGGCCGAGGCCGAGGCACTGGTGCAGGGGTTCGCGCACCTGCTCCTGCCCGTGCAGCGCGCGGCGCTCGAACAGTCGGTGGCGTTCGGGTGGGTGCGCACCGGCAACCTGGCCAAGGCGCGCGCGGCGCTCGGTCGCGCCGGGCCCGAGGCCGACTCCAGCGCCGCCGCCGGCTGGCTGGCGCTGTACGAGGGCAATCTGGCCGGCGCGCGGGCCATGCTGCGCAATTCCACCGACGCGTCGTCGGAACTGGCGGCGGGGCTGGGACTCATCACGCGCATGCGCGAAGACACCGCGGCCGACGTGGGGCAGGCGTTCCTGGCGCTGGCCCGTCTCGATTCGGCGGGCGCGGCCGCGGCGTTCGCGCAGGCGGCGGGCCATCACGCCGACGTCGCGTCGGCGCTGTTGGCCATGGCGGCGCAAATCCATGAAGCGCGCCACGACGACGCGGCCGCGGCGGCCATCTGGCAGCGTATCCTGAAGGACGATCCCGCGTCTCCCGAGGCGCCGGGCGCCGAACTCGCCTGGGCGCGGCAGCTGCGGCGCGCCGGCAACGCCGCGGCGGCCATGCAGCGGCTGGAGCACATGATCCTCACCTATCCCGAGAGCGCGCTGGTGCCGCAGGCGCGTCGCGAACTGGAGCTGGCACGCCAGGCCATTCCCGGCGGCGGGCAGGGGAGCCCCACGCGATGACCGCGCATCCGCACCTGGAGGTACGCGCATGAAGCGCCGCGACTGGCTGCGGCAGATGGCGGTGGCGGCCGTGGGCGCGCGGTTCGTGCGGCCCGCGCACTGGGACGTGCCGCAACTGCTGGTGCCCATGGACGACGCCCAGGCCGACCATCTCAAGGCGTACGGGCTCACCTTCGCGGCGCTCAAGGCGGGGCTCAAGTCGGAGTGGCTGCTCAACTACCGGGGCGGGGCGTTCCTGCTCCCCGACGTGACCGAGCTGCGCAAGGAGGCGGCGCTGGACGGTGTGAGCGTGGAGTCGATCAGCGACGCCGCGCTGGCGTCGGTGCGCGGGCTCATGCAGAACTCGAACATGGACTCGGTGCCGCTGGAGAAGGCGCCGCGCGTGGCCGTGTACACGCCGCCCAGCGCGGCGCCGTGGGACGACGCGGTGACGCTGGCGCTCAAGTACGCCGGCATCCCCTACACGGCGGTGTACGACGACGAGGTGGAGCGCGGCGACCTCACCAGGTACGACTGGCTGCACCTGCACCACGAGGATTTCACGGGGCAGTTCAACAAGTTCTACCTCGCCTACCGCGACGCGCCCTGGTTCATCGAGATGGTGCAGGCCAACCTGGCGTTGGCCCGCAAATATGGGTTTGCGAATATCCCCGCGCTGAAGAAGGACGTCGCCGGCCGCATCCGCCAGTTCGTGGTCGACGGGGGGTTCCTGTTCGCCATGTGCGGGGCCACGGAGACGCTCGATCTCGCGCTGGCGGCCGAGCACGTGGACATCGCCGGCCCATTCTCCGACGGCACGCCCATGGACCCCGGCGCCGACGCCAAGATGGACTGGTCGCGGGCGCTCGCCTTCCGCGACGCCCACCTGGAGACGTCGCCGTACGTGAATTCGATGAGCGACATCGACGGCCACCAGGTGAACGATCCGTCGCGCCGCCAGCCGCTCGGCACGTTCACGCTGTTCAACTTCTCGGCCAAGTTCGATCCCGTGGCGTCGATGCTGGTGCAGAACCACCGCAGCGTGATCAACGACTTCTACGGGGTGACCACGAGCTTCACCAAACCCACGCTCAAGCCGAGCGACGTGGTGCTGGCGTTCGAGGAAGGCACGCCCTGGGTGAAGTACCTGCACGGCGATTACGGCAAGGGCACGTGGACGTACTACGGCGGGCACGATCCCGAGGACCCCGAGCACGCGATCGGCAACCCGCCCACGGACCTGTCGCTGCACAAGAACTCGCCCGGGTACCGGCTGATCCTGAACAACGTCCTGTTCCCGGCGGCCAAGAAGAAGCCGCTCAAGACATAGAGATCGGGATGGCAACGTTGGCCACAGAACACGCAGAGCACACAGAAACTGCAACTGCAACTGCCAGAACTACAATTTCACGGATGAAATGGATCAAACGGATCTCAACAGCAACTACAACTGCAACTACAACTACAACTACAACAGCAACTGACTGTGGGAACTGCTCCGCCATGGAGATCGCGACGCGGCGCCCCGATCCCAATGGCGGGGTGGTTCCCACAGCCGTTGCAGTTGCAGTTCCATCCGAAGCATCTGTGCCATCCGGCTCATTGTAGTTCTGGCAGTTGCAGTTTCCGTGGCAGTTTCCGTGTGGTCTGTGTGTTCTGTGGCAAAAATTGCGGCGAAATGATCCTGGCCGCCGCGCCTGAACTGTGGCGCCCGCCCGCGCCGGGTTAGGTTTGTGGCATGCCGGAGCCGCGTCTCAGCCCCAAAGTCGCCGCCGCGCTGCGCGCGGCGATCGGACTCGCCGGGGGCCGCGAGGTGTGCTTCGTCTGCACCGAAGACGCCGACGGCGTGCTCCAGACCGCCCGCGTCGCCTCCCGCGGCGACGTCACCAGCGTGCTCGCCCTGCCCGGATTCGCCCAGCGCGGCGAGATCCTGGTGCACAACCACCCCTCCGGCCTGCTCGACCCCTCCGACGCCGACCTGGCCGTGGCCGCCCGCCTCCACGACGACGGCATCGGCTTCGCCATCGTGGACAACGACGCCCAGCGCCTCTACGTCGTGGTCGAAGTTCCCCGCGCGGTCGAGACCACCCCCCTCGACCTCGACGCCCTGGCCCGCGACCTCGGGCCCGGCGGACCCGTGGCCGCCCTGCACGTGCGCTACGAGGACCGCCCCGCCCAGCGCGACATGGCCCAGCTCGTGGCCCAGGCGTACAACGACGGCGGGGTCGCCCTGCTCGAAGCCGGCACCGGCATCGGCAAATCGCTCGGCTACCTGTTGCCGGCGCTGCGCTGGGCCGCCGCCAACGGCGAACGCACCGTGGTGTCCACCAATACCATCAACCTGCAGGAACAGCTGGTCCGCAAGGATCTGCCGTTCCTCGCCCGCGCCCTCACCGACCAGAAGGTGCGCTTCGCCCTGCTCAAGGGGTGGCGCAACTACCTCTGCCTGGCGCGCCTGGAGCAGGCCCGTGCGTCGGGCTCGTCGCTGTTCGAGGACGGCACGCAGGACGAACTGCAGACCATCAACGAGTGGGCGCACCGCACCACCGACGGCTCCATGAGCGACCTCGCCACGCCGCCCAGCACCGAGGTGTGGGACGAGGTGTCCGCCGAGCCGGACCTGTGCACGCGCATGCAGTGCCCACACTTCGACAACTGCTTCCTGTTCAAGGCCCGCCGCGCCGCCGCCCAGGCCGACGTCGTCGTGGCCAACCACCACCTGCTGCTCGCCGACATCGCCGTGCGCCGCGCGTCGCAGAACTGGGCTGACGCCGCGGTGCTCCCCTCGTACCGCCGCATCGTCATCGACGAGGGCCACCACCTCGAAGACGCCGCCGCCGCGCACCTCGGGTCGAGCGTCACCCGGGGCGGACTGCAGCGCCTGTTCAACCGCCTCGAACGCCGCGGCAAGGGTCTGCTGCCCACGCTCGTCGCCCGGCTGTCGGGCGGGCGCGACCTGCTGAGCGAGGCCAGCCTCCAACTCGTCGGATCCCGGCTCGCCCCCTCCGTGCGCACGGCGCGCGACAAGAGTTCCATTCTGTTCGACGTGCTCGACGAACTGCTGGCGCAGTCGCGGCAGCCGGTGCTGCGCCTCACCGACGACTTCGCGCTCCACCCGGTATGGCGCGGCGGGCTGCGCGTGTCGCTGGAGAACACGCTCGGCGAACTCGCCCTGCTGGACGAGGGCCTCACCATGGTGCGCGAGCGCCCCGAAGCCAGCCAGCGCGCCGACGACGCCGCGCCCATGCTCAGCGAGATGCGCTCCGTGTCGCGACGGCTGCAGAACGCCGGCGACGCCCTGCGCGAGGCGCTCGATCCGTCGCCCGGCGTCGAGACGGTGCGGTGGATCGAGACCCGCGGCCGCGACCGCGCCGTGGCCGTGTCGAGCGTTCCCCTGGACCTCGCCCCCATTCTCCGCGACGACCTCTTTGCCCGCGTCCAGACGGCCATCGTCACCAGCGCCACGCTGGCCGCCGAGGGACGGTTCGATTTCATGACCGGCCGGCTGGGGCTCGACACCCCGGAACTGGAACCGCTCACCAGCATCCTGCCGTCGCCGTTCGACTACCCGCGCCAGGCGCTGCTCGCCATTCCCACCGACACGCCAACGCCCAACCGCGACGTGGAGCGGCACGCCCACGCGGTGGTGCGCATCCTGCTCGATCTGGCCGAGGCGGCCGACGGCGGCGTGTTCGTGCTGTTCACCAGCCATCGCGAGGTGAAGCGGGCCGCCGAGCTGCTGCGCGTCAAGAACGTGGACCGGCGCTGGCCGCTGCTCGTGCACGGCGAGGACGGCCGCGACCGCCTGCTCACCCGGTTCCAGGAGTCGGGGCGGGGCATATTGCTGGGCACCACTTCGTTCTGGGAAGGGGTGGACGTGCCGGGCGAGGCCCTGCGGGCCCTGCTCATCGCGAAGATCCCTTTTCGCGTGCCCAGCGACCCGATGACGGCCGCCCGCTGCGAGGCCATCGAGCAGCACGGGGGCGACCCGTTCGCCGACTACATGATCCCCGACGCCGCCCTCAAGCTCAAGCAGGGGTTCGGGCGGCTGATCCGGTCGACCACCGACCGCGGAGCGGTGGTGATCGCCGATTCCCGGATCGCCACGGCCCGCTACGGCGCCGAACTGCTCCGTGGGCTTCCCCCGGCGCGCCGCGTGGTGGACGTTTGGGAGGACCTGCGGCCCATCGTCCGCGAATTCTACGCCGGCTCCCACCGTTAAATTCCCTCCATGCCTTCATCCACGCTTCCCTTCGCGCGCCCCTCCAAGATCGTCTGCGTGGGGCGCAACTACGCCGAACATGCCAAGGAGCTGGGCAACGCCGTGCCCGCCCAGCCGCTGCTCTTTCTCAAGCCGCCCTCCAGCCTCATCGCCGCCGGGCAACCCATCGTCCTGCCCGCGATGTCGAACCACGTGGAATACGAAGGGGAGATCGGCCTGCTCATCGGGCGCCCGCTCACGCACGCCACCGAAGACGAGGCGCGCTCGGCCGTGGCCGCGATCGTGGCCGCCAACGACGTCACCGCCCGCGATCTCCAGCGGTCGGACTCGCAGTGGACGCGCGCCAAGGGGTTCGACACCTTCTGTCCCGTGGGCGAGCCGCACGCCCCGCCGGCCGATCTGGCGGCGCTATCCGTGGTCACCCATGTGAACGGCGTGGAGCGCCAGCGGGGCTCGGCGGGGCAGATGGTCTTCACGATTCCGGCCCTGCTCGCGTATATCTCAGGGGTGATGACGCTGGAGGCGGGCGACCTGGTGCTCACCGGCACGCCCGCCGGCGTCGGGACCCTTGGCCCCGGAGACGAGGTACAAGTGGATGTTCCGGGCTTCAGCACCGTTCGCAATCCCGTGAGGATGCACGCCTAGTGCCCAAGACCGCCGATCGCCTGGAGACGCTCCCGGAGTACGCCATGGCCCGCGTGCCGCAGCGCAAACGCGAGCTGCTGGCCGCCGGCGTGGACGTGATCGACCTCGGCCCCGGCGACGCCGACCTCATGCCGCCGCCGGCGGCGCAGAAGCGGCTGGCCGAAGCCGCCGCCGTGCCCGCCATGAACCGCTACGGATTCGGACTCGGCCTCGTGGAGTTCCGCGAGACGGTGAGCGCGTGGATGGCCAAGCGGTTCGGCCTGCGGTTCGACCCGCTGCGCGAAGTGGTGCCGCTCATCGGCAGCAAGGAGGGCATCTCGCATCTGGCGCTGGCCTACGTGGACCCGGGGCAGACGACGATCGTGCCCGAGCCCGGGTACAACTCGTACGTGGGGGGCACGCGGCTGGCGGGGGGCGAGCCGTACCTGTATCCGCTGCGCCCGCGCACCGGGTTCCTGCTCGATCTGGACGACGTGCCGGGCGACGTGCTGCGCCGCGCCCGCATCGTGTACCTGAACTACCCCAACAATCCCACCGCCGCCATCGCCCCGCCCGACTATCTGGAGCGCACGGTGCGGCGCTGCCGCGACCTCGACCTGCTGCTCGTATATGATAACGCATATAGCGAGCTGACGTTCGACGGCTACGTGGCGCCGAGCATCTTCGAGATCGACGGCGCCCGCGACGTGGCCATCGAGTTCCACTCGATGTCCAAGACGTACAACATGACCGGCTGGCGGTGCGGATGGGCGGTGGCGCGGCCCGAGATCGCCGCCGCGCTGGCCCGCGTCAAGACGTTCACCGACACGGGGTCGTTCCAGTCGGTGCAGGCCGCCGCCGTGGCCGCGCTGGAGAGCTACGACGAGTTCGTGCCCGCCAACGTCGCCGTGTTCCAGCAGCGGCGCGACGCCGCCGTGGCCGCCTTCCGCGACGCCGGCTTCCAGGTGGAGACGCCGCGGGCCACCATGTACCTCTGGGTTCCGCTCCCCGAGGGGGTGCCCAGCGCGCTGTTCGCCGAGCGGCTGCTGGAGGACGAGGGCGTGATCGTGCTCGCCGGCTCCGGCTTCGGACCCGGCGGCGAGGGGTTCTTCCGCATCTCGTTCATCACCGGCCCCGAGCGGCTGGCCGAAGCGGCGCGCCGCGCCGGCCGCGTGCTCCAGGCCCTCAGCGCGGGCGTGGCGTGAACCGCCCGTTCAAGCG
>Ga0307375_10006208_pt1 | contig 11079 bp, 15 predicted proteins | sample TR1MG_FD_202531 | JGI IMG/M metagenome (GOLD analysis project Ga0307375, IMG submission 202531) | Soil microbial communities from Risofladan, Vaasa, Finland - TR-1 | ecosystem: Environmental > Terrestrial > Soil > Coastal area > Acid sulfate soil | place: Finland: Risofladan, Vaasa | collected...
AGTATTTATTTAAATCCATATTATAATATTTATTTTTCATATTAAATAAATGTTTCACAAACCAAAATTGATAACATTCATTTGTGAATTTATTTTTATATGATACTGCCATGCTAATTTATATATTCTCTATTATCATAATTTTTTAATAATCCTACTGTATAATATTCATCCATTAATTTATCAACATTAGTTTTATATGCAGGAAATTCCTTAAACATCTTTTTTTCTTCTTTTGAAAAATGATTTATAATACTTCTAATAGATTGTTTTCCATTTCCAAATAGAGTATTAACAATATTTACTATTTGATAGCTTTCTTCCGGCAAATCTTCATCATTTGATAATGATAAATAAATATTTAATAAAATATTGCACAAATAAACATCTAAAAATACATCTAATTCTTTTATTTCAACTTTATTATTTTCAAGAGTATATTGTTTGTATTTAATGAAATTATAGAATTGTTCTAACATAGATTTATATGTATTTTCTAATTCATTTTTTATTCTTAATATTCTTGTAGTAAGAATTTTTTCTTGTTCTGATTGATTTGATTCTTCAAATGTTGGTAAATTATTTCTAACTTCTTCGTCCATGATTGCTTTCTAATTTAATTTAGTTAATAATAAAAAAATAGCGGATAATGAGAAAGAAATTCTGAAGTATAATTAATCGTGAACTACTTGTAAAGAAACACATTCCTATTATACTTCTTCAATCAAACCATCCGCTTCGGAAACTGCTTTTATAAAATAATTTTTAAGTTTTAAGTTTATTAAAATATTATCATTTTCCTTTTCAGAAAACTTTACAAAAAAAGGAATTATCTCATTTTCATTTAACACATCTTTAAAATATATTTTGAACAATTTTAAATCTTCTTTAATACCTAAATTAAACTTTCTTTTTTCTAATTTTGATTCTGAATTAGGCAAAAAGTTAATTATAGTGGCATTTCCTATTTTAATGCACATCATTCCATTTATTATATAATTTCCAGATTCTTCAATCTTTGTCCTGTATTTTGATAAAGAAAAACTTGCATTTAAATAAGATTTTAAAAGAACAAAGTTCTCTATATAGGCTAATTTATCATCGTTTCCAAAATTCATTTATTCTCTTTTTATATAAATATAATATTATTCTAAATTTAATTTAACTTTTAAACAAATATTATCCAACAATTTTCCATATTTCTTATATAATGGAATATTAACGTATTTATATTTTATAATAAAATCATATAGGTCGTTTACTAACTTCACATCATTTTCGCAGTAATTAACTATTTTATCGAATTCTTTGTTTTTATATAAAATATGAACATCTTTTCCATTACCATTTTTTTCTTCATTTATGGTTAATCTTGTAACTGCATCTAAATTTGTTGAGTAATTTTCTCCCGTAGCTTCATCAATTATAAGCATTAAATCTATAGAATTAGAATCTAAATATTCTTTTATTTGTTTAACTGTTTTTTTATTTCCATTATCTACACCATTTCTATGATCTAATATTACTTTGGCAATAGAATATTGTCCTGCTTTGTTCTTCACGCACCATTCAAGCCATCCAGTATCTACATCTTTCCATAGAGTATCACCCTTCGTACCTCCTATCGGTAAATTTATATAATCATCGGGTGACAGAACTCCGAGTTGATGAGCAAGAACATTATTATCGAATCCTATATTGTTAAACCCTGCTAAAGTATATTCATCTTTAATTCGTTCAGTTAATTTTATAAAAAATTCTCTAATATTTAGTGAATAGTCTTTAATATATTCATTATCAGAATTTCTATATCCTAAACATCCACAAGCAAATCCCATTGATTCAAAATTCTTAAATCCAATTATTGATATATCATTTGCTGTTTCAATATCATAAAAACATAATTTTTTCATTTAAATTGCCTTACTTAAATTATCCTTACATTGCATTTGAATATATCTAGTCGGATTTTTAGATATTCTGTAAACTTCAACATATAAAAAATCTAACAATTCTCTTTTGGTCATTTTATTTGGAAATGATATTATTTTATATGGCATCGTATACGCTCTATCTCCAGCTAAAATTCTTCCCTCTTTTTTAACAAACTGATCCTTTTTGTTGCAGAATGATACCCCAAATTGAATTGCTTGTTTATCATTATATTCATCATACAGTCCGCATAATGTAGCTCTAAAATATTTTTTATCTGTAATATAAAAATGTGATGTTAAAAGTAATTTTTCCATAAATATAATTCCTTTAATTAAATTAATTAAAAATTATTTATTTCAAATATATAAAAATTTTGAGTAAAAGTCAATAATTGTTATATTAATCTCCATTAATTAATTCACTAATATAATCTGAATTATCAAATTCTTCTTTGAAATCATTTGGATTTGTTATTTGCTGAATGTCGTCTAAAATTTCAATGATTCCTTTATCTAAATCCATTTTCATCGGGAGAATAATTGCATCACGTCCTCCCCTATTTTTTCCTATAATAGCTCTTCCAGTATTTGCTAATCTATCTTCTACAGACCTTCCGATTATTATTCCCAAATCCATAATGGCAGCTTTTCCCCAATCCTCTCCGATCGTGTCAATGCCAGGTGTGCTCTGCCTAAATCCTACCCTAGATAGCTGGCTTCCAGAAATCATTGCTAAGTTTTCATCAACTCCCCATCCACGAATATCCGTATAAATATCACTCAATTCATATCTTTTATCTGATCTTTTGGTAGAAGGTTTTAACAAATCTGCATAATCTATTACTATCATGGGAGGATTAATATTAAATTGTGATCTTAATTTTTCTAAATTTCTTTTTAATTTATTTACTGTTGCTTGACCAGATGGAAATTCTACAATATGATATTGTGCAGTAATGCCTTTATCTAATAATATTTTATTTATATCTCTAACTTCTTGATCTGTAACTTCTTCAATATGTTTTTTTAATAAAATACTTACTAATCTCTTAGCAACTTTAATTTCAGACATTTCTAATGTATAATAAACTATATCTACATTAAATTCAATTAATGCCCACATTGATATTATTTGCATTAAAAAAGATTTCCCCGCAGATGTTCCGCCCATAAATATTGTTAATGCTTTTTTATAAAATCCTTTAACAATTTTATTTAAAGCTGGGTAAGGTGTTGGAATATATTCATCCTTAATAAATTCACTAAGTAAACTCAAGCTTTTAAAAAAATTCAAACTTAATTTCCTATTTTTTTCAATCTCTTTAACTGCATTAGTTATTTCAGCAACAATTCCATCATAATCTTCTTCCTGCATTAATTTAATAGATTTAAACATCGCATCTTTAACTCTATTATTTCTAATAAATTTTATAACTTTATCTTTATAATAATCTAAGTCATTTATTTTATTTGATAAATTATAAATATCAGATATTATTTCAGATATTGTTTTCTTATTATCTTCTAATATTTTATCATCTTGTAATACTAATAATAATGTCTCTTTAGCGGGGAGTTTATTATACTTTTCAAAATAATTAATAAATTGTTCAAATATATATGATTGATATTTCGAGAAGTGATTTTTATCTAATAAATCATAAGTATCTAAATAAAATTGATGATCTAATAAAAATGATTTTAAAATATTATTTTGGAAGGATTCCCCATATTTTGTTAAAGATTCTTCATTTTTTATTTTTGATAAGTTTAATTTAGATACTATGTCTAATTGTGAACTGCTTGCCATAAATTCCTATTATTTTAGGATTACAATATAATCAAATTTTATGTAATTTACTAATTAATCTCTTTGCCTTTATAAATTTTATACATAGTTATTTTCTATCTTTTCTTCTACTAAACATATAGTATCATTATGGTCGCCGGAATGACACACTAAACATATTGCTATTTTTTTAAATCCTCTGCTTTTAGACATTCCGACTGAATCATATCCATAACTGAGTATCTTTCCTCCAGGATTCAATATTTTAATTAATTCATTCTTTATTTTAGTTAAAGAGCCAATATAATTTCCATTATATTTTTCTCTGCTTTTCCTTAAATTATATGGAGGGTCAAATATAATAGTATCAAATTTTAATTCTGTATTTGTTATAAATTCAAATGCATCTCCGCAATAATCTGGATTAAATTCATTACTTAAATCAACTCTGTATTCATCTGCATTTAAATACGTTTTTCCGGCAAATAAATTTAGTACCTTTCCTTTACAATAACTTTCAGTCCAAGTTTTTAATTTAGGCATTTCAAAAGTATATTTTCGAGGAGGTTGCATTAAATATGTAAAATTTATCATACTTTTCTAAGTTTACTAGTTAATTTTATTTTTGTAAATTGCAATCGTAAAGTTTGTTCATCTATAAGCCCAAAGTTATAGCAGGAATACCATGATTCATATTCCGAACATTTTAATTTTCTTACATTACACAATTCGCCAGTTAATTTATTTTTATATATCATTTCAACAAACTATTAAAATATTCTATATATTTATTATTTTTCAATTTAAATAAATTCATATAATTAAAAAAATCTGGATATATAAATTTTTCAATGCCATAAACTTTAATCATAACTTTTAAATCTGTCATCCCATAAGTTTTATTTTATGTACTTTTCAGTTTACTACTTATCATTTGTTTTGTATTTAAACTTATATTACTTTCATGCAAATTAACTAATGCATAATTATCCCTCAATTTATCTAAATCTATTTCAATTTCTTTTTCTTTAATATAATTTTCTATTTCTGATAAATAATATATCTTTTCAGATTGCAATATATCGTTAAAATATTCAAATATCTTTTTCTTGTTAAAAATTTTTTTAACGTTGTCACTTTTATCTGTTGATAAAGTTTTATATAAATGATAATTATATGGCTTAAATCCAAATTCTTCTTCAAATGAAACTAAATCTATTGTTTGCTTTTTTCTATGATCAATTACTTTAGTATTTTCATTTATAAGTTGATAAAAATCATTATCATTAGAAACTATTTTCATTTCAAAATTTTCATCCAAATTATTGAGAAGATAATAAATATAAGATAATACGTCATCTGCTTCACAATTCTCCATATTAAATACTCTAATTGGTGTATAACTCAAAAATGTATATAATTTAGATAATTGTTTATCAAATATTTTTTCATTGTCCGTAGGATTGATATCCACGTAAGACATCTTTCGACCCTTCTTATAATCCTTATCTATTTTTCTTTTTCTGCTATTATTATTTGCTCCATCAAATACAATTAATATTTCGTCTGGATTATTATCTGCAATAAGATTTTTTAATCCAATTAAAAATCCTACGAGTCCGCCTACAGGTAGACCAAATTGGTCTATCGCCTTATTACCAAAAAAATATTTTGTAAAGTAATTTGTTCCATCAATTAATAAAATCTTAAATTTATTTTCCATAGTTATTCCAAATATTCTATTGAACCTTTAATAAATGCCAACGAAATCAGCGGTAGTGGCATTCCCATCAATAATGAAACTATTCTATAAGAAGATAGTGAGTTATCTAATGACAAAAAATTGAACAATAATTTAGCAAGTTCAGTTTGTTCTTGTAAATAAACAAAGCTATGAAAAGTATTACCTAATATTTGAAGTATAACTAATACCAAAAATATAGACCATACAGTTCCTTTTTTTAATTTATCTAATACTCCTAATGCAACTAATGACGATATGGATGCAAGTTCAATTGCAAATGCTAATATTACAGACATAGAAAATGGATTTGCAGGTTCATAAAAAGTTATCAGATGATATGCGCTAATTAAAGATATAATAATCGGGGGAATAATAAACATTATAAATACAGTTTTTTTATTTTTAAATAATCCTAAAGAATCCGAATTACTTTTTATATCTGATAACTTAACGCTCTTGCCGCCGAGTCTTAAATTTGGATTATAATTAGATTTTGATTCTTCTGTCGGCTTTGCCGTTTCTGATGTCTTAGAATTATTAATTTTTTCTTCATCTATAGATTTTTCATTTACAGAATTTATTAATTTTATAGCATCTGACATTTTATTATCTTTTACAATTTCTGGTTCTTTTTTAGTTTCAATTATTTCCGGCTTCTTTTCATTTTTTATATTATTTTCGATAATTATTTTCTCCGATTGTTTTTTTTCTTTTTCATCAATCTCTTTTAATTTTTGAGCAATAAACTCATTAGAATTGATTGGATTTTTATTTTCTGGTGCTACGCTTGGCATTTTTAATTAGAATTTATTAATGTTGAAATATCATCTTCATTAGTATTGGTTTCCGGTTCAGAATCTTCATCATCATCAACAGTATCAAATTCTTCTGAAAATTCATCATAATTAAGATTTATTCTTATTTCATCTAAAATTGCTTTTTCTACAATTTTTCTTTTATCCGAATTTTCATTTAACCATTTTTTCCAATTTTTTATTTCTAATTTTTCACTTTCTAAACCAGGAATATTAATTGTTAAATTTGGCTTCCTTGCAACAATTAGTTTTCTATCTTTTAAAAAGTTGTATATGCCAGAATCATTGTCTATGCCTCGCCCAAAATAAAAATAAACATCATTATCATTTGGAGGAGGCCCAAATCTATTTTTAATGAATTTAACTTTTATAATAGAACCTACTTGTTGTTTTTTTGCATTTATTATTTTTTTACCTTTTACTAATCTCCATCTCATATCTGCATAAAAACTCATTGCAGCACCCCCAACAGTAATCCACGGGTCTTGAAATGGTTGTGCTTTCAAATTATATCTTAATTGATTGGTAAATACCAATCCAATATTACTATCTTCTAATATTGGGGCGATTCTCTTTAATCCAAATGATAATTGTCGTGCAAGTTGAGTCCTATATCCAGATGTTTCAAATTTTAATTCTAATTCATCTTTAGTAATCATTGATGCAACAGAATCAACTACAATCAATCCTAATCTTTTTGGGTTTTTTGAATTTTGAATTTTCTCAATTAATTTTTCAATTAATACAAATATATTTTCCGCTACTCTTTCTTTTGAGTAAATTAATTTTTGTGGTGTAAAATCTACTCCGCATTGTTGAAAAAATGGTAAATTGACCGCATTTTCGGCATCTATAAAAGCACATACTGCTCCCATTAATTGAGCATTTCTAAGTAACTGCCCTGCCAACGCACTTTTACCAACAGATGATAAAGCAGATATTTCTAAGATTCCTTTCGGATAAAATCCTCCTAAAAATTCTCCATCTTTATTTATATATGAATTAGTTATTGAAGCATCTAAAATAGTGGAGCCAGTTGATATCCAATATTCAACATCTTCAATTTTATAATTTTCTAGATTATAAATACTTGTTCCCTCTTTTTTTAATTCATCATATATTTTTGAATTTTCAGAATTATTGTTTTCAGTATTTTCATTTTTTGGTTTTCTGCCCATAAAATTCCTTATTTAATTAATATTTTGTAAAATTTTCTATTGTAATATATTCATTTTTCTTTTTAAATAATAAATATTTTATCAAATCATATGTTGTTATAATTTCTTTAGACGCATTAATATGATCATTAGATTCTCTATATAATTGCCATTTAAATTTTATTTTTTTCATAAATATATTTCTTTTTAATAAAATATCAACTACCTAAAATTAAATATAGGTAGTTGATTTATAAATTTTAATTAGTGAATTATTTCTTATCTATTTCTGCCATTATAGAATCAAAATCATCATCTAACTTTTCATCCTCTACAGTGTTTGCATGAGAAGAATTATTAGTTGATATGGTATTAATTTCATCAATATTAATATCATCTACATCTATTTCATCTGCTTTATAATCAATATTTTGAGGAACTAAATTAGATGATTTTGTTTCTTCTGGTTTGGAATTATTAGATGGATTGCTATTTAGTGAATTAGAATTTGTATTCTGATTTTTCTTGTATTGTTCATTAAATAAAGTTTCTAATTTTTCTTGACTTCCTGCCCATTGAGTATATACCTCAGTAAAATTTGGCATATTTTTTAAACTATCAACTATTAATTCTTTTTCAATTTGATTTGAAAATGCAGGAGTCATTTTTAATGATTCTTTTAATGTAAATGTAGGATAGATGGATGATGCATTTGGCGGGTTGACGGAAATTATTAAATCTATTCCCGATTTTAAATCCCATAAATTAATATATTGTGTATCATCTGGGATATTAAAGAGTGCTTTTAATTGTTTGTTTGTTATAATATCTAAAAACTGGGTCGAATAATTGGATGTATAACTTATCTTCAAAAAATAAAATTCTGGAACCCTTCCACGTTTTATTCCTGGCAAATAAATTTGTTGATCTGGTTTAAAATCTCTATATATTTTTTTATATTCTTCATTCCCAATTTCATTGCGCAATTTTTCTCCCGCCAAACAATACGGACAATTATCTTTTCCCGTGCAAACAGCAAATCCTTTCTTTTTTGCGCCTATTCGATTATGTTGGGGCACGATTATTGCTGGGTCATTTTTTTCATTCCATTTGTACGGTAGAACTCTAAAAACAAACTCATTCAATCCATTTTGAACTTTTGTCGGGCTTAAAATAGGAAGAGTTAGTGAATTGTTCCTATTTTTTCTTTCGATACTATCTGAAATTACTGACATGATATGTCTCCTTATTTATATGTTAGTTGGTAGCAGTGAATCGACTGATGATTCTTTGTACCGGATTAACTTTTGGTTTACAAATTTACTAAATATTTATTTAAATTCCAAATTATTTTTTATATTATTTATTAATTTTATGCTACTTTTTTGAGTTTATTTTTACCTAACAAATATTGGTGCAGATACTGTTTTTCCTCTATCTTTATCTATTAGAAAAAATGCTTGCTTTGGGGGTTCATATGATGCTTTTATAGATACTGCAAAAGCATTATATCCAACATTCGATCCATTTAAAACATATTTAAATGATCCAGTATCTGTTTGCAATTGGTGGTAATGCCCGAAAATGTCCAAGTAAGCAGTTCTTTCTTTATCCCATTGCGATATAGCCTTATTTGCTGGAATAGAAATTCCCCCAATACCTCCAGAATATTTTATAGAATGTCCATGATGAATTCTAATTATTTTATCATAAACATTTAAATATGTTAAATATCCATTATCAATTATAAAGTTTACTCTTTCATTATCTTTAAATTGTTTCTTTAAATGATGATACATTAACCATTCAAAACTATTTTTATATTCTGTTGCTATTCTTCTTTCTTGTGTAGTTCTTGAATGGTTTCCCACTTTACAAGGGATTGTCAAATTACACTTAGTATTTTTTAACATATATTCTATACCACTTGCAATTAAATCTGTAGCTAACATAATAGATTCAATAGGACTTAAATAATTATCTTCAATAAATTCATCCTGAATATAACCATTTATAAAATCTCCTAATAATCCTAATACTATATTTTTTATAGGTATATCTTTATTAAATATTTTTTGTAATCGTATACCTCTTTTAAAAAAATTCATTGCAGAATCTTTTGCAATATCTAAATTATATTCATTTACAAAATTAACTGTAGATGGGTCAACTCTTTCTTCAAGATGCCAATCCGATGCTATTAAAAATGCTGTAGCTTCTGAATTGGAATTATGTTTATCCGGTTCTATTTTATATATATTTTTACCATCATATTTATCTAAATCTAATAATAAATTATTTTTTTCTTCGGATATTTGTAACTCTTTTTTTAATAACTCAACTATTTTATCATTTGATGATAACTTTTCTGTTAATGTTTTAACTTTACTTTCAGTTTTTAACCAGTCACTTTTATCAATACTTACAGGAGTTCCTTCAATTTTTATTTTAGAATGTTCTTGTTTCCAATTATTTTCTTTTTTTACCTCCCCAACTCGTTTTCTAATTGATTCTAATTTTACATTTTTAAATTCTTCAAAATAAGTATTTTTTATTTCCTTAGCTATTTCTGAATTTGATTGGTTTTTATATCTATTTTTAACTACAGATAATATTAATTCAGAATTATTTACATTTGGCATTTACATTTTTCCTTTTTTGTTTATTAAAAATTTACTAACTAACTATTAGATTTCTATTTTTCTACAAATATATTGATAAATAGAAATGATATTTTACTAACTATTTTCTGCTTTTCTTAATTTACTAATTAGCTTTATCAATATAAATTCATTTTTAAAATCCATTAAATATTTTTTTTGTTCATTTAATTCCATATTTGAGAATATATCTATTGCATTTTTACAGTGTAATATTAGATTTCTATTTTTACAATAATATATTTTCATTGTTCAATAATCTCCAAAAAGTTCCATTCTTTTGATATAAATATATTATCTGCCGGATCAACATCTAAATTAAATATTTCTTTAGGAGATTTTAAATAAATAGATTTTATTAATACTGTATCAATTCCAGATAATAGTGATAAAGTTTTTATCCACGAATCAACTGAATAAACCCTCCAACTATTTGATACTAACTTAAATATATCTTTATATGGTAAATCTAGTGCAAATGAACATCCTAATTCTAATAGTTTTCCAATAAATGCTTTATTATAATATTCTTGAATTTCTTTTATGGTTGATAGAATAATTATTTTATCATTATATTTTTCATTTTCTGCTTGTTCTATTATTTCTAATAATTTATTTTCTTTGATGTATTTTAATTTCCAATTTTTATCACTGCTTCCTCCGGTAGGGCATATAATAATATTTTCTTGTTTATTTTCTTTCCAATTATTTATCCAATCTGGATATCTTTGGATATTATATTTATCAAATACATTATTTACTTTTGACCATTCATCTATATAATTTAAATTATCTGGAATATGAGCTTTTGATAAAAAGTTTTTATCTGATATTATTTGATTATAATATTCTTTTGCATAGTTAGTATTTAGATAGTTTTTTGTAATTAGTTTATTTTTTATTTTTGGAAAACATTCATTAATTATATTCGTTAATTGATTCGGATTATTAGCCCAAAAAACTAATCCTATTTCATATAA
>Ga0307375_10006209_pt1 | contig 11078 bp, 14 predicted proteins | sample TR1MG_FD_202531 | JGI IMG/M metagenome (GOLD analysis project Ga0307375, IMG submission 202531) | Soil microbial communities from Risofladan, Vaasa, Finland - TR-1 | ecosystem: Environmental > Terrestrial > Soil > Coastal area > Acid sulfate soil | place: Finland: Risofladan, Vaasa | collected...
TGCCAGGTATCCAGGCCCCACAGCCAGCCCGCATCCCTGATCTGCACCATATCGTCTCTGATGTCGATCCAGACCGGGCTGCTTGCTTTGCCTTCAATGACTATTCCGTCCCAGCCTGCATACTTCATCATCCCAGAGAACCTGCCGCCGAAGTTGCTCCTGGTGAACCAGCACGTGGGATATGCGTCTGTGCCAATGCCTTGCACCTCTGTTCTGCCGCTGGCGCTGGGTGCCAGAGTGCCCGACAATGGCGACGCCATAATCGTCACAACGTTCCTGGGGTCGAACCCGTCGGTCAGGGTCTTGTCCGGTATCAGGTCCCAGAAGAGCGCAGAACCCATACCATGCCCACCACCCCACTCAGCGTAGTCCGCCGTATTGATAGTTGAAATCGCACTCGTCGTCAGATTGATCCTCAAGATCTCGCCCGAGTAGCCCGCCATTTCCTGACCTCCTCACTGGTCCTAGTGTTCACATTATGCAGGCACGAACTGCACTGCACGCATGGGGCACACCTCGACGCACGCCTGCTTCCCGCCCGCTCCGCCTTCCTCGTTCCAGTACGGCGTATTGGCACAAAGGTCGCATCGTCCCCTAACCTGCGCCTCCACATCGTCAGGGTACGGTGCGTAGGAATCCTGAGTAATGCGTATATTGGCATTACCAAGGTCCTCAACGCCCATGTGTCCCAAGGAGCAGGCAAGCGAGCAGCTCTGGCATCCTGCACACAGCAGCGTGTCCACGACGATGGAACCCTCGTGACCTGCAAAGGCTACGACCCCATCGCCCTTGTACACAACCCTGGTCAGGGCATCCCCGAGCCCCACCGCGACCGTCGCGGCGGCGCCGACCTTAAGAAACTCCTTACGTGATACTCTCGGTTTGACACCTTCACCCATCTTGACCTCCTCATTGCTCATCGCCGGATTGCTCCTTTCCTCTCCCTTCCGCTGATAGAATCTGACGCGTTTCACAAAAAAACGGCCACGTCGCCTGCCGCTGGGGCAGGCGAATGCCCGTTCACACTCTAACAGGCGCTACAACGCCTGTATGCTCGTACGCCGCACGAAATGCAGGGCCTGTCTCAGCCGATGACGTATGCTGCGATGAAGACGGCAGGCACCTCACATCCTCGCTCGATGCCACGTGTCCTCTCTGACTAGGGTCTACACAAAGCTCACCCTATACGCCAAAGTATCCAAGATTCCTATTCATATATACCACGTATTCGCAGCTGCGTCAATGGTACTTTCTGGCTAGTCCTGCGATGGTTCAGCCAATGGCCCATACGTCGGGAGCAGCGCCGATTGCATATCCCGCGCAAATCCACCGTCGCCGCGGACAGACGGGGGTTGCAGACCACATCGAACCGGCTCTGCCAACACCTCTCGCTCGCGGACGACGGCGAGAACGCGAACAGGGCGAAAGAGAGTCTTGGCAGCGACGCAGGAGTGAGTACCATGATACAGCTCGGGGGTTTCCCCAAGAGGCGACGAGGTCGGCGGCGCGTCTGATGATTCCCGGCGCTCGAGACGGCGCCGACCGGTGATGACCCTCTGCACCTATCCAGACGTCCCAGATTGTTGTGCGCAGAGGAGCCCGAGCCTCGCTGCGTTGCTGGCGATCATTGCCAGAGAAGTGACAACCGGCGCTGACTTCGCGCCCGCTTGCCCTTCGTGACCATCAACCGCGACCCTCTCCCGACCAACCTCTCAGATCCGCTTGCCTTCCGTTCCGCTCCCGGGGCACCGACACAGCCATGCATACACGCGGTATGAGCGTGCCCACACACTCCCCGGTAGCGCTCAGCAAACAACAAACTAATCACCACCACGGGCTGGTGCTGACTATTCCGTCATCACCCCTCGCACCAACTCAGCCGTGCGTCCCATCTGCAAGAAGACTAGCCCCAGCTTGGCGTCTCTGCTGGCGATGGCCGCTAATACGGCCTCGGGACCAGCAGAGGTCACGATAGTGTATCCACCACCGCCCTCGACGAATACCCTCTCCAGTCCACCATGTTCAAACTCGGTGGCGGTCTGTTCGCCCAGGGCCAGCATAGCCGCGGACATCGCACACACCCTTCGCTCCTCTACGCTGCTCGGCAACTCCGACGCGATGGCGAAACCATCAACACTCACCACTGCCGAGCCGGTCACACCAGGCGCTGCCGCCTGAAAGCTCCTCAGCGTCTCTGTCAACAGCTTGCCTATGTCCTTCTTGGCCACCAAGTCCTTCCTCTCTCCAAGTTCCTGCCATTAAATCCGCAAAGGCGCCACGAGGGTTCCCGAAACAGAGACTCCATACACCTAGGGTCTTCTTCGTCCCCTCCACCCCCGCCAGATTCTCCTGATGGCTTGGTTCGTCAACCGCCTGTAGGTCTGATGAGGAGGAGCGATGACAGCAAGAATGACGTCCTCCTCCCCGACGGAAAAGTAGCGGCAGATCAAGCGCATCTTGTCGCCCTGGACCACAGACACCTCGTCCACTTCATCCAAGCCAATATTCTCCCTGGCCTGCTCAACGGTGTTTCTGACCAGAGCCACCATGGCGGACAGCATCTCCGTGTCGAACGGCGAAGAGGCTGCGGAAAGCGGTAAGCCCTCCATACTGACCAGGGCAGAGGCTTTAAAATGACCTTCCTCGTTCATCTCGCGGAGCACCTGGCTCAGATAGGCTTGCTCATGGGCCCCGGATTTCCCAGTTTGTCCGTCCCTCATCTAACAGCCCCCATCAGTACAGCAGTTTGCTCACCCTTGCTGAAGTCTCTTTCATGGCCAGAAAGAGCAGTCCCAAGACCATTTCCTTGCTGGAAACTGCGGCGACCACGGCACTGGGACCAGCATGGACCATCACGATGTAGCTGTCCTTGCTTTCCACGAGAACCCGTTCCACGTGCCGGGAACCCAGCTCGTCTGTAGCCTCCTGGCCCATGGTGAGCATCGCCATAGACATCACGGTCACTTTCTTCTCGTAGTTCTCGTCCGGCAGTTCCGAGGCCACGACGAACCCATCAGCCGTCACTACAGCAGCACCCACCACATGAGGCGAAGCCTGCCGCAGACCACGAAGCGCCTTCGTCAATTGCTGATCTATGTCATCGGCCATCAGCGCTCACCTCCCAGCCAAGCATCGCCAGCTACCAGAGCTGTCCTATGGGAACATCGCGTCCAGTTCATCCGCCAACGAACCTCCAAATTCTCTGTCGATCAGGTCTCGAACGGACTCGTCCAGCGCATTCTCCGCGGCTTCGTCAACGATCTCCAGAAGCTCCTGCGCGGTCTCCCGGGCCATGATTCTCACCAGCCCAGGCTTGGTCCGGCTGTCGAAAGCAACGACCAGAAGAAAGTCATCTCCCACCGTCGATGAGTGAACACTGCTCTTCTTGCCCTCGAAGAAGACCTGATCGAAAGCGCCAGCCTGCCCCAGTAGCTTGGCCATGGCCACGGTGGCGGCGAAACTGCCCGCAGCTAGCGTGGAGAGTGCTATTCTATCGCTGTCGCCGAGGCTGCCCACGTGTCCGAAGGGCTGTCCGGCTGAACTGGCGAAGAGGACGGCGATTCCTCTGGTGTTGGCAAGCAACTTCTCGAGACACTCATCTATCCTCGTGGCCTGATCCTTGTCGAAACTTACCGGTCGTTCGGGCATTCTCCTCAACCTCCGATATCTTGCGAGCCTGCAACTTCGCGAGCGATGGTGACCGCGTCGCCTTCAGTGATTTCGGTGAAGCGCAGCCCGATGCGCCAGCGGTCCGGCGCCAGATTCTGGCTATACGCGACGCGTCCTCGAGCCTTCACGATGTGCTCGCCACTGACCATCTTGATCTCCAACCAGGAACCTTCTCCCATGGGCCGCGCCATATCCAAAAGGATGCCTCCCTCGCTCAGATCCAGCGTGCGCGCCATGCCCATGTCGTCTAGTTCGCCTTCTTCATCGAAGTGAGTGTAGGATACCAGATGCTCAGCAGGAACACGGTCCCACCTCCTCCGCTCCCCCTTCTCACTCACAGTGGACACCCCCATGCTATGCTATGTGACTACTGACGAACATGCCAGTTTGGCCAGTCAGGGCAAAAGTGTCGCAACCTTCGGGGACTCACCCCATGTCCGCAGTTCGGCCCACCAGGTCACGACCATGCGCCACACCATGGGTCTGCTCACAGCCAATGGTAGATGGCCGCTCAAGTCATAGCCTCCTCCAATCGGTTCCTGAACTTGTCAAACGCAACTCTGATAATTGCTGGAATGACTTCGCGAGGAGCTACAACTCCCACATACGCATTCCCGTCGGCGATCACGAATACATGCAAGGTGAAGCTGTCCATGACCACGGTCATTGCATCGACAGCGCCCCATTCCATCTTGCTGGCCGCCTGCTCAGCCTCCTTCAACGCTTGAGCAAGATGGGACCCCGGTTCAAGATTGGCCTCGAGGCTGGGGTACCCGGCCAGAACATCGCCCTCCGGCATGGAGACGACGGTGGAAGCCACTATCGTGGTCGCCGAGGCGCCGAACTCGCCCAAGACCACTTGCAGCTCTCGCTTGTTGGGCTCCCCTATGCCGCCCCCAGGCGCATCCTCAGCAGGGCCGATGTTACCGATCTCACCAACCGTGCTTTCCGCGTCCGCGACGGATCGCTCATCCAGGCGCTGCATCCCCCTCAGCACCAGCTCCGACCAGCCAGTCGTCACGGTCCTTCTTGGAGTGGGGATGCCACGCTCCAGTTCAAAGGTACCCTCGCTCCAAGACAAAAGCTCGGAGATGCCCCCCTCCCCCTCCTGCAAATCCAATGTCATGTGCACGATGTTCCCATCCTCGAAGAACACACACGCTTTGCTGCCCCGGTGCCAGATCTGCAACCTCGCTTGGTTAATCTGGTTGCAGTTGACGGCGATGATGCTGCTCACATCCATGTCCTGTAGGTCGCCAACGACTGCCATTTGCATCTTCCCCCGTGTATCTCGCAGTGCCCACTATATCCTACTCACCACTAGATTGATTGCCATCTTCAGCGTAGAAAAAACCCCCACCCCCTCCGTCGCCACCGCACCGATGCAAGCCACGCTATCTCCACACAGATGCTCCCTCAGCACCTCGGGGGCATACACATCAGGCAAGTCCTGCTTGTTACACTGCAAGATGACCGGAAACTCAGGCAGGCTGCGGCCCATCCTGGTCACATAGGTGGCTAGACTGGCATAGAGATCAGCATTGTCACGAAGCCGATCAGCCTGCGAATCTGCCACGAAGACGACCGCATCCGCGCCCTCCAGCACCAGCCTCCGCGTAGAAGCGTAGATCACTTGACCGGGCACAGTGTACAGATTGAACTTGGGCTTGAGTCCCCTGATCCGCCCAGTCTCCAGTTGTAGGAAATCGAAGAACAGGGTGCGGTCCTCCTGAGTCTTGAGGGAGACCAGCTCGCCTCGTAAACTCGGGTCGACGTTGGCGTGGATGTACTCCAGGTTGGTGGTCTTTCCGCTTAGGGCAGGACCATAGTAGACGATCTTGAGATTGAGTTCTCCGAGCTTGCGGTTGATGAACACGCTGTTGCCTCCGTCAATGGAGCACCGTCACTCTGTCAGTGACTCCTCTCCGCCCCGGCGCGATGCGCCCTGTGCCAACATCCTCTGCGAACAGGTGCGCTGGTGCCCCAGAGGAAGAGAGAGTGTAGCGCGTGTACCTTGGTCTAGCTGCGAATCGATCTCTACCTCTCCCCCCACGGCTTTGGCCCGCTCCTGCATCCCTGCCATACCCACGCCCCGCCGCGGATAGCTGGCCGTGACATCAAGTAGATTGAACCCCTCGCCATCGTCCCCGACAGACACTCGAAGGCTGCATCCTCGCCTTGTCGCGCGGACTCGTACCTCGGAAGCCCCCGCGTCCCGCCTGACGTTTCGCATGGCCTCTTGCAGGATGCGAAATGTGGCCAGCTTCTGCTAGCACTGCAACTCATCACTGGGAAGACCGGTCAGATCCACGGCGACCCGAAGGCCTGTTCGGTCCTCGTAGTCGCGTGTACCGACTGACGACATCGGACAGACTGAGGCTTGTCAAACGCGGACAACGCAATTCGACCATCAGCTCTCTGACGTCTGTCATGGTCTTATGCAGGTCGAGCTGCAACTGGGCCAGCTCGTCATCCAGCGCCCTGGGCTCTTTGCCGTACATAAGCTGCCTACAGGGATCGAGGCGCAGAGACAGGCCTGTCAGCTTCTGCAGAGGGCCATCGCAGAGCTCGCGAACCAGGCGGTGTCTCTCTCGTTTCATCACGAGGACGTCTTGGCGACACAGCCGTGCTCTCGACACTGCATAGGTCACGCCGTTGTGTGTATCTGAATGCATTCCACAACCAAGGCCTACGCAGCAGACTACCCTTGAAGAGGCACAGAGGTTTTCCCTCTCCGCACGCGATTCACTATTCCCCCTCCACAGTAACGTACAACACCCCTCGCGGGATACGCCCCACTGCCGAATACGCCAGTAATTCCCCCAATCTCACATTCGATCGTGCCAGCGGGCGCCCCTGTTCGAGAGCTGACTTCGAGGATGCTCCAGGTCCATCAACTTCGGAAACAAAGAGATCCCTCGCTGGCTCGCTGAGGGAACTCTGGCGAAGGTATGAACCCTTGCATCTGGCAGCGCGCCGCGAAGGTCCCGCAGTATTTGGTGAGGCCCTCAGCCTCTATCACCTTGATCCTCCGCCGGTGCCCGAAAATCGCCAAACAAAGGGAAATCACAAAGCTCGGCTCTCTCCAGCGTCACAATGTGCTTCCGACGATCCGTTATGTCGATGCCTATTCTGCGACATGAGTATCGCGGTGTCAAGTCTCCACCAACTCAGGAAACCTCCATCCTTCGGGGCATTGGTGGGGACACCATGCACACTCCGCGTGGGGAGCAGCGGCCGCTCCTGAGCATCGAGGATCTCAGATGGCAGCCTTGTCGCGGAAGAATGTGAAGAACGTCTTGATTAGGATCTTCAGGTCGAACAAGATGGACCAGTTCTCGATGTAGTAGAGGTCGTACTTGGTCCTCGCCACGATGGACGTATCGCCCCTGAGGCCGTTGACCTGAGCCCAGCCGGTCATGCCCGCCTTCTCCTGGTGTCGCTCAACGTACCGGGGGATGATCTGCTTGAACTGCTCCACAAACACGGGACGCTCGGGCCTCGGACCCACCAGGCTCATCTCGCCCAAGAAGACGTTGATGAACTGGGGAAGCTCATCGAGAGAGTGGCGACGAATGAATGCGCCCAGCCTGGTCCGTCGTGGGTCGCCTTTGACGGCCCACACAGGGCCTGTCTCGTTCTCCGCTCCCTCTCTCATCGATCTGAACTTGATCATCTGGAACGGCTTCTCATCCAGTCCCATGCGCTCCTGCGTGTAGAAGGCAGATCCCGAAGAATCGAGCTTGATCAGCAATGCCGTGACCAACATGAACGGGGAGAGTATCACCAAGCCAACAGCGCTGCCCATAATGTCCATGGCCCGTTTGAGAGTCAGTCTCCAGCCCCTGAGCACGGTATCCCTCACCGTCAGCAGCGGAAGCCCACCCAGATGGCCAATGCTCAGATCGGACGTGATGAGTTGGAATGCGCTAGGATAGACCCTGGTAGCGACTCTTGCTCGATGGCAGTCCGAGATGATGGGCAAGATCTCACGGCTGGTCGCGTCCGGCAATGCGATGATGACCTCATCGATGTGCTCGGAACGCACCAGGGAAAGCAATTCATCAGTGGTTCCCAGGATCGGAACTCCATTGTCCTCAGCGCGTGAATCCTGGCTCACAATCCCCACGACCTCGTATCCCAAGCCAGGCGATCTGCGCATGGTTTGCAGAAGAATGCGACCAGTTTCTCCCGTGCCCACGATGAGCACCCTGGCTCCGCCAATACCTCTGCTCTGTAGGCTCCATATCAAACGGCTGTAGAGTAGTCTTCCGAGAGTCACCAGGACGATGGTCAGTATCCAGCTGAAGACGATCATTCGCCGCGAGTAGTCGGGCCCGTTTCTGATGAGGAACGCGTTGGCTGCCACGGAGATGATGGTACCCACCGACACGGCCACGAATACGGAGTAGAACTCATCCACATGAGACAAACCCCGCTGCCTGTGGTACAGCCTAGTGAAGAAGAACAGGGAGACCAGGGTGAGCACCTGGATGAGGATCACACTGGCGTAGCCCCGCAAGTAGCCAAGCTCTGCGGGGGTCAGTTGCTCGGTCCACAGCCTCAAGTAGTAGGAGAAGATGAAGGCGATGACCATCATGACCACGTCGCTCATCACCAGAAGTCCTGCGAACAGAACCGAGCTCTTGTCCTTCACCGCTAGGCCTCCACTGCCGTCCGCTGTTTCTCCAAGCGCACCATCTCTCGCAGCATTCTCCGGCCCCCGCGTAGCGCCAGTCCTCCCAGCACCAAGTAGTGGATCCAGAACGGAGTTTCTTCGGCATAGTGCTTGCGATAGAAGATGTACATCGCGCGCCAGAACTCGTAGCTAGCCTTCTCCTTGTTCTGCTCGCTAGCCTTTCGCTTGTAGTGAAGTACAGTAATCTTGGGATAGTAATAGACCTTCCAGCCAGCCTGCTTGGCACGGAGAGCCCAGTCCAGATCCTCGGCGTACATGAAGTAGGACTCGTCCAGACCGCCTACCTTCTCGACGACTTCCCCCCGGACCATCATGAACGCTCCCACCACCGAGTCCACTTCAGCCGTCTCGTCGGGATCAAGGTACGTCAGGTTGTAGCGCCCGAAGCGCCTGCTTCCGGGGAAAAGACGGCTCAAACCGAACAGCTTGTAGAAGGAGTTTTCGACAGTCGGAAAACTGCGCCGGCAGGCCAGATCCAAACTCCCGTCGGCCAGGACCAGCTTGGGCCCCGCCATACCGACCTCAGGGTGAGCATCCATGAACTCGAGCATCTGCTCGAGGGCGCGCGGAGGGATCACTGTGTCACTGTTCAGCAAGAGGTAGTTGCGCGCGTGGACGCGCTGCAACCCCAGGTTGTTGGCGTAGGCGTAGCCACCGTTGATTTCACTCTCGATGACATGCACCTGGGGGAACTCCTCACGCACCATAGCGCAGCTACCGTCGCCAGAGCAGTTGTCCACGACGACGGTTTCGAAGATGAACTCACCTTCGCTCTCGTATACGGACTTCAGGCAATCGCGCAGCAGGTCTCGGGTATTCCAGTTAACGACGATTATCGAGAGATCAAGCATGGTAGGTTACGGAAGACAGCTGTTCCGTCGGGCCCGGCACAGGATCATCCAGCCGGAGGGACAGAAGCTTCACTCAGGTGCCGCGTCCTCCCCCTGTTCTCCAATGGCCGTGAGCACCCCCTGGAGCATCAGTGGTTCAGGCACCATCCCGTCCACGAAGGTGGTCTGGTTGATCACTGTACGCGGCACACCACGGACCTGGTAATTGATCGCCAGCTGGGGAAACTCGGTGGCCTCCACCATGTCTGCGGTAACGTAGTCACTCTCTACTGCCATCTTGTGTGTCAGCACGACCGCGCCGGGGCAGTACGGTCAAGTAGGAGTGACGAAGACCTGGAAGTGGATCGGCTCATCTATCTCCGCCAGCGCCTCCCTCGAGGCATCGGATAACTTGGACTGTCCCCCAGAGACCACCTTTATGGCCTCGATCAAGGACACGAACTCGTAGCCTGAGGGTATCCCGTAGAAACGCACCCCGTAGTCCCTCTCACCCACGACGGCGATGGCCGGGATCTTGTCTATGCCATACTCGTCGACTTCGTCCTTGTCCGTGGTGAAGTTATAGATCTCGGCGTCCACCTTATCGGACAGAGACGCCAACTCCTCCACCAACTCACGAGTCTCGGAGCAGAAGTCGCACTCGAAGTCCTGCGTGAACATGACCAGCCGCACCGGGCTCGCCAATTCGGCCAGTTGCTTGCCGACCTCTTTCCTGTCCTCCTCCTTCAGCATGGGCATGGCTTCTCCTCCCTCCAAAGGGGCCGCGGCCCTCACCTCGGACTCGCCGCTGGCTTCCTACCCAGGGCCCAGAAATGGGGCATGAAGAACAGACGCGATCCGTCTTGCAGGGCCCTCCACGCTTTGTCCCGATACCCCCGCAGTTGTGCTCCGTCGGCGACGTTGTCAAGCGTCTCGAAGATGAAATCCCATTCTGCATCGAACTCTTCCGAGAGCCGCCTGTCATCCCACACGGAGCTGACGATCCCAGATTGCGCCACCAACCCGGCGGACGAGAGAAGGGCCTTCAAGCGACGGCCAATCCGAGGATTCGCTCCCTCTCGGCGCAGCGACTCCTCCATCAGCGGCCCCAGCTCGATATCTTCCGGATAATCTATACGCCCCCCGTAATCGGGCTCAGTCGTGGCCAAGACCACGCCGCCCTCCCTGACCACGCGAGCCATCTCCTGCACCGCCAACGCCGGCCTCTCAACCCACAACAGCAGGAAGCTGCACAGCACCAGATCGAAGCTCTCGTCTTGGAAAGGCAACCAATGCGCATCTCCCACGATCCAGTCGACATCCGAGATCCAACCGGCCGCGAAGCTGGTCATGGACGGATCAAGATCGAGGCCCGTGACCCTCCCTCGGGTTCGCTGTGAGACCTCTGCGGTCACTGCCCCGGTGCCACAGCCGACATCGAGCACCCTTTCCGCGCCCCACAGGCCCGCCTGGCGATAGAGATGAGAGCGTATTTCTTGGGTCCAGCGAGCCTGCCGCAGGAACTGCCGATGCCATTTCTCGACTGTGAGGCTCACCAGTGTCGCTCCATCCTACCTGGCGATCGCCTTCGCACGGAAGAGCCGCTGAACACGAAGACCGATCTAGACCGCGGTTGAGGTGCTCTCGATGCACAGGGCGCCCTCGTTCTTCAGGTACAGGGGGCACCCACCACCACACAGCGGCATCTCATCGCAGGAACGACACTTCTCCATCACCCAGTCCCTGTCCCTGAGGCTCACCGCATCGGCATGATTCCAGATGGAATCCCAGTCGTCTCGAAGAATATTCCCCAGGCTAGAATAGTAGCTCTGGCAGGGAATCACATCCCCATTGGGCTCGACGCACATGTTGTACCTGGC
>Ga0307375_10006211_pt1 | contig 11074 bp, 8 predicted proteins | sample TR1MG_FD_202531 | JGI IMG/M metagenome (GOLD analysis project Ga0307375, IMG submission 202531) | Soil microbial communities from Risofladan, Vaasa, Finland - TR-1 | ecosystem: Environmental > Terrestrial > Soil > Coastal area > Acid sulfate soil | place: Finland: Risofladan, Vaasa | collected...
CTGAAGGGAGTCAGCGCCGTCAAGGAAACCACAGAATGGATCTGCCGCGACCAGGAACGAGCACTCCAGTTCATGACTACCTAGCGTGACATTGATTGCGCAGAGTCATCTTGAATTGGCCCTGCCTTTGCCGTGGCTGTAGACACCAGCGACGCGATAGATATTGGAAGGCTCTATATCGGTGAAATCCCAGACCGGAACTAGGAAGTCTCCGAGGGTGCGCTTGATCGTAAGGTCGCTCAAGAGTGAATCCGCGATCCGCTGGGCCAGTACGGCAGATCGCCTACGGCCGCGATGGAGATCGCCTATGCCGGACGACGCCCTATCGAGTCTTGTAGCAATGCGGCGTTGCTCAACAAGACTTGGAAGGTTGACTGTTTGGCCCGCGAAACTCTTGATGCCCAGCGTCTTGTTGCGCCCTGCTGAACCTGGCGATGCCCTTCGGATAATCTCCAGGCCTCGCTCACTGATGAAATAGTAAAATAGATAACGAGTGTCGGCGATTTCGTCGTCCACTCGGTATGTCATGAAGCGATGTGAGCCGATCAGTCCTTCTTCGTCGGCTGAGGCGACGGCCACTGCGCCTTCCCAGGCGAACACATTGCTAAAGATCAGGTCGCCAGGGGTGATGCTGAAGACACGCTTGTCACCAAGTTCGCTGCCCAGGACAGAGGGTTTATGAAAAACTCCCTTCCCGAATGAGCGCAGGCCGATCTCCTTGTATATCTCGTCAGGATCGAGGCGCACTGGCCTACGCACAAGTTCGATAACATCGCCTACGAGGTAGGGGATCGTCTTCATGACTCCAGCCTCAAGCCAAGTTCGAGGCTGGACAGCAGATCAAGGATCTGATGTTCGGTAGCGATTAGTTCCTTGATCAGATCCTGCGGCGAGCGGTGCGCGAGATCGTCGCCGGGGTTGGGATTCGTCAGGTCTAGGTCGTATTCCGATTCTTTGAGGTCAGCAACTGGCACTCGCCACGCGTGTTCGTTTTCGGTCCTGTCCGCGCGTGTCTTGCCGCCCCACCAGGCCGAACAGTCTGCGAACGCCTCGTAGGGCATCGGCTTGGTCTTGGAGTAGCCGCGCCGCCCCTCAGGTACCGGGATCTGGTAGAACCAGACCTCCTTGGTCGAGCCGCCTTTTTCGAAGAACAAGAGGTTCGCTGGGATCTGTGTGTAGGGAGCGAAGACCCCCTGCGGCATCCGGACGACTGTGTGCAGGTTGCATTCGCGGAGCAACTTCTGCTTGATCCGCGCGCCGACTCCGGTACCGAAGAGCACTCCGTTCGGAACGATGATCGCGCACCGTCCGCCCGGTTTGAGCCTGTCGATGATGCCCTGGAGGTACAGCCACGCGGTTTCCTTGGTCTGGAGTCCTGCTGGGTAGCGCTTGGCGACGGAAGCTTCCTCCTCGCCCCCGAACGGCGGGTTGGTGAGTACGACATTGACACGTGAGCTTGGGCGAATGTCGTCACGCATTTGCACCAGCGCGTTGCCGCGGATCACGGCCGGAAACTCGATGCCATGCAGCATGAGGTTCATCATGCAAAGCAGGTATGGCAGGGGCTTCTTCTCGATGCCGCGCAGGTTGGCGTGCAGTTCGGCGCGCTGTGCCGTGCTGGTGACGCTGTCCCTCAGTTCCTCGTATGCCTCAAGCAAGAATCCTCCGGTCCCGCAGGCGGGGTCGAGAATCGATTCGCCGTGTTGCAGGAACGTCTGCTCAACCATGAAACGGATCACGGGGCGGGGCGTGTAGAACTCCCCTGAGTCGCCGGCTGTGTCGCGGGCCTGCTTCAGGATCTGCTCGTACAGGTGCGCCATGGTGTGGATGTCGTCGCTGCTCGCGAAGTTGATCTTGTTGAGCTGGTTGGCCAGGTCGCGCAGCAGGTAGCCGGAGCGCATCCGGTTCTCGATCTCGGTGAAGACCGCGGACAGGACGTTGCGCGGGTCGCCGCTGGGTCCGTTCAGGCCCCGCAGGTGCGGAAGCAGGTCGTCGTTGACGAATTTGAGCAGTTCGTCACCAGTGAAATCCTGGTCGGCGCCCCATGACTGCCAGCGGTAGGGCGCGCCGATCGCGGGCCGGTAGTCGTCCTCGACGGCCGCACGATCGGCTTCCATCGTATCGAAGGCCCTGAGGAACAGCATCCAGGACAGCTGCGGGAGCCGGTCCAGGTCCCCGCTCAGCCCTGGATCTTTGCGCATGATGTCGCGCGCCGCTTTGATTACCGCGTCGAGCTTCGCCCGCGAGGTCCGCTCATCACCTGTTTTTGCCTGTGCCACGGGAGCACGCTAGCAGCAACGAAGATCCTCTTACCTCTGCTCGGGGCAGCCCCTGGCTGGGCGGTGGAGGTACCTCACGCGACATCGTAGAGACGCTGGCCGAGTTCGTCGAGCGCCTCGCGCAGCCGCGCGGGGCCGCCGAACCTGGCGGCCAGCTCGGCGGGCTGGCCCATTGTGGTGAACGGCGGCACTCGCAGCGCCTTAGGTGATACCTCCGCCACGCCATACGCTTCGTACTTCTCCAGGATCAGCTCCAGGATCCGGCGCGCCTCCGGGGCGAAGGATTCCAGGAACTGCTGGTGCAGGCGCCGTACCCGGCGTGCGCGCTCGGCCCTGCTGATCACCGGCATCTGCCAGGCCAGATTAAGCAGCAGGTCAAGTTCGTCGGCACCAGGCTCACCAAGCTGCCGAGCGAGATCCTCGACGTCAATGCCCTCTCCAGCCAGCATCCTTGTCAGCTCCCCGCGGCTCCGCGCGCGAGCCCAGCGCGTCCGTAGGTCCGTGGCCGAGAGACTGAGCCCGAGCAGGCGGTCTCGGACATACTGACGGTACTCAACCATCCTGAGGCGCTGGCCGTCTCCTTCAGCGATGTAGAACGCGTCGCCCCACACGTACACGTTGACCCCGTTGACGTACAGGCGCCTGCCCCGGGCCCGAATCCGCTGCTCCTCATCATCGTCGGCCGGGAGTTCCCCGCCGCCGCCACCATCTGGCAGCGGTCCGCCTTCCTGCTGCTCGTACTCAGACTCTGGTTCCCGGACCTGCCCGTCTTCGGGATCCTGCTCAGCGACGGAATCGGTGACGTTCCCGTCATCGTCGGTTTCGTCGCGGATCACGCGCAGCGGCGGGCCGTCGAACTGTGGGTCGTTGAACAGCCTGGTCGCGTCGACGAAGTCGACGATGTCGAAGGCGAACTTGTCGGCCTCCTCAAAGACCCGGGTTCCCCTGCCAACGATCTGCTTGAACTCCGGTGTCGAACCGATCCGCCGGAACAGAACGATGTTGCGCACGGTCGGTATGTCAACCCCGGTCGTAAGCAGCCGCGACGTGACCGCTATCACCGGCTCGTCCGTGTCCACTCTTCGGAACTCATCCAGTAGTGCCCGCCCGTGCGGGCCGTCGGCGTCGGTGATCCGGAACACGTAGTTGTCGTAGCGCCGGGCCAGGTCGGCATTGGCGTTGTTGAGCGCGACCCGCATACGGTGTGCGTGATCGTTGTTCTCGCAGAAGACGATCGTCTTGCCCATCCGGCCGTTATTGCGCAGGAACTCCGTGAGGTAGTTCGCTGCTTCTCCCGTGCGTTCCAGGATGGCAAGGATGCGCTCATACTCCGTTGGCGTATAGAGATCGTCGGGGATCTCGTTGCCGTAGAGGTCCTGCTGGCCTGGCTCAGGCCGCCAGCCGGTCATGTCAACATTCAGCCGCACCTTGCGGACCCGGTAGGGAGCCAGGAAACCGTCTTCGATGCCTCGTGCCAGTGAATAGGTGTAGACCGGGTTCCCGAAGTAACCGAACGTGTCCCGGTCCCTGTCGCTCACGGGCGTCGCGGTCATCCCGATCTGCGTGGCCGCAGAGTAGTGGTCAAGGATCCGTCGCCACCGCGATGCCTCGGTGGCGCTACCGCGGTGGCACTCATCCACGATGATCAGGTCGAAGTGATCCTCCGGAAATTCCTCGAACAGTGCTCTCTCATCCCCGCTGTCCATCGACTGGTACAAGGCGAAGTAGATGCTGCGGCCACGCCTGGCGTCGCCGCCTCCGAGCTTGTGCACCGCGTCGCCGAAGACCGGGGCGAAGTACTCATCCTTCGGCTGGTCCACGAGGATGTTGCGATCCGCCAGGTAGAGCACGCGCGGCTTGCGGCCAGGAGTCCACTCCGACTCCCAAAGCTTTGCAACGATCTGGAACGCCACGAGTGTCTTGCCCGTTCCGGTCGCCAGCACCAGCAACACCCGCCGGTCGCCGTGTGCGATCGCCTGGACAGCGCGGTTCACCGCGACGCGCTGGTAGTACCGCGGCAGTTTTGGCGTGTTATCCCAGTTGCGCAGCCTGTCGTTGAAAGGCGCCCGCAGCAGGTCGCTCTCCAGCCCCTCCCCGATCCCGCCTACCTCCCGGTAGCGTCCCCACAATTCCTGAGGGGACGCGAAAGCGGGGCGCGTGGTGATTAAACCCGTCTTCCGGTCGACCTCGAAGATCTCCGTCCCGTTCGTCGCGTAGGCGAACGGGACGTCGAGAAGCTTGGCATAGCGTTTTGCCTGCTCAATCCCATCGCCAGCGTTCTTGCGGGTCCGCTTCGCCTCGACAACTCCGATCACCAGTCCCTGCGTGAACTCCAGGGCGTAGTCGGCGCGAAGCGGCATCTCGCGCTCGAAGTACCTCGCGGTCGCGCGTATCCGTCCGGCGGTGATGGGGTATTCAGGGCTGATCTGGTCATCTGCCCAGCCTGCTCCGCGAAGAGCCGGGAGAACGAACTCACGGCAGGTCTCGTCCTCGCGCCAGTCCCGCTCTCCAGCTTCCACGTCACAGTTCTACACCAATGGGTGACGAATAGCTGTCGTCTCCCGCTACCCTGCTCGCCCGGACCGCTCGTCACGCAGGACGGGGAACGCCCGCTGGCGGCTCCGCTCAAGGCCGCTGACGACGACGCCTGGCTGCCGTCAGCCTGCCATTACGATGCCTTTATGGCAATTTGAACTGGATCTCAATTAGGGTTTGGCGAGCAGCCTTCCTGTCGCTGCGGTGAGGAGGACGCTGGAGATGGAGCAGTCCGAGGTCATCGAGCAGAATCTCGTCGATGTCCCAGCGGCCGGAGGCGAGATCAGCGCCGAGGCGATCCGCCGTGGCTGGCTGCTGCCCTTCGCGGAGGGCCAGTTCGTGTACGGACCGGAGTGGACTGCGCTGCTTCGGCGCCTGCAGAGCCTGCTGCTGAGCGCCGCCGCCGAACTCGGCTTCAAGGAGTACTTGTTCCCGAGGCTCATTCCTGCCCAGGCGGTCGATAATTTCAGGCTCAGCCAGTTCAAGCCGGACCTGTTGTGGCGGGCGGAAGGCGAGCGCGTACTCGACCCGGTTCAGTGCCTGCCGATCTACCATGTGCTGCGCGGACGCCGGTTCCGGCTGGAAGAGCTTCCCCTGCTGGCCGTGGAAACGCTCGGGGGCTGGACCTGGCGCCGTGAGCGGCCGGCTGACCTTGATGGCGCGTTCCGCGCTGTCGAGTTCGCGCGGGTTGAACATGTCTGGATCGCGCCTCCCGCCGAGGCGGCCCGTATCCGTAACACGATGACCGACTCGGTAGTAGCGACGCTGACCAGGCTCGGCCTGTCCGTGCAGACCGTGGTCGGGGAGCCATGCGTGCCGATGGCGGAAATCGAACGGCGCCGCGAGGCAGCCGGTTCGGCTGACGATGTTCCGGTCATCGACATCGAACTGCGCGTTCGGCCTCAGCGCAGTCAAGGCGCGCTCACCCCGCAGGATTTCGACGAGGTGAGCGGCTGCACTGTTGAAGGTGATCACCACCTCGTTTCCTTTGATATCGCCAGGGAAGACCACGGGCCACTCTGGAGCGGCTGCTGTGGTGTAGGGCTGAATCGGCTGGTGATCGGGTTCCTGTTCCAGCACGGGTTTGACCGCGACAAATGGCCGGCGGAGATGGCACAGCGAGCACCTCAGCCGACAGGCGACAGATGACGGGCTCTCAGATCGTCCTCCAGCAGGTACGCGCCCTGCCCGCCGAGGGCGGCGCCGCGAGGATCGTCCTCGGGGGAAGGTTCGGCGAGGAACCGTCAGCGTTGTCGTGGCGGCGCCTGGACCGGTTCGCCGAATCGGGCGGGAAGGTTGTCGACACGGCGCACAGCTACGCCGGAGGGCTCTCCGAGAAGGTGATCGGAGAGTGGATGCGGGCGAACCCCGGGATGCTGATAGTCGTTGACAAGATCGGGCACCCCGACGGCCGGGGCGCTGTCGACCTGAGCGCAGCCGCCCTGCGGCTAGAACTCGCGGAATCCCGCCTCCGCCTCGGCGATCGCGCGCCTGACGTGGTGCTGCTTCACAGGGACTCGCCAGAAGTGCCAGCCGAGGAAGTCGCCGGCACGCTCGTCGGCCTCGTGACCGCCGGCGAGGCACGCGAGATCGGCGTATCGAACTGGCCAGCGCCTCGTCTCGGTCAGCTTGTCGCCGCCCTCGCCAAACTCGGCCGCACTCCCGTCGTCAGCTATCAGAGGAGCCTCGCGGTTCCGGTTACCCCGCTGTGGCCTGGCACCTTGCAAGCGGCTGGGCCTGTGCTTGAAGTCACGGCCAGGCATCGCCTGCCGATGCTGGCCTGGGCGGCTCAAGCCAGGGGGTTCTTCGCCGGGATAACTGAACTGCCGGATGTCAGCAAACCGGATCCATTCAGCAGCCCGGCGAACCTCGCCCGCCGCAGCAGATGCGAGGCCCTGGCCCGTGAACTTGGCTCGCGGACCGAGACCGTGGCACTTGCCTGGCTGCTGCATCACCCGGACACGTGGCCTATCGTCGGGGCTCGCTCCGTACCCGAGGTTGATGCGTCGCTTGAGGCAACGCAGCTCAGCTTCGATGCCGCTACGCTGCGCTGGCTCGAAAGCGGATCCAGGTGACCGCATCCCGCCGCTTCGCCGTCGCGGTTGACCTGGACGATGTGTGCGGCGACCGCCTGGGGATCATCTCGTCCATGCTCCGGGCGGAGGGGCGCACGATCCGGCACCATCATCCGGCTGACTGGTCCCTTCGCGAATGGGGCGTCAGGGATCAGGCCGACTACGATCGGCTGCACTACGCCGCGTTCGTTGACGGCCGGGGCTACCGTTCAATGACCACACTGCCGGGCGCGGTCGACGGTCTCATGACGCTGCATCAGCAGGGTTTCCTTATCCGCGTGGTGACCGGCCGCCTGTGGAACTCCCAGGTTGTCAGCCAGGCGCTGGGCGATACTGGCTGCTGGCTGGCGGACAATGCTCTGCCCGTAGATGACGTCGCCTTCGTGTCCGACAAGACTGCGGTGAAGGCCGATCTGTATATCGAGGACGCGCCTCACTTCATCACGGACCTTCAAGACGCCGGACGGCAGGTGATCGTGATGGACACGCGATACAACAGGCACCTGCCAGGTACCCGGGCGGCCTCATGGCAAGACGTACTCCGGCTCGTCCCGCGCCTGCTGCCCGGGGCGCCAATAGCGGATCGCCGGCCTGGCGGGGAAAGTCCGGCATGTCCCTGAAAGTCCTTCACGTGCTGGTCCCGGAACCGCCTGGTGAGGTTGGCGGCGCCGACATGCACGTTCGTGACCTCGCCAGCTACCAGGCATCCGCCGGTCTGACTCCCGTGGTCGCCGAACGAGGATCAGCCGAATTCGCCGCCAGAATCCGAGGCGCAGACGTCGAGGTCGTCTCCGCGACAGGCATGTCATTCTGGGCAGCGGTCCGGCATCTGGCCAAAGTGATCGCAGGATACGACGTTAATGTCGTTCACGCTCACGGCTACGACGCTGACTACTGGGCGGCGGCGACGCGTCACCGTTATCCGAGGCTCTTCCAGGACCGGTCGCTCGTCTTCACCCAGCACGGCGTGGTGGAGGACACGGCGTGGCATCGGTGCAAGACCCTGCTTGACGCGGCGTGCTCACGGTCCGCCGATGGAGTGATCGTCTGCGCTGCTGACCTGGCCGGGCGAATGCGGCGGTGGTGCCCGGCGGGATCGATCCGCTATATCCCGAACGGGGTCAGCGCGCCGGAACTGATTCCGCCTGCGGACGCACGGCGCTTGTTCGGTCTGCATCAGGATGCGTTCGTGGTCGGCTACGTCGGGCGCCTCTCGCCCGAGAAGCGCCCTGGCCGCTTCCTGACGCTGATTGCCGATGCCCACGCGGCCGGCAAGCCGGTGATTGGCCTGGTAGCGGGAAGCGGGCCGCTGCGACCGGAACTTGAGCGCCAGGCCGGCCTGCTCGGTATTCGCGACTCGGTCATATTCGCGGGTTTCGTACCCGCGATAGGCGCCGTCTACAGCGCGCTGAATGTGCTTGTCTTGCTATCCGACACCGAGACGACATCCCGCGTGGTCATCGAGGCGATGACCACCGGAATCCCCGTGCTGGCGTCTGCGGTCGGCGGGGTCCCGGAACTGCTGGACGAAGGACGGGCTGGCCACCTCGTACCCGCAGGTGACCGGGGCGCAGCGCTCATCAGCCTGCGCAGGCTGATGAGCGAGCCCGGCCAGTTCGTAAGCATCGCCAGGGAGCGAGCACGCCGGCTGTACCCCGCTGAAGCTATGGGACGCCAGGTCACGGAGTTCTACCAAGAACTGCGGGCCGACATCGCAACCGGCAGCCGCGCGCCTACCGGTTCAAGCTGATCACGGCGCTATGGTCGCTCTGACACTCGGCAGCTCGTATCGGGTGGCGCCAAGCGCGAACTTGTACTCCTCTACGCCCCGGCCCAGCTCTACAACGGTTAGTCCAGTTTCGATGGATGCCCGGACGCATTCGGAGAGCAGCAGCCGCCCCGGACCGTATTTCGCCAGCGCCGGCGCGAAGGCGCACATGGCGTACCAGACCCGGTCACCTGAGAACAGCAGCAGGGCAGCTCCCGCCAGCGCGTCGCCGGCAGTAAGCCTTCCGACGGCCATCAGATCCGCATCGCAGTCCGCGGTGGCGGCGAGTTCCATCACGAACGCCCGCACCGGCGCTCCGCGGACGTGGTGAGCCAGTTCGTCGTAACGGCCGCGCTGATGCCAGGAGGTCTCGCGGAGCTCCCAGAACTCGCCGATAGCGCCCGCGATGTCCGCACCACTGCGGATAATCTCGAACCGGGCGCTGCCGTGATCGTTCTCAAGTGCCCGGCGCTCGGCCCGCATCCGCTTTCTCCGGCTTGCCGTCAAGCCGTCCAGGTAATCCGGCCAGCTCGACGGCAGGACCAGCCGGGCACCCGGATCGATGTCGTAAACGCTCAGGCAGGATCCGAGGCCGAGATCATTCAATGCGGCGGCATCCCGATCTCCCAGTGTCGGAAGATCCAGGACCGGGCAATTTCCAGACCGCTGAAGCTCAACCACGGCGGCGCGCCATAGCCGCTGCAGCCGGTCCCGGTCGGTGAGGGCTTCCGCGGAGTCGTGAAGGTCATGGCCGGCGAATCGGATGACCCCGTCTGGATAACGGACGAGCGGTAATAGCGCGACCAGTTTGCCGTCGGCGTCCGAGCCAGCGAAACAGCGCCAGCTCAGGCCAGCCTGGCGGCGCTGGCGCCACCAGCTCAGGACCCAGCCGGGATGGTTGTAGGGGGTCGATGCGGCGGAGGCGTGCGCCAGGTCCAGCCATCCCGGGAGCAGGGCATCCACGGCCTGCTCGGTGCAGAGAAGGTCTACGCGCATATCCGGCACCCCTTTCCGCCGTGCCCTAACAAGCTGATACAGCCGGATCGACGTCGCCTCCTGGCGGATGGACGCCGCTCCTCAACGTCGTGTGACGAGGTGCGATCCGATCGCGAGCAGGTCGATGTCAGTCGCCAGGAAGGTCTCGATGGATTCCTCGGGCCTGTTGACCAGGGGCATCCCGGCCGTGTTGAACGAGGTGTTCACCAGGAGCGGCAAGCCGGTCTCGATCTCGAACGCCTGGAGCAAGGACGCGAAGAGCGGCTGGTCACCAGGTTCAACGGCCTGCGGCCGGGCCGATCCGTCGATATGCACTACCGCTGGTATCCGCGCGCGGACTTCTGGCCGGACCTCGGCCGCGACGATCATGAAAGGGTTCGGCGTGCCGATGAAGAACTTGTCGAAGTGAGCGGCGAGGACGCTGGGAGCGAGCGGGCGCCACATTTCGCGCTGCTTGATCATGTTCAGCCGGACGAGCGTCTTACGGTGACGCGGGTCACCGAGCAGGCTGCGGGCGCCGAGGGCCCTTGGCCCTGCTTCGGCGCGGCCCTGATGCCATCCGACGATCGCGCCGTCGGCTATGGCGGCGGCCACACGGGCCACCAGGGCGTCGGGTGCCAGCCTTTCGGCCGGCAGGCCATGACGGCCAAGAGCATCCGCGATCTCGCTGTCGTGATACTCCGGTCCCCAGAGCGCATGTCGCATGGGAACGGGCTGGAAACGGCTCCGTCCGGTCTGCCTGGCGACTTCGTACGCTGCGCCGAGAGCGGCCCCGGCGTCGTGGGACATGGGCTGGATGAAAATGTCATCGAACGGCCCGTCGGAAGCGAGCCTGCCGTTAGCGGTGCAGTTGAGCGCCACGCCGCCGGCCAGGCACAGGCGGCGTGAGCCGGTGCGCTCGTGCAGGTCCCTCGCCAGGCCCAGGACGGTCTCTTCGAGCGCGAGCTGCACGGATGCCGCGAAGTCCATATATGCGGTGATGTCGTCTCGCAGTCCTGAGGTGTATGGGTAGCACCGTTCCTCGAAGAACGCCAGGAGCTGAGCGGTGCGCTCTGCGGGAAGCGCGGCACCAGATTTGGTAGCGGGCGGAACACCATCCCAATGCGGGCCGCCGTCGCCATACCGGAGGGCGGCGTCGTAGACCGGTCTGCCGTAGGAGGCCAGGCCCATGAGCTTTCCTGCGTTACCGTCCTTGCTGTAGAGACCCGCGAACTGCGTGGCGATCCGGTAGTAGAGGCCAAGTGAGTGCTCGACGGGATACGAGGTCAGGACATCGATTCCGGCGGAGGTGGCATGGGCGAGCGTTGTCGAGGAGTCCTCGCCCCGGTTATCGATGATGAGCACGGCTGACTCGTCGAAGCCGCTCGGCCAATAGCAGCTGGCGGCGTGCGCGAGGTGATGGCTCACAGGAACGAGCGGCG
>Ga0307375_10006213_pt1 | contig 11073 bp, 6 predicted proteins | sample TR1MG_FD_202531 | JGI IMG/M metagenome (GOLD analysis project Ga0307375, IMG submission 202531) | Soil microbial communities from Risofladan, Vaasa, Finland - TR-1 | ecosystem: Environmental > Terrestrial > Soil > Coastal area > Acid sulfate soil | place: Finland: Risofladan, Vaasa | collected...
GCCGAAAGGCGCGGCCCTTGGCGACGGACTCGACGACATTCGCCGGATCCTTCGGGACGGTTGTGCCGCCCCGAGGACGGCCTATGGGGCGGCGCGACCGCCCCGAGGACGGCGTCCCCGCCCCGAATACCCGGCACCAATGAAGGTTTCAGCGATGCAGAGACACAGCCTGACGAAAGTCCTTTTTGTCCTTCCGAGCCTCTTCGCGTTCACGATGGTCATACTTGTTCCCTTCTTCTACGGCCTCTACTTCTCGATGACCGACTGGAACGGAGTCTCCGATTCGATCAAGTTCATCGGTTTCGTCCATTTCGGAAGAGTCCTCACCCAGCCGAGCTTCGTCTACTCCTTCCTCATCAGCGCCGCCTATACCGCCATCAACGTGGTCCTCGTCAACGCGTTCGGCTTCGTCCTGGCCCTCGTCGTCACGAGCAACCTGCGTTTCCGGAACTTCTATCGAGCGGGCTTCTTCGCCCCCTATCTCATCGGCGGGATCGTGCTGGGCTATATCTGGCAGTTCCTTTTCAACAACACGATACCCTCGTTCGGCAAGGTCTTCTCGATCGAGGCTTTCCAGACTTCTTTCCTGAGCCGTTCCGATTCCGTCATCTGGGCCATGTCGATCGTCAACACCTGGCAATACGCCGGTTACATCATGCTCATCTTCATCGCCGCCATACAGGCGATCCCCACGTCGCTCATGGAAGCCGCCAAGGTCGATGGGGCCGGCTACTTCAGGCGCGTCTTCCGCATCCTGATACCGATGATGGCGAATGCCTTCACCATATCCCTTTTCCTGACCCTCACGACCTCGTTCAAGCAATTCGACATGAACCTGACCCTCACCAACGGCGGACCGGCGACGCGATTCCTCGGCCAACCGGTCATGGCGAGCCAGCTACTCGCGATGGACATCTTCAACACCGCCAAGGCCAATCGGATGGCCGAGGCGCAAGCCATCGCCGTCATCCTCTTCGTCGCCCTCGTGGTGGTGTCGATCATCCAAGTGTCGATCAACAAGAGCAAGGAGGTCGAGCTGTGACCCGGAGCCGTCGCGTATCATCGGTCCTGGGCGAGGTCATGGTCGTCTTCCTCTTCGCCCTCTTCATGATTCCCTTCGCCATGGTCGTCCTCAATTCGGCAAAGACATCGAAGGAAATAATCTTCGACGCCCTCGCCCTGCCTACCCGCTGGGGCCAACTCCTCACAAACGTCGGGCTCATCTTCAACAACCGGACGGTCCATTACGGCAATGCCTTCATAGACAGTGTTCTGATCACCTTCTTCTCCCTCGTTGTCATCGTCCTCTTCTCGTCGATGTGCGCGTGGGCCCTCGTACGCACGCGCAAGGCCTGGGCCACAATTCTGTTCTTCGACTTCGTCTCCGCGATGGTGATACCCTTCCAAGTCCTCATGTTCCCCCTGGTACACTGGATGCGAATCCTGGGGGACTTCCTCCATTTCCGGCTTCTCCAATCCATCCCGGGCATGGTCTTCGCCTATCTCGGCTTCGGGGCCCCCCTCTCGATATTTATCTTCCACGGTTTCATAAAGAACATCCCCTACGAGCTAGAGGAGTCGGCGACCATCGACGGCTGCAGCCCCGCGCAGACCTTCTTCAAGATCGTGTTCCCCCTCCTCCAGCCGATCATCATCACCGTCCTCATCCTCAACGGCATATGGATCTGGAACGACTACCTTCTCCCCCTTTTGATGCTCGGCTCGAACGGGGCCGTGCAGACAATACCAATAGCGGTGACCGCCTTTGCCGGCGCCTATCTCAAGCAATGGGACCTCATCCTCACATCTACCCTCATCGCGATGCTCCCGGTAATCGTCCTATACCTCTTCGCCCAGCGCTACATCATCAAGGGCATGATCGAGGGGGCGATCAAGTAGGAAGCACGGGGCGCGAGACGGATGGGCTGGGTGGCGAGTCCTCAGACCAGGGTGATGCGGGGAAAGGCCTCGTTTAGTTCGAGGATTTCATGCGGGGCCGGCCACCGATGGCTGGGCAAAGGAATTCCGAACCGCCTCGAAAATTTCCCGCGCAAGGATCGGGAAGGCCGAACCCTGGAAGTCCTTGTCGGCCATGTATCGGGTCACGATCTTGTCGTTCTCGCCCATGCGCTCGATCATGAGGTCCTCGACGAGTTTGCGGATACCGAGCTCGAACTTGTCCAAGGGATTGGCCAGGGCGGTTCGTACTACCTCTTCGCTTCTGCAAGCTCGCTCCTTGATCTGCTGGAAAAAGAGTCGGTCCTCCTCGCTGAACCGGGTGCCGTAGCGCTCGTTCAGGACATCGATGATTTCCGACAGGGGCGCCTTCTCATCTTTCGCCTTGCCCGTGCCGACCTCCGTCGGGCCCTTCACGTAACCGGGCTCACCTTCTTTCACATCGATGGCTCCCGAGAATATTCGCTCCAGTCGGTAGTATTGAAGGGCGACTTCGTCACCGAGCTGGATAATCGTCTCGTCGCGATCGAGTGGGAGATGCGGAAGGAGAAAGCGGCCATAGCTGTACAGCATCTCGAGTTCGGAGTCCGTGTACGGAACGATTTGACTCAGGAAGGCATAGAGCCGCACGTAGCCGCCGAGCTTCTCGTAGAACTCGGCACGCGATTCTTCGGCCTCGAGCGCCTTGAAACGATCCACGGCCGGCTGGAGCTGGCGCTGCATTTGCGCGTGATCCGAGGGCGTCTGCCGCTCGGGAGGCTTATAGAATATCCGCGCGAAGGCTTCGACCTCGGCCCAGTGATAGACCTGCGCCCCGTCGAGCTCGTGCTTGAGGGCCTCGAGCATTGATGGATCGGATTTCTCAGCGAGCTCGGTCGTGTCGTAGTAGGGCTTGAAGGCCATAAAGATATCCGCAGCATCGTTCACGAAATCGAGGACGAAGGGAGCCTCTTTGCCGGGGATCATGCGATTGAGGCGGGAGATGGTCTGGACGGCCTGGACGCCGTCGAGACGTTTGTCCACGTACATCGCGCACAGCAGGGGCTGATCGAAGCCCGTCTGGTACTTGTTGGCGACAAGGAGGATCTGGTAGTCGCTCGAGGTGAAGCGCTCGCGGAGGGCCGTCTCGCTTATCGGCTTGCCGCTTACGACGTCGAGATTCATGCCGGGCTCCGTGTATTCCTCTTCCGTCTCGGGATCGCGCAGGGTTCCGCTGAAGGCGACGAGGGTGCGGACGTCGGTATAGCCTTTGTCGGCGATGTAGCGATCGAAGGCGATCTTGTAACGCACCGCCTGCAAGCGCGAAGCGGTCACGACCATGGCCTTGCCCCTTCCGCCAAGGCGATGCATGACCGAGCGGCGGAAGTGTTCGACGATGACCTCCGTCCTTTGCTCGATGTTGTAGGGATGGAGGACCATGAATTTGGCCAAGGCGCGAGCGGCCTTTTTCTTGGGTAGGGCGGGGTCATCCTCCACGGATTTGAGAAGTCGATAGTAGGTGGCATAGGTCGTGTAGTTCCGCAGAACGTCGAGTATGAAACCCTCTTCGATGGCCTGCCGCATGCTGTAGAGGTGGAAGGCTTCCGGCTTTCCGCTTGCCCCAGGTCTTCCGAATAGTTCGAGGGTCTTGCCCTTGGGGGTCGCGGTAAAGGCGAAGATGCTCAAGTTGGGTTGCCGCCCCCGCGAGGCCATGACCTGATTGAGCCTGTCTTCCCAGTCCTCCTCGCCTTCGGTCTCGCTGTCATCCTTGCCGTTCGAATTCGCGCCGAGCACAGCCTTCAACTCACGGGCCGTCTCCCCGCTTTGGCTCGAATGGGCCTCGTCCACGATGAGGGCGTAGCGACGCTTGGCGATTTCCGCCTCCCAGGTCTTCGCCTTGTCCCTCTCCTCGGCCGAGGCTTCCTCTGGACTTTCGGCCCCGGCGATGCGCAACAATCCGCGCAGCACGAAGGGAAACTTTTGCAGAGTAGTGACGACTATCTTCGTCCCGTCGATCAGGGCGGCCGCGAGTTGCGCCGCGTTCTCGTCGATCGCCTTGACCACACCCTGGGCATGCTCGATCTGATAGACCGCGTCCTGGAGCTGCTGGTCCAATACCTGCCTATCGGTGATGACCACGACGCAGTCGAAGACCTTCGCGTCGGCCTCGTCGTGAAGACTCGCGAGCCTATGCGCGAGCCAGGAGATGCTGTCGGTCTTGCCCGAACCAGCCGAATGCTGAATGAGATAATTGTGCCCGGCGCCTTCGCGCCTGGCCGCCGCCACGAGCCTGCGCACGGCGTCAAGCTGGTGATAGCGCGGGAAGATCATCGCCTCCCTCGTTACCCGCCGATGACCATCCCTGCCCTCGTCGATCTTCTCGTCCTTCTTCTCGACGAACATGAAGCGACCCAGGATGTCGAGCAAACTGTCTCTCTCGAGGACTTCCTCCCAGAAATAGCCGGTCCTGTAGCCCGAGGGGTGTATCGGGTTGCCCGAACCGCAGCGGAGTTCGCCCGGACTGCTGCCGCGGTTGAAGGGGAGGAAGTAGCTGTCCTCGCCGCGAAGGCGCGTGCACATGCGGACCTCGTCCGGGTCGGCGGCGAAATGTACGAGGGCTCGACTCTTGAAAGCGAAGAGGGGCGCCCTGGGATCGCGGCTCGTCTGGTATTGGCGCACCGCGTTCTTCCATGTTTGGCCGGTGCCGGGATTCTTGAGTTCGCAGGTCGCGACCGGAAGACCGTTGAGGGAGAAGAGAAGATCAACCGTGTCATGCTTGCCCGGATGACAGGGGACTTGGCGCGTCACCATGAGCCGATTCCTGTCGTAAAGAGCCTTGGTCTCCTCGTTGAGCCCATGGGCGGGTTTGAAGTAGGAGAGCCGAAAGGTCTTGCCGTAGAACTTGAAGCCCTGCCGCAAAACGTGGAGGCTCCCCTTGAGGTCGAGCTCTTTGACGAGGGCGGCGATCAATTGGGGCTCGAGGGACGATCCATGCTGCTCCCGCATCGACGCCCAGAGTCTGGGCTGCGTGTCCTCGATAAAGGCGAATACCCGCGCGGGAAAGAGGGCGAGCTCGACGTCCCATTCCGAAACCTTCCCGGATTTTAGGCCACATTTCCCGAGGAAGATCTCCTCGACGTAGGACTCGAAGGCATGCTCATTCGTCTGATCGCTCATGAGGAGGCTCCAAGGATGAATTTTGCCCGTTCCCGCCTGAGCATATCGAAGGGCGACATGAATTTGATGCCAAGGCCGATGCAGGCGTCCGGTATCTTTATCTTGCGCGTCGAGGCCGAGGGTTTTTCATGGGTTACGACGACGTGGCCGCCTGCCAAGGCCTGGGCGACGAGGTAGTAGTCGGCAACCTGCAAAAAGGTGCTGATCGCCGCGGCTTCATAGCCATGACCGCTTGCCCAGACACTGACGGCCGCGAGGGCCGGAAAGGCCGATTCCTCCGGCCTCAGGAAAAAACGCGGACCGCGCTCCGCCGCCCAGGCCGAAAGAGCATCGTCGAGGGCAGCAAGCTCATCGGCCACCTTCTCGATGCTGAGAACCTTGCCGTTGGCGCCGTTGATGACAAGCCAGTCCCAGAAGGCCGGACAGAAATCGAAACCATAGTGGAGGTTCTTCGCAGCTATGAAGATATTCGCGTCAAGGAGGTAGGGCATCAGAAAGCCAGGCCCAGGCTTCGACTGAGTTCGGTGAATGTGGACATTTTCTTGAAGCCGAGCATACGAAATGCATCGGTGAAGGAGCTGCGGCCTTCCAGGGTGCTCAGGACGACGGCCCTCGCGAAGGTTTTTCCGACCCTGGCGCCGAGGCTGCGGTAGAAATCACCGCCGCCCGCCCTCGTGACTTCGCGAAGATGGCCAAGTTCCTCCTCGTAGGCGCGCACAAAGGCCTCGCGGTCGAGACCCCCGCCGTCGCGCATACGCCTCAGGATGACAAGGCTACTCACCTTGTACCGCCTTGCGAGGCGGGCGGCCTCGTCGCCTCTGTCGGCCTCGGGATCATAGTCATTGCGGAAAGACTCCATGGGCACGAGGAGTTCGACCGCGACTCTGTCGCACCAGCGCTCGACCTCGACGGAGGAGCTCTCGAGGAGACTCGCGTCGGAAAGGGCGGATTGACCGAGCCAGAGATGGGCCAATTCGTGGGCGAGGGTGAACATCTGCGCGGCCTTGCTGTCCGCCCCATTCACGAAGACGAGGGGGGCGAGGTCGTCGGAAAGGGCGAAGCCTCGGAACTCGCGCGGATCGAGGACCCTCCTCGTGTTGCTGCCCACGACGCCGCTCACCATCACGAGGACGCCGATCGCGTCGACCTCCTCGATGAAGCGCCTGAGAGCCTCGGTCCAGCTGGGGAGTCGCGCGCGTCCTTCAAGATCGAAACCAAGCCTTGCTCCGATATCGGCAGCCACCGCAAGGGGATCGTCGCCGAGCCTCGCGGAGCCGACGAAGACTCGGCGCGGCTCGGCGGAGGTCTGCGCGTAGTCCCTGAACCAATCCTGACGCTGCTGGCAGAGGTAGATGACATCGAGGAGATCGGCGCCCGGCCTCTGTGGCCGCTCACCGCTCATCCTTCGAAAATCGGGTATCGGAATGGCCTCGACGGGAGGAGAGGGGAGAAAGAGGAAGCCGATGGGAGCGTGGGTGAATTTCGCGAAGTTCTCGAGCTGGGCCATGCTCGGCTTGGCCTCGCCCCTCTCCCAGGCTTCCAACTTTGGGAAGCGCTTCTTGAGGACGGCGATATCGAGGCCCCCGCGCTCGCGGGCCCAGCGGAACAACTCCGGGCGCACATCCACCGTATTCATGCAATTATCCTAACCGGCCATTCGGGAGCTGTGAAGCGCCCATTCCCCAACTCATCCCGCCGCCTCCCGAAGGTCGATCTTTCCCGTCACCGCCGCCGTAATCAGCGCGCTCCTGTATTCCTTGAGCCGCTCGATGGTCGTCTCGACCTTGGCGACCAGGGCATCGATCTTGGCTGTCTCGAGGTCGAGGTAGGAGGCGATGGCGTGCTGTTCACCTATCGGCGGCATGGGGAATAAAAACCGTGCTAATACTTCGCTCTCAATTTTCCGGGTCCCATGAGCCGATTCATCTGCGAGTGATACGAGTTTTCGACTCGCGCCTATGAGTACCCACATAAGGAAATCTGGAATAATCCCTTCCCCAACTAATAGCGCTTTCATATCCTGGTTGATTGTCACTGGTAAACCAGTAATTGCTACAGGAAAAGAATGTGCGAGTATCATTCCACGAACGACTATTAGGACCGATCTCTCGGGAAGCATTCGTAGCGGATAGTGGTCGAGGGCATCGGAAGAAATATAATCGACAGCTTCTGTGATTCTTTGTCTCTTCATATCCTTCGGAGATATCCAAGGAATATCACCTTCCCAAAACTCAGGATTATTTGTATCGGGTGTCGCCCCCCCGATAAATTGGACCAACCTACCTAGTGGAGTGGCTTCCCAATGCTCCGGCACCTTCCCTATCCACTCGACACCAGAATCCTTGAGCCTCGGCTTCGGATCGAGTCCGGCAGCCTGCGCGGCCTCGGGCGGAAGGCCCCTCGTCACCGTGTGGGAGATCAGGGCGCCGCGCTTTTCTTTGAGGCGTTCGATCAAGGTTTGGTTTTGGGCCACGAGTGCGTCGATCCTGGCGGTCTCGCGGTCGAGGAAGGAGGAGATGGTACGTTGCTCACCAAGAGATGGCAACGGCAATAATGCTATCTTCAGTTTATCAATATCGAGACTTTCAACCGTTGCCCCTTGCTGACGCCATTGTGTAAGAAGAGTCAGCTGATTCCCCTGTATAAAATAGGCAAAAAACAAACCATCTATACGATTTGTGGTGTGTAGAAATCCCTTTATGTCTTGATTGATGGCGACACCCATATCGACAATAGCAACTGGCAATGTATGCTTTAAAATGCCCGAACGAGAGACAATAAGCACTGTGCCGATAGGAACTAGTGATGTAGCAGACTCAGCAACCGCACTAGAAGAGATATGATCTTGTGTGCCAGTAATGTGTAGACATTTCATATCTTTCGCTGAAACCCAGGGGATGTCGCCTTCCCAATATTCATTTACTTCAGTGCTCGGCGTCCCACCGCTGCGGAGTCGAAAGAGTTCGCCAATTCTAGCCAACCTCCAACCCTCCGGCACCTCCCCAATCCACTCGACCCCGGAGTCCTTATATTTAGGATAAGGCTTGTGTCTTTCCCTCCCGCCATTCTTCGCAGCCCCCCTCATTTGCCTTTTCCCCTACTCCCCGTCATCTCTCCCAACATCGCCATTATCTCCTGTTCTAGGCCCTCGATGTCCTTCTCGATAACCTCGAGGGGTCGTGGCGGCTCGTAGACGTAGAAGTGGCGGTTCAGGGGGATCTCGTAGCCCACCTTGGTCTTGCTCTCGTCGATCCAGGCATCGGGAACATGGGGCAGGACCTCGCGCTTGAAGTAGGCTTCGATATTCTCCTTGAGGGGCACGCTTTCGGTATCGCGAAGCTCGGGATCGGCCTCGGGGCTGCCGTCGCGGTTTCGGCAGATCTCGGCGCTCTCGTCGCGTTCGCCCAGGGCATTGATGAGGGCCCTGAGCTCTGAGGCGCCGAGCCTTAGGCCGAGGCTGCGATCAAGCTCGCGCAGTTCCGCGAGAAAGACTTCGCGATCCTTGTAGAGCTTCCCACCCTGCCGCTTCGCCAAGGTTTTGAGAAGGCCCCGTATGGCTTCCTGCCTCTGCCTTCCCGCCGCGATTTCTTCGAGCCGCGCCTTCTCGCCCTTCTTTGCGCTCGTCGCGATGTTCGCAAAGCCCGATTCGGCTTCGAGTCGGGCGATCCGCTCTGGGCTGACCTGAAAGTTCAGTCGAAGCGGACGCTCCACGGTGATTTTCGAAAAGCCGAAATCGGCGTTGTCGAAGATTTTGGAGACGACACGAAGTTTCTCCACCCCTTCCTTCGTAATTGGATCTTCCTCGACAAAGCTCCGCGTCTCGCCATCGGAGAAGCGGCCGAAGATCCTGGAAATGTCGGCGATCTGGTCGGGCTCGCTTGATCTATCCTTCGGGTCGCCGATCTTGTTGCGCTTGTTCCCGAGGCTCTTGGGCATCTTGACGTAGAATCGGCGCGCGTCGATGAGATGGACCCTCCCCTTCCGCCTCTTTTCCTTGCGATTGCTGAGGACCCAGAGGTAGGTCGAGATGCCGGTGTTGTAAAAGAGCTGGTCTGGCAGGGCGACGATGGCTTCGAGCATGTCGCTTTCGATTATCCACTGGCGGATATCGCTCTCGCCGCTCCCCGCGTCGCCCGTAAAAAGCGGCGAGCCGTTGAAGACGATGCAGATCCGGCTTCCCCCATCGGCGGCGGGCCTCATCTTGGCGATCATGTGTTGAAGGAAGAGGAGGGCCCCGTCGTTGATGCGGGGGAGGCCAGCGCCGAAGCGACCCTCGTCGCCGAGGGTCTCGGCCTCGCGCTCGATGAATTTCTGCTGCTGCTTCCACTCGACGCCGAAGGGCGGATTGGCCAGCATGTAGTCGAAGGTGAAGCGTCTGCCCTTCTCGTCGCGATCGAAGCCATCCTGGGTAAAGGTGTCGCCCAAGACTATGTTGTCGGCGCCCTCGCCCTTTATGAGCATGTCGGAACGGCAGACGGCCCAGGATTCGTCGTTGTAGTCCTGGCCGTAGAGGTGGGGCTTGGCCTCGGCGTTGAGCCTGCGAATGTACTGTTCCGCGACCGAGAGCATGCCGCCCGTGCCGCAGGCCGGGTCGTAGATGGTCTTGACCACGAAGCTTGTCCCGAGGTCCTTCTCAGGCGAAAGGAGGAGGTTGACCATGAGCCTGATCACCTCCCGAGGGGTGAAGTGTTCCCCGGCCTCCTCATTGGCCTGCTCCGCACCGATCCTGATGAGCTCCTCGAAGACGTAGCCCATCTGGACGTTGTCCACGCGCTCGGGCGAGAGGTCCACGGCGGCGAATTTTTTGACCACCTCGAAAAGGAGATTCTTCTCGGCCATCCGCGCGATCTGCTGATCGAAGGAAAAGCGCTCCATGATCTCGCGCACATTCTTGGAAAAGCCATTGATGTAGGCATTGAGGTTGGGCGCAATCTGGTCGGGATCATCGAGAAGCTTGGGAAGGTCGAGCTTGGAGCGATTGTAGAAGGGCCGTTTCGTCACCTTCTCCATGAGACTCATGACGACAGTGTCAGGTTTCCCCTTGATCGTCTGGTAGGCCGCGAGGGCCTTGGCCTTGGTCGGCGCGAGAAGGCAGTCGAAACGCCTGAGCACCGTGAGGGGAAGGATGACCTTCCGATATTCATTCCGCTTGTAAGGGCCCCGGAGGAGGTTGCAGATGCTCCAAATGAAATTGGCGAGCTCGGCAGTACTCGCGGGCATGGCGGACTCGCCATCGCGTATATCGATTTTCACCTTCGGCGCATCGCTCACGGCGGAGACGGAAGAGACATTCTTGCGGGGGCGGGGCACGAGGAACTCCTTGGGCTGCATTTTGTCGAATCGCGGAGAATTATCGCCAAAGGTATACCATAGGGGCCTTGAGCTGGCGCAAGATTCTAATCCGGCAATTGCACGCGGACAGACGGTACTGGTACTCCAAGTCCGTTCCGCAAGACGACTTACCCATCTCCTGCCCTTTCTCCGACGGCCTCGTCTACCTCTATGCCGCCCTTCGTCCCGCCAGAGAGGATAAAGACGGCTGGGACGAAGCCGGTTTCGAAATGGGCGAGCTCCCGAGAGGCCGCTCCGACTCGAAGGTTTTCTCAAGGCTATAAACCAACCGCAACCGAGGTTTTGGCTGCCTCGATTTGCCTAGCTTCCCGAAGGGGGTACCTCGAAGAGGCGGCGGCGGGTGTTCGGGCAACGACGCCGGCGTGAGGCGCATCGCAAAGGAAAGGGGATCCATCCATGGCCGAAAGCATCGCGGGCAGGGACGTCGTCATCTTCGACAAAGCGAGCCAGATGCAAGGTTCGCCCCGCGACGGAGCACGCGGATGATCTTCAAATTCGAGCATCACGAGGCGAGCCTGAAAAGGGCCGTCGAGCATTTCGCGAAAGACGGCGAAGTCCTCGCCCTGATCCTCGGCGGCTCGATCGCCCACGGCTACGCGACGAGTTCCT
>Ga0307375_10006214_pt1 | contig 11073 bp, 9 predicted proteins | sample TR1MG_FD_202531 | JGI IMG/M metagenome (GOLD analysis project Ga0307375, IMG submission 202531) | Soil microbial communities from Risofladan, Vaasa, Finland - TR-1 | ecosystem: Environmental > Terrestrial > Soil > Coastal area > Acid sulfate soil | place: Finland: Risofladan, Vaasa | collected...
GTTTCCTCGTCTTCATCGAGTAGTCGTCTAGATTTGGGCTGTCGTTGGTGCATTGGGACAGTCTTGGTAGATGAAGATGAAGATGATGAAGTCTGGTGACGAGAGGCAAGTTTGAGGCGAAGCGCTTCGTGTTGCTGTTTGCGACGTGCAGCATTCAAATACGGCATCAGATCGAGCTCCAGTTGAGACAAGCAAGAGACAAAGAACTCGTGCGCATCTTGTTGAGAGTTGTTGCGAAAGCGCTCCGAGTGTCGAGCCACGGCCAACTTGACACGCGACGGATCGAGCGCAGTCGTCCTTCCACTTTGCAGCGTTTGGTCCGCGATCGCCAAAAAGGCTCGATAGAAGCTCTTCAAATCGATTTGAGAGGTTAATTCAGTCAATTGATGATGACCAAGATCGGAAACGAACGGACTCAGCGACATCAGCGCCTGAAGTACCGCATTGATGTAACACGCGTTGCCAGTGTTGCGAATGCCCGTATAATTGGAAGAAGCAGAGGAGGAGGGGATGTCCAGACGCGACGAGGGCGAAAGAGGAGCAGAAGAAGGCGACGATTTCGACGCAAAAGGAGTCCAGTTCTGAGTCGCACCACTCGTTCTCAGAGGGCTCTTACTGCCCTCACTGGAAATATGCAACACTCCTGAACCTGATTGATGGGACTTGTTCCCCAGTGGCGATTGACCGTGCGGACGATTGGCCGCCGCGGAAGAAGTCTTCTGCTGCCAGTCTTCCTTGTTCACCTGATGAGGCGTCTTGACATGCAATGGTACAAATGGTGCGAGATGATGCTTTTCGACACTGGAAGAAGGGCCCTTAGAGCGATGCGGAGAGTCGAGTTCGTGAATGGTGTGTCTCATGCTTGCGTTCGCGCGGGACGGGACCTTATCGGTGGTAGACAATTTTTCGAAGTGTCTTAATGAGTTCGGGCTGTGAGAAACGGCCTGGTGAGACAGACGAGGGATTGGAGCTGCAGGAATGGAAGAGGTGCCAAAATGCGCCTCCGGCCTGTTGCTAGTCAAGAGTGGCTTGGGTTCTGATATGCGCACTGAAGATTCAGAAGAGTTTTCCGAGGTGCTGGTGCCAGATGAGGTGATGCTGAAGAGTAAACCGACCAAAATGAGGAAGTTCTCTGCATTCTCGCCCTTTGCCTTCGGTGCCATCTCATACTCCGATATCCGCCGCGAATTGTGTACTAAGAAGCGTGCTTTCTCGTCTTGGTAAGAGAAGTCCTGCATTTCAGAGGCCTAGAAGAGAAAACAGTCGTGATCAATGAGAAATGTCCGTTTCCGGGTTAGAACACGCTTGAGGGCATCACTTAAGGGATCATGGAACAGAAAAAAGAGGAGTGGCCAGCAAGGAAGGCAAAGGGGACGAACATCCATCTCCAGAGGGCGGGGGAGAACATCACAGCTCTGGAGCGCTTCAAGCTTGATTTTCGTGCCTGAAAGTCCAACTTTCGCATCTCCAACATACACGCCATCAATATGAAGCTCTCTTACCACGCATTCAGTCCATGGCTCGGACGACATCGCCAGGGGAAGCGCAAAAAGAGGCCAAAAAGGGTCGAGAGACTTCAAACACTCGTTTACAGGCAAAGAAGGCAACGTAGAGATGTGAAGCGACCAAGTTGGCTTACAAGAAACGCATCCAAAAACGGATATCAATGTGTCATGACAGACAACACAGACCCAACTGAGACGAACTCACATTTCGCAGAAAACGTGAGAACTCTGCAGAGGCGAAACGGCGCCAAGTCAAGTAAAAGTAGATTAAGAAGTCCAGTGGAATAGAAAGACTGAACACGGAGAAATGAAGCGTCTTCTGAATGATGCAGAGAGAAAGGTGATTGAGGGACAGGAGGGGAGGAACACACTTTCGGCGCTTCTGGTTGGACAGCCATGGTGACTGATTGGCGAGGGACATTGGAGCATTTGTGCACAAATGAGCGATGGATAGAGCGATGGATCGATTGAGCCTCGCCGAAGGCAATGATGCAGACTCCGACTCCCTTTGCTCCACAGCTTCGTTGTCCTGGTCTTCTTGTGAGTTCTAAGTCTCGCACGAACTCGAAATCGTACGATAGTGTACATCTTATTTATAAAATGAACTGTTCCAAGGCAGAAGTCAACAGTTAGGCGCCTTCTGCCCTCCAGAGCGCCTCAATGACCATCAATGACCAACCAGGCCTGTGCACACATGCCTCGAAGTTCGCCCGAGCTGCCGATGGTTCAATGGTGGTTCTAAAGGCAGACAATTGTGAAATACAGGATCTTCTTCCTGTGTCAACTAGCATGTATCATTGGGAACGTCAAGAAGCGTGTTTCACGAGCGTGCCTCTGAAGTGTCTGTGGGCTCGGTAGGACACATTCCGACAGTTCAGCTCTACATCAAGTGTCTGCCTCTTGCCTCAGCATGGAAAGTGTTTGTGCTATGCCATATTTTGGTTCTCATTTGGGTCAGGTAGGGTCAAGAACATTCTATGTTGAGGAAAGCATTGAAACGTGCGTCGCACGCTGAAGTGGGGAAGTGAGAGTAATTCTCTAGCCACTTTTGCGCATGTGGCCTTTCGTGAAAGACCAAGAGGGCAGAGGAGCTGCAAGGGAAATAGAGCGCGAGGGTAGCGCACTTTGAAGAACCGAAGAGCTGCTGCCCCTTGCGTGTCTGGATCAGTTCAATTTGCACTCATAACATCTACTCATGGCGACTCGGGCAGGTTCATTCAAGGCAGAGCACCCATTTGGTACGTGACACGCTGCCTGGGACCGAATGGCAGACTTCTTTGTGCAGAGGAGGCGGAGAGCAAGCTGCTCTGTGCACGAACACACCCCGCCCCTCTCCTCCCAACTTCCAGTGTCTGACCCTATGACGACCCTCCTCTTTGAATAGAAAAACGAGTGGAAGGTTCAGCAAAGATTCGTGCCAAGTACCCTGACCGCGTGGCATGCATTGTGGAGGCCGCTAGAAAGGACGATCCTGTTCTCGAACAACGCAAGTTCCTCGTGCCCTCAGACTCCACCGTCGCCAAGTTCATCTTCCAAATCCGCAAGCAGATGAAGCTCGACGACCACGAGAACGTATTCGTATTCGTCGGAGAGAACCAGCAACAGCCGATTGGCACTGCGCTCATGATGGATGTTTACAAGCACAACAAGTACGCCTGATTGCCACCTTGACAGCCCAAAACTCCCTCCCTAACACTCCTATGCCCATTGTCTTGCCAAATCTAGAGACGAGGATGGATTCCTTTACGTCACATATTCAGCAGAGAGCTTCTTTGGCTGAACAGCAGAGCCGGAGAGAGAGAGAGAGAGAGAGTGCGTGGCTCTCCGACTCACTCTCAGTGGCCAGCCATTGACACCTCCTCCTCATCCCCTGTGTTCTTGTACATAAACATGTGTTTTCCTGCCTCATCAAGTAATACGAACGCTTGGGGGTCATGTAGTTCTTGGGAGATCGAAAACGCGGGTACATTGCTCTTGATGTCGACAAAATGCATGGGGGGGGGCTAGGGATTACTCGTCGCTGCTGTTGTTGCTGCTGCTGTTGTTGTTGCTGCTGCTGCTGCTGGGATGAGATGATGAAGAGGATGGCGCTGCCGTCTTGGAGACTCTGTGGATGAATCTGAATCCTTCGTCCTGCAAGAGTTGCATTGCCGGTCTGTAGATCTCCGGTTTCATGGGCGTGAGAATGCCAGTGTAAGGGAGCTTTCCGTAGAGTACGAGCTCAGCAGCGATGGCGACGGTCTTTCCGACGGTGGCTGAGATGGCGGTGGTTCCGCCCCTCTTTCCGTAGCACGAAAATGTCATATCGTGTCTCTCCTCGCTTCCATCCTGGAACGTTGCCTCGATGACGTGGTGCATGTACACCGCGTCCCAATCGGTTTTGAGGTCGAATGCGAGTTTGGTCTGCATGAGAGCGGTGAGAGCCTCCATGGGAGTGTTCCTTCTCGCCACCTTCTCCTGCTCATCGAACAGTCCAAGCCAAGTGAGCGCCTCCATCACACGATTCACCTTATCTCCATCGTATCCCTTCTGAGGGAATCCAGTCGGGGGCCTGAGTTGCAATCTTGCCAATTGACGTGCGTTGAGTCTGGATACGAAGGCAGAGGTTCCGCTGTTTCCGTTGTTTCCTCCGCTTGCACGGCCATGTGCCAACCTCTGCTCAAACCACTTCTTCAGGAATTGAGGCCAGCTAATCTCCTCAGCAGTCGGGGACAAATAGGGAAGAGCGATGGTGTCGTCAACCAGTCCCAAATCCACGAGCGCCTCGATCGCCTCCGCAAATCCGTGATATCTCAGCGTTCCTCTGAACACCGTCTCCGCCTCCTCGATATCGTATTCCGTCGCGTACACCAAGCTGTTTCGATTGGGCACACCCTCGAGGTGAAGACCAGGGAAGAGATTGATCGCCTGCTTGTGCTTCCAGAGCTCACTTCCCTTCACGTTCACCTCCTGTCCCAATAAGCGGTACTTAGCATCGGCAATCGAAGCCATGAGCACGCCCTTTGGACTCCAACTAAACGTGTACTTGAAGGGATTCAGGCCTGTTTCAGGGGCAGGAAGCGCACCACACCATGAGATGAAGCTCTTGATCTTTCCACCACGCTGACGGATCTTGTCCACCATATCCAACGTCGACATGTGATCAATACCAGGATCAAGACCACACTCATTCAAAATGATGATGCCAGCGGCTTTGATCTTCTCGTCCAAGGCACGCAATTCAGGCGCTACGTAGGAAGAGTTCACCATTGATTTGGAATGTTCGATGCAGGCCAGGGCGACATTCACATTGAATTGACGAGGCAGAAGTGATACTACGAGATCGTGTTGGGCGACTACGGCACTGAGGGAGGCAGCATTCGTCACATCGAGCGAGATCGGCACGAGCGTAGCATTCTGGTCTCCTCTGCGTCCAGAGTCGTGCATTTCGGCAATCGCCGCGCGAGCAATCTCCTCAGTCATATCGGCCACTGTAATCGTGTGAGAGGGCGTACGGGACAAGTATTGAAGGCAAGGGCGAGCGACGAATCCGGCGCCGAGCACCAAAATCTTCTTCAAATGGGCAGTCGTGTGCTTCCTCAAATCGGCAATGTACTTGAAGGGTGGCGTCAATTCACCATTGGCAGTAATCACAGCACGGAAGATCTCCGCAGGAAGGTCCTTCTTCATGTCCTCGTACGCGACGCCAACGAACTTCGACTTCGCAATCGCCTCCACGTGCGGGAGCAGCTTATCACCGAAATAGGTAGTAGCCTCTTTGGGAAGCTCAGTGGGTAAGTTGTCGACCGCAAGCATCAGGATACCAGGACGATACATGTAATCCTTATCGGAAGCGGCATCAAACGTTTCTCTCGACTTCGGGTCGTAAATGAACAGAGGAGAATCGATACTAGTAGTCTTCGTCAAGAACTCCAAAGAACCTTGAGGATCACAAGAGATATCGCCAACGGCAACCAAACGAGAACGACCAGTCTCCACAAGCGTCTTCATCTGCTGATTCGTAATCATGCGGTCGAAACGCTCATCCCAATAACGACAGTTCATAATCACACTCAAATAGGGGCCAAAGGACTCATGGAACACCGAACGATACTCACTAGGCGTGGAATAGTAATGCTTCTTGTCGAACGGCTTACCAGACATGGACGTGCCTTCCTTCGCAACCATGTAATCGTTGGCCTCCAAAATAGTGGCAAACACCTGATGCGTGTACTTGCGATCAGAAGGAGAAGACTTGGCAGACTCGATCAGACCAACCACCTCACTCGGCTTGATCCACGTATGAGGCAACAGATTTAGAATCTCCTGAGCACCACGAGAGGAATTACCATTCGAAACGAAGCCAAAGATCAACGGACAAAGAGAGATCGGAAGACCAACACCGCCAAGCTCCTCACCGACCGCCTCCACCGCCTCCTTCGCGCCATTCAAACTGCTATACATGTACGAGTAACCCAAGTGAAGGAAGGGGGTAGAATGTCCAAGAGCCAACAAACGATCGCCAAGAGCGTGCAACAGATCAGTCATGCCTGCAAGTCCTGCATAACGTCCAAAGAAGATGGTTCGGGCACCATGATCATTAGTGATCTTCTCGTAATCGATGAGACGGATGTTCTGGGACAAACAAGGCAGAAGGCGAGGGTACAATTGAGAGGCAGGCAACCAAGTTCCACGAAGAATCGCGAAATTTCGCGAAAGTTGGGAAAATTCAGCAGCGCAAAGGAGTTCGAGTTTGAGAGTACGAAAGGTTCCCATACGACGCCAAATCGTAGCAATATCAAGTATTTGATGAGGAATTCGCATTTGACGGGAAACACAAACATGGATGGGGAACCAGGACACACACAAACACACGACTCTAGTTAGCCTTCGGTTTGGGTCTTCAATGGGCTGCAAATGGGAATTCTAAGATTGCCGTACCTTGCCTAGGATGACATCTAGCATGGGCATGTTGTAGGGCTGAGCCTTGATGGTGTGGGAGAAGAACATGTAGGTTTTGTTGGGGAGGAGTTGGTCGCCGGGCACCTCCTTGACACCAAGGATCAATTCGCATGGTGACAAATCTTCCGAGATGTGTGCACCTACCTATGATCATTTTAGGCCCATGGGAAGTCGGTATGTTAGTGTGGTGTGGTAGAAAAGGGTGATTACAGGGGCAGCGAAAGTTCCAGCGATTTGTGCCCGCCACAGGCCTCCCACATCACGTTACAGCGCCAAAATTCTCCGTAATCTCTTCGCAGGACAACACAGACGCCACTTTAGCAAAATAGGAACGTACTTCTTGGTACTTGGAGTCGTGGTAGACACGAATCGTGGAAGGCTGCACAATCACCTTAATTCCCTTCTCAACGAGCGCCTTCACGTGCACTGGAGCCAAAGGACTACGACGCTCCCAGCGCGACTTGCCTTCTCTACGAATACCGACTGTAGGATGGGTTGACATGACGGCTGTCCAAGAAAGACTGAACGCTGGTGGGGCTGCCCGCCATCCGGGCTTGCCACCCAACGACAACCGGAAAAGTCGACACCAGGGGACAATTCGGGATGCGAATACCGATATCCCGGCCACAAATTGCTGTAAAGAAGATGAATTGGACACTGGTCAGGTTCATTGACATATGACATCCTTCAGAAAGAGATCCTTGTAATCGGGAATTCTGCTGTATGGACGAATCATGTGATCCTACACTGACAGTTAGAGGGTAAGCAGAGATCTTAGTTCGAATGGCCCCGATTCCGCCATGTAGTCCTCCAATGAAACTGCGATGGGAGGTAAACGGCATCCGGTTCGTCTCCTTGTGGATGTGTTACCCTCTGATTCCCTCCCCAGTCTCATAGAATGTTGCGTTACGCGTGGAAGATATCGTGTCGGGTACAGACAGCCTCAAGAGAGGTGGAAGTTTAGTGGTACAAGAGGAGAAGTTGCGGGAGTGGAACTTCGTCGACAGGTTTTCAGTGTGATGATGATTGGTGACAAGCCCTGTTCAAGGTCTAACAACGATGCACCACCTGGTCTTTGCTTGGGCCCAAGTGTAAGTGACTCCATGGCCGCTTCCAGTGTAGCCGTGGATGTTCGCGTCTCCCCAGGGATCGTTGACGATGATCTTGCCGTTGTCGTATCCTCGTGCCAAGATGATGTGTCCAGCAGTGGTCAGTTGTGTGGAGAGTACCACCAAATGTCCCTTATCGATGGCGTTCTTGATGAGTGGGTAGGTGGCAGACGGGTAGAAGTCGGCGTTCATGCCGTGGTGCTTTACGTAGTCCTGAATGCGCCAAGCCCATGCACCTCCTCCGTCCGTACAAGTACCATATGCACCATATGCGGGGTGGCCATTAGAGTCCTTCTGCATGCGGTTGAACGTGAAACCAGTGGGGGAAGTGTAGATCGACGAAACATACCATCCATAGTCGCTAGTGTGCGGCTTAGGCGAACTGCACTGAATCGGATGAGGAGTAATTTTGCCAAAGTGTGCCAACGCCATAGCAGTAGAGGTAGGACCGCAAGCCCAAGAGCCACCGAACGAATCTGGCGTGTCCCAACGCTGATTGATGTAGGGGACCGCAGTGTCCTTTTTCTGCGCGCAAACCGCCACCACAATTGCGAAAAGGAGTAGCACTACGAACTTCGACATGATTGGAACCGAGGCGAGTGAGTGAAAGAGTAAACGAGGGTCCTTGGTGCATGACCCATGATGCACTCCGTTTCTCTCAGCCCTCTCTCTCTGCCCGAAACACTTCAGGGCATTCCTTCTCACTTGCTCACAATGATTTTGACCAGCCCAACCTCGTGCCCTTCCCCTGAGCCAAGAACCCCTCCCTGATTCCACGCCCCAGATCCATTTGCTAATGGATCACGTTCGGGTCTTGTTTGGTTGTATTGAAGTTACAAAATGAGGTACGAGTTAGACCTCGTCGATGCCATCCCAAGCCTCTTCGAATTCTCTTGCCCATAATCCGTGATCGAGCCAGTAGTCGCCCCATCTTGGCCATTCCTTCGAGAACACTCCGTCATCCTTGTATCCTTCAGGGTACTTTGCGTCAGTGAAGTAGATGTTCTTGTCTGCGATGTCCGGAGAGTAGCCTCTGATTCTCGTGATGTATCCTGAGTACGTCGATAGTCTTGTTCCGATGAATCGTATTCCTCTTGAGCAGATGATCTGTTCGATGATGCCGACCCAGTTTGGTTGGATGTACTTCTGGACCAAGTCCTCGTAGTCTCTGTACATGATGACCTTGTATTTGCCGGTGAAGTACTTCAGGAATTCGTTGTTCAGCACCTTCATATCGCTCTCATCAGTGGCCAAGTAGATGGTGGATCCCTCTGGAACCAATCCTGCGATGTTGATGGAGATTGCCTCTCCTGAAAGTTGTCTCTGATTCTTGTACTGGAAGTCTCCTCTTCTGAAGTGTATGGTGTAGAATTCCTTTGGCATTGCGTTGAGAATGAGCGCAGCGGTGTCGTAGATGTCTGAGCGTAGATGGACGTGATCTCTGACGAGTCTCTTGAAGTATCGGTCCAGAGCTGGATCTCTGATGTATATGTACGCGTAAAAGTGGGTGAATAGTTGGTGGTCCGGGAAGTAGACGATGCGATCGTTGACGAGGGCCGGATCGGTCTTCAAGTCGCGGATGAGACCCAATCTTCTGCGTCTGGCGAACTTCTCCATCTTCTCCCACTCCTCGGGTTCCTTGCTCTTGTCAGGCACCTCTGGGTACACGAAGATGCTCTTCGAATTTGAAAAGTCAGGCCACCTCAACACGGTCGCCTTGGTCGCAATGTTATCGTAACTTCCAGTGATGCCTTCCTGTTCCGCAAAGTCCTTGTACGCAATGACCGGCATCGCCTTGTTCATGTCCTCAAACTCGAAGAACTTCTCGTACATGAACTGATTCAAGTTGTAGTGACGATAAGAGGGCGGCAGCACGAGAGTACGGTTCGTGAGACCGGCGAAGACGAAGGCCAGCTCGAGACTGATGCGCTCGTTGTTGAAACCCGCGTGCCATGACTTGAACGCCAGGAAACGATCGCTCTTCGCACGAGGCCAATACGCAGTATTCACGGCTTTCACCTTCTGATGACGCCAGTAGTACAGAGCATCAGCGGAGACCAAATCGGAGGTGACGGGAGAACGGGCGGAAACGTCCGCCTCCTGACCGCCATGGAGCGACAACAGCGCAATCAACAACACCAAACCGAGGGCAGCTGCAAGCACATACTTACGACGCATATTCAACCACACCTTCACATTTGCCAATTTCATCATCCTGTGGGTGAGGGAAGCGGAAGCACGCGCACACGCGCAAGAGCAGCCAGGGAAGAGGGAGAAAGGTAGAAAGGGTAAGAGAGGAATACAAACAGCGTCAATGGAGAGGAGAAGGCGGAAACAGAGAGGCGCGTGGGGCGAAAGAGAGGCCTGGAGTGCAGAGCAGCGATTCAAAACGTCAAACACGCCAAATCCAGAACACGCACGATACATCGCCGGACCAAAGGTGCATCGCCTCTGAGAGACACACCTCGAGCGTATGGAAAGGGGCAGAAGGCACACCAGATCGAACAGGAAGGACGGGAGAGGATAGGCTGACGTCGAAGCCAAAGGCGAAACTCGATTCTGACGTACTCTGCACAAGTCAACAAGAGAAGATGGAGATGACCAAGGCCAAAACGAGCTCTAGAAGGAGATGGAACGGACGGGAGGAAGATGGGTGCTTACCGCGGCCCAGCACAGGGGCAACTGGAGGGGAGGTCCTTTTCGCCGCGCCGACTGTTTCCCATCGTCTTGGCACCTAGGGCAACCTTCGGGAACGTTGCCAGCTGCCATTCGGCGTAATGTCCCACTAGAAAGGTTTGAGCCGCAGAGAATTGCGAAATGACCTCAGAACACCGGCCATGGGATGGAATGGGAAATACTCCCACCCTTGGCTCTCTCTCGACCCGCCCCGAGAGAGAGGATCCTCGTTCAGACGCTTCACTGCTGACCTTTGCTCCCTAGTCCTTATTCCATCGCCTTGCAGCCAATCTATTCCTCTTCAACTTCTTGTATCCCACTCGTTGTTGAGTCATCATGCTTGGATTGTGCAAGAGCTACCGTGTGAGCCAGTTTGGTACGTTTCCATCGTTCCATCGTCTCTTTCTCTATTCCTTTGCACCTTCGACTCGATTTCAAGTGTTTCGCTGATGCGCCTCTATGCCTTTCTAACGCGCCCTTGGCCATCTTGTTGTCTGTTAGCTGTCAAAGCGAAGAAGGCGGTATGTCAAATGCAATCTCTCCATACGTCTCTCCCTTCCTTCCCTGTTGCTTCTAACTCTGTTTCTTAAGACTGTGAAGGTTCCGTCGATGAAGAGAGGTTATGGTACAGGCATGTACGATACAGGCATGTCTCCTCTGGGCTATGTACGTGCCTGGCTGCACAGTTTCTCCTCTTTCCCCGTTATTCTGCTATGTGATGGTGTCCTAACCATCTTGCTACCTTCTCTTTGTTTCACTTGATGCCTTCTGGTGGTTTTCTGTCCTTGTGGCTGCTGCTGTGGTCGTGTGTTCTCGCTCTTACGTTTTGGTCGTTTCTCTCT
>Ga0307375_10006215_pt1 | contig 11072 bp, 11 predicted proteins | sample TR1MG_FD_202531 | JGI IMG/M metagenome (GOLD analysis project Ga0307375, IMG submission 202531) | Soil microbial communities from Risofladan, Vaasa, Finland - TR-1 | ecosystem: Environmental > Terrestrial > Soil > Coastal area > Acid sulfate soil | place: Finland: Risofladan, Vaasa | collected...
GGACGCCCAGAATAACAGCATACAGGACAATGCCCACAGTAGAGTGGAGCTAATAACGCGTCGGTCTTTGCTCCCACGGAGCCGGGCGTTGATTATTACCCATCGGCTGGGGCTGGCGGAAACAGGCTTGGGATTCCAGCTTGTCGCCCGGGCTCAAGCCTCTCTGAAAGTGATTATCAAGCCCCAGAGGTAGATAGCAGCTGCTTTCTAAGCAGGCGAGAATATCAGGTAATAATGTGGCTGAATGTGTAATTCTGTCAATTCTTCTCTATGTCTGGCTCCCATTTCATTGAATTAAGCTAGCTTGTTACTATTGCGTTAATCCATTAAAATTACTAACGAAACAATAAAGGTAGCAAAGGTGTGGCAATATGTACCCAAAGCTAATATTTATGGACCTTGAGGGAACCCTGCTTCGGAAAGCTGTCCATCTTGACAATGGCAAGGTTGCTCCAAGTGCATGGACGTTACTGGCTGAATGTTTGGGGCCAAGGGCTCTTGAAGAAGAGCAGGCAACGAAGGACCGCTGGTTGAATGGTGGGTACCACAGTTATGTTGAATGGATGAAGGATACCATCAAAATTCATCAAAAATATGGTTTAACTATCGACATGTTCGAAAGAGTAATGAATTCAGTGCAAGAAATGCCCGGCGCACGCAAGGCTGTTCAGCGATTCCATGAGCGTGGCGCTATAACTGCAATCGTCTCCGGCGGTTTTAAGGCCTTGGTGGATCGCGTGCAAAGGAACTTCAAGATCTACCATGCTCTCTCTGGTTGTGAGTATTTTTTTAGTCGGGACACTGGCTACTTGGAGCACTGGAACCTGTTGCCGTCAGACTACAAGGGCAAGGTTCATTTCGTCAAAGCTATTATGAACGAGTATGGAATCACAAAAGAGGAGTGTGCCTTCATAGGTGACGCGCAGAATGACATTCTGGTTGCACAGGAAGTAGGTTTATCTATTGCCTTTAACGCCCAACCGGAGCTGCAGCAGGTCTGTACTCACGTGATTAACCAAGCACCCGGAAGCGAGAACTTTGAACAAGTTGAAGCTATTTTTAACAATATTGGCTAACAGCTCTTATTAGGATTCCATTACTAACCTAGTACATTAGGCCGGAATTAGTTTAATATTGCTCACCTATTGAGTAGGTGGTATACTCCTATTTAGCAAACTAGGTGAACATCCAAAAGTGAGATAGAATATGCTGAGTGAAGATATTAGAAATAGGTTAATTGAGGCGGCAGAACAGGCACGTAAAAATGCCTATGCACCATACTCAGGGAACTTCAAGGTTGGCGCTGCCGTACTGACAGAGGATGGAAGTATCTTCGATGGCTGCAATGTTGAAAATTCATCGTTTGGAGCTACAATATGTGCAGAACGCGTTGCTGTGTTTAAGGCGGTTTGTGAAGGTCACCGCAAAATTCGTGCCGTGGCGGTAGTGGCGGAATCACCTCATCCCATACCACCCTGTGGGGTGTGCTTACAAGTAATTAGCGAATTTGGGCCTGATGCTGATGTAATAATGGCAAACACCGCGAGAGAGACCGCCGTCGCCAATATGAAGCAGCTTCTGCCATTAGTTTTTAAATTTGGACATTCAAAATTCAAAGAGTAAGTAATATGCCACAAAGAACCGATAATACTTCGCTTAACAGAATAAACACCTTAGTCAATGCTCTGGCAGAGAAAGGTACTCCAGGTATTATCTTATTAGGGATAATATTCCTGACAATTTGGACTCCTGTTGGATTTATCGTTTACAGGTTTTTTGATTTCATAGGCTTGGCTAAGGATTTTCCTGAGATTACTTCTGCCGGGCCAATACTTGGAATAGTCATAGTTGGACTCTTAGGAGCAGCTCATATCTATATAGCATATCTATTGACATCTAAGGTAATGACAGCAATGATACCAACTATTAAGGCAGAAGCAGAGGCTGCCAAATTAATGTCTGAGGCGATTGGGGGCAGGGTAATGACTTATGCTGGAACTATACAAACTTTGGCCGTTGACCAGCGAGGTGCGGAAACTCGAACTAAACAGATAATGAAAGTACTGCTTGATCGTGCTAAAAGCGTGCTTGGACTAGAGCTGGTTAGATCAAACATCTTCACCCTACATGAGGATGGCAAGCTAAGAATATTGAAAGATTTTCATGTAAATATGCAGGGGCCTATGGCTGGAGATAGTGAGTTAACTATTGCTATTCCAAGTGGCTTATTGTCGTCTGGCAGAGCATATAAGTATTTCCGGCCGGTGCTGTCACTCAAAAGCGAGAATGGGAAATGGCCTTACTCATCTGATACCGAGTCAGCGACGTCTGACATTATTGCTGAAGTTCAGAAAGCACACCATGACTTAAAATGGATTATCTCGATGCCAATTCCTTACCAAGTACAGCCTTTCAAGTTAGTCAGCGGAGTTCTAAACATTGATGGGCTGGAAACTAATCCTAATAAGGACCAAATGCGAGAGTTGCTAACTGACATGTCTACGGCAGCTGCGTTAATCGCAGTACTTAACAGGAGTACCGGCTTTCTTCGAGGCGAATATACGATTTCTTCAGAACCGAGCAGCACTGAGCAAGAGGATCTCAAAGGCTTTTTGATAGCCCCTGAAGAATTCGATCCTACTTGCTGCCCGGAGCCCAGTATTGAGTTTGTCACTGCTCTTGGTCACATCAAAGGACTTGAATTCTTTGCAAGAATATCACCGGCTGAGATAGCAAATTATCTCAGGGATCAACTTGCCTCATAGCCGTTGCTGTATTTCTACTTAACACCTAGGAATACAAATTATCGCCTAGATGCAGCGCGAAAATTTGGAGCCGATGTGCCATTCATACTAAAGGATATACCCCAACCTATCTACTTCAGGCAGCCGATGGTCGTCTCGCTGACCTTGTCGTAAGTGGCAGCCCTGCCGATTATGCCGCAGCACTGGAACTGATACAGGCTGGCAAGATACGTGTGCGGGAGATGATTACCCATCGGCTAGGGCTGGCGGAAACAGGCCTGGGATTCCAGCTTGTCGCCCGGGCTCAGGACTCTCTAAAAGTGATTATCGAGCCGCAGAGGTAGATGGCGGCTGCTTTCCAAGCAGCGGGTCGTGGGTTCGAATCCCCCAGGGACGCCACGAGGCCAGAGCAATTGTTTTTTCAGGCAAGCGAGAATATCAGGCAACAATATGGCTTACTGTTACCCAACAATAAGAAATATTGTTGCGGTATACAACCAGGTGGCGACGAAAGAAGCGGGAATACTGGGAATATTTATCGTGTAGAAGGGCGAAGAGAGAACCCGGGTAAAATATTGGTATCTATCACGAGGTGTGATAATATGACCTAAAAGAGAGCAATGGTTAGCTTGAACGTAGCTGCGATAGATTTATTCTGTGGAGTAGGTGGACTGACTCATGGTTTGATAAAAGCCGGTATCCCCGTTGTCGCCGGCATTGATATCGACAAAACGTGCAAATATGCTTACGAAACAAATAACCAAAGCACATTCATTTGTAAAGACGTCAGAGAGCTTACCTGTGCCGATTTAGAAAAGTTGTATCCTGACGAATGTATCAAAGTACTTGTCGGATGTGCCCCATGCCAACCGTTTTCCACACATACTCAGAAGAATAAAAGCCGCTCCGAGGACGAAAAATGGGGTTTATTATATTCATTTTCTAAGCTGATCAGGGAAGTACAGGCTCATATTGTTTCGATGGAAAATGTCCCTGAGATAACAGAAAACAAAGTATTCACCGATTTTGTCGCCGAACTGGAAAAACAAGAATATTATATATCCTGGGACAAGGTTTATTGTCCCGACTATGGCGTACCTCAGTCGCGGAAGCGGTTGGTTCTATTGGCATCGAAATTTGGAGCGATTAATATCATCTCACCAACTCATGCTGAAGATGAATACGAGAAAGTACAGGATATAATAGGAAATCTTGAAGTTCTTGCTGCGGGTGAGGTATCGGCTAAGGATCCCTTACATAGAGCTTCGCGTCTGGGGGATATCAACTTAAGAAGAATTAAACAGTCGAAACCCGGAGGCACATGGAAGGATTGGGACGAGGATCTACGCTCCCCTTGTCATAAAAAAGACTCGGGCAAAAGTTATAGTGGAGTCTATGCACGTATGTCATGGGATATGCTGGCTCCTACCATGACGACGCAGTTTTATAATTACGGGACAGGCCGGTTCGGCCATCCGGAACAGGATAGAGCACTTTCATTGAGAGAAGGCGCTTTGTTGCAGACTTTTCCCCCGGATTATGATTTCATTGATCCAAAATTGCCTTTTTCTAAAAAAAGGCTCGGAACACATATAGGTAACGCTGTTCCAGTTGATCTCGGGGTTGTAATCGGGCACAGTATCCTTAGTCATTTAGAGGGTGTATTAAATGGCTGAAAAAGTGGAGAATGACAATCAATTCACATTTGCAATCTCCCTGAGTATCTTAAATCACTTGGGCAGGAATTTGTACAGGAGTTTTGTTACTGTGCTCGGAGAGGCAATTTCCAATTCTTGGGATGCTAATGCCGAGGATGTGAATATATATGTCGATAGAGAAAAGAATAGCTTCATTATTAAAGACGATGGCATCGGCATGTCAAGAGACGATTTTCAAAACAAATTCTTGAAGATAGGATATTCGAAAAGAAAAAGCGGGGAAACAAAATCTCCTGATAAAGGAAGGCCTTACATCGGTAGGAAGGGAATCGGAAAATTAGCTTTATTATCCTGTGCCGACAAAATTAGCGTGATATCGAAAACAGCCGGTGGAGATTATGTCGGCGGGACTATTGATAATTCGGGTCTAGATGACGCAATAGAAAATGACTTGACCCCGAATGAATACAAATTGGGGGGAGTTGATCTAAGTGTATTCAGTCAATATATCAATAAGCATAGGCAAGGAACGCTCATTCACTTTGAGGATGTAAAAGAAGGGATAAATAAAAGCTCGGATTATTTAAGAAAATTGATTGCCCTATATTTCCGATTCTCTCTAATAGATAATTCGTTCAATATATTTCTTGATGATGAGAAAATTACTCTTGAGCAACTCAAGGATCTTGCTAAAGAAACGCAGTTTCTATGGAATATCAATAATCTTAATGATCCATATATTAATGAATATCTTAAAAATTTAAAAGAGCCCGTAAAAAACATTGTGATGAAGGGAAATGTCGAGGGCTTTATCGCTTCTGTCACTAAACCAAGATGTCTCAAGATAACATCTACTGACGAAAGAGCGGGTGTGGATCTTTTTGTGAATGGTAGATTGCGTGAAAGGGATATTTTAAAGCATATTCCTACCGCAAGGGTCGCTGAAAACTATTTCTACGGACAAATTCATTTCAATGATCTGGATGACGAGAAAGAGAGATTTGCGACCAGCCGTGAGGGTATTATTGCTGACGATCCTAAATATAGGGAATTTTTAGATAATTTGAGGAGGAAAATTTTAGATATTCTTGAAGATTGGGATGTGTGGAGAAGAAAGCTTAGACAGGATGGTGATCCAGAGAATGAGAATATTTCTAGAAAAGAGAGGGCATCTCAGGGATTATATAATGCCGTTTCGGAAGAGTATGATCTGCCAGAAGATTCAGAAAATAGAATGAAGGTTGATGATTGGGTTAATGATTTAAGTGATGATGCCGTATTTAATTTTGAATCCTATGCGGAATGTTTTATTTCTGAAAATTTAGCTAGGAAATTTATTCAAGAAAAGCGTATACTGCCCAGCACAGAACAACCGGAAATTAACAAGTGGAGAGGAATAGAAAGAAGAGAGAAAAGAAGAGGAAACTTAAATATAGAAATTAGACAATCAAATGATGACTTATTTTACTTAAGTATGGAGCACCTAGTAAAAATAGCTGAACCACCAAGAGATGGTTACCCCGACACTCTCTTGACTGACGAAAAGCAGTTTACTCCAATTAGAAATGCTGTTATGCACACCTCTCTTTTAACCCCCGAGGCAAAACGAAGATTGACGGCCGTTTATGATAATATAAAAGGAAGAATAAAAAATTTGCTATCTCGATAAATCACAGTAAATTATGCCTTACGACGAATTTAATTCACATAAAAATTTTGCCGGCGCTGATGTTTTTAAGAATAAGGCGTTATTGACCGCTCGGTATTTCACAGCGACTCTCTTCCGAGGTTATCCATTCCTCCAGTGAAGCAATAGTATTATTAAGCATCTCTGTTTTTTCTAGAGAGCATTGCCACACTACGGCGATGCGCCAGCCCAAATTTATCAGTTCTGTTATCTTCCGAGCGTCACGTTCAAGATTCGCCCTTCGTTTTTCTTCCCAGAAAGCTTGTCTGGTTGTCGGGAGGCGGCTTTTTCTACAGCCTGGATGACCGTGCCAGAAACAACCATGTATAAAGATGGTCGCCCTATATTTAGGAAGAACTATGTCGGGACTACCAGGCAGCCCTGCGACATACTTCCGGAAACGATACCCCCTTTTATGAAGATACGACCGCACCTTGTTCTCCATGGCCGTGTCTTTACCGTGGACCTTGGCCATCAGTTGGCTGCGTTGTTCAGGAGACAGAGTATCGGTCATATAGATATATTAGCAAAGACCTGCCAGTAACACTACCTGAGGTCACATTCTGACGAACTGTGTGATGTATCGAATTATGAATGAACAATCCCGACTTTTGTGCGGTTCACCTAACGTAATGTAAGACTGACAAATTTCAAGAAATAGTATGTTTATCGATCTTCTTATCAAGGCCTTGAAAAGGATCAAAAGAACGGAAAGCCTCCCAGTATATAATGGCACAGGCGATCACCAGTGACCTGCTGGCTTACTGACAATTGAACCTACGCTTCTCTTACGAGGTACAATCTCGGTACTTGGATGCAGCTGCCTGTGGAATGTATAATCCTTTGGTAGGTGAAGGACTTGACCCCAACAGGTTCGGGAGCGCTATATGAAACGGAAGCCATATTACAGGCAGAAGTACCTAAGGCGATTTTTTGAATCAGGAGATTCACTTCAAAATAGCAGTCAAGGAGTTCGTATGTCGCCATGGCTCGCCTCAATGTTAGGAGGTAATTCACACAGGGCAAGGATATTTCGCAACCAATTGGATCAATGCTTGGAACTAGCTTACAGAAAAGGTATTGTCGATAGTGACCTAAAGGCTAGGATCAATAACAGAGATGCTGCAACTTTCGACGCGGTGTTCTATGAGCTAATGGTTGCCAAGTTTATTGAAAGCAGAGGGAATGAAATTAGTTTTTATCCACCGGGCAGGAGCGGAAGAAAACTGGAGTACGAAGCCATTGGACCTCAGAGTAGTTGCTTGGTAGAGGTAAAAACCCTGTTTGAGTCTGAGGCTGAGAAGAAGGAGCTTGAAACTCTAGTCAAGTTATGGGAAACGACATCACAAGTTAGGTCGCATTTTTGGATAACCTTCGGAGATTTCACTGTTGGCAAAGACTTTAGTAAGGAACATTTCCAAAAGTGGCTAAGAGCGAACCTTGTCAAGATGGGTGGCCGTGGCGGAGCAATCAGGTATACTGGGAAGTCTGGATTTTCTGTTTCAATTGATGTGACACCAACCCAAGGTCAACCGAAGGAACGGGAGGGATCTACAGGCTTGTTTTTAGGAGAGCTTTCGTCATCGAATGAAACTAATCCACTAGTCGTCAGAATGTCTAGGACTGTCAGACATGCAGCAGAGCAACTTCCAAAGGTGGGGAAACCTTGTCTGATAGTCGTCTGTCGTGAGGGTGGTTTGGGGCTCTTTCGCGAAGAGCTTCAGGCACTGCTCTACGGGAAGAAACACGTGGATAATGAATTTCCTCTGTCAAACGGAATTGGGGCTGTTTTCTCCAGGAATCAGAATACTAGAGTGAGTGCTGTTGGATTCTATTCGTCCGTCATACACAAGGGCACGACATTTGAGGAACTGGAGGTCTATCACAATAACCAGTACGCTGAAAATCAGATTGATCCATCAATGTTCGGATCTACTGTAGTAACCCACTTCTACGTTGACCCCCATTCTTCGCAGGTTAGGCACCTTTAGGTTATGCCCCGATCAATTTCGACCGCTGATGGCCTCATTAAACAGATTGACGGAATGTTCAGCGGCAGAGAGCGGGTGCAGAGCGCCGTCATCATCGTCTGCCCACTCATCGGACTTACTGAATTCCAGGGACACCATACTAATCAGACCTGCTACAAATCAGGTATTATGTCCCCAGAATGCCACCAAGGTTGCTCAATCCCCCGATAAAGCCTCAAGCTATCCTCAAACTTCACTGGATTAGCAAGTGGTATAATAGGATTAGATTGAATAGCTCGAATTGCCCAAAATAGTTAAAAATCAAGACTGATTTTTCATTCTTAACAAACCTGACCGTTGACAGACTATTGCCCAAAATGGTTATAGTGTGATATTAATGGCAAATATAAAGGGAGGTGGAACTATGCCAATGAAAGTGAAGATTTTCTGTGAGAAAGAACCCTCAAAATTGGAAGAGTCCATAAACGATTGGCTAAAAACCAAGCCCAATATCCATGTCGCTCATATCACACAGTCCCAGATTCAGCGTGGACAAACTATCTCCCTGCCTGTCATCGTATGTATCTGGTATACCGAGTAGGGCTGAAGTCATAGCCTTATATTAAACTCGATGTAGTAAGTGCCGGGGAGGTGGTCCAAGCCTCCCTGCAATTCCAGGGACACCATACCAATTAGGCCTGCTACAAACCAGGTATTATGTCCCTGGGATACCTCTTATGTTTTCCGTACCTGGATGTGTTATGGGATACCTGGCGGTCCTCTGAATTTTGATTGCACAAAACTGACTTCGATTTGACTCTAAGTCAGTGACGATAAAGGGTACCATCGGATACCCGAAAAATAGTAATTGACCGCGCTCGCTAGTTGGCTTATTATTAATATTATTAAGCTTGAATGAAACCAACGTTTTTGGCTTGCTGTATGCCTGCTTTAGCCTTGCTTGGCCTATCGTGCGCTCCAAAGGCTACTCAGAGATTTCTGTGACTGAAATAGATAGAGCCGAGCTGAGAAAGGACCGGGATATTTTTGAGTAACCCCTCACAGTATTTTGTATTAACCTTTGTGCCCTTATTCATCGTTATTGACGCGCTGGGTGTCCTACCTTTCGTCATCTCGGTGAGCGAAGGAATGTCAACGCGGGAGCGCCGCAAGATGATCCTTGTGGCTACCATAACAGCTCTCATTGTCGGTCTCATATTCTTGTTTTTCGGGCAGTTCATTCTGCGGATAATGGGCATTTCAGTAGGTTCATTTGCTATTGCTGGTGGGATTATCCTACTAGTGCTTTCCATTAAATACATGACAACCGGACGGATGGTGGAAGCAATCAAAGAGGAAATGGTAGCCGTAGTCCCTATCGGCACACCTCTAACGGTAGGACCAGCTACAATAGCAACTCTGTTGTTATTGGCCACGCAATTCCCTCTCTATATGGTTCTTGTGTCCTTTACTCTGAATATGCTTATTGCCTGGGGTATCTTTATTGTGGGAGACCATATTGCTCGTTTTTTTGGGCAAGGTGGGCTGAAGGCAATTTCCAAAGTATTTAGCTTGTTGCTGGCGGCTATAGCAGTAAGTATGATTATTCGCGGTCTAGAACTGGTTAACATAGTGGTGAGATAAATGGTTCAGGCTGATTAGATATGAGAGAGTTAATTCATATTTCCTATTCCACGGGTCTGTGGCGATATGCCCACTGCAAATAAGTAGGCAATAACGTAGGTCCGGGATATTTTACAAACCCAGATTCCCCGCTTATCAGACAATGACATGGCCAAATTACCCGAGGGCCTGAAATCAATCCACATCGCTTTTTACCGCACTATGGGTAGGCTCTTACTTACCACAGAGGCTGCATGTGTTGGTTAACAAAATCCATAGTAGTTATAATTGCACAGTAGCCTGTCCTCCTACCTCTGGCGTAACAAGATAGCGTAGTGTTCAACGGCAGAGAGCAGGGGCAGCGTGCCGTGGTCATCCTCTGTCCACTCATCGGACTCGCTGGTTGCCATCGGGCATGGCTCCTCCGAATTCCAGGGACACCATGCCAATCAGGCCTACTACAAATCAGGTATTCTGTCCCCAGAATACCAAGTGTGAAAAAGGACCACAACTAGGGACATCCGTCCAAAAATCAGGATGACAACAGCACCGGGAAAAACACCTGCCAAGCTAGCAACGCCTTAGCCGTGAGACTGAGAAGAATATACACCTTCTCACCATACAGATAATCCCGCCAAGGACCAACTTTCTTGTACTGCAACACCATATTGATAGCAAAACAGTTAAAGAAAACGAAAAGTGATATAACAATACCATATACGAATGCAGGTGGAGATGTACTCAGCCCCGGTGCCCAGACGTATATGGCGATTGCGACCCACGGAATGATGCCTGCAAAGCTGCCAAACCAGAATGGCAGCCAGCTTGGTTTGCCCGGTTCTTCATACTTTTCCTGCAAAGCACCGAAAAGTATCATACAGGCGTTTATGCCGGAGATGGCCAATAAGGCAGCAATGTCGCTGATCCCGGTTATCTGAGAGATTAACACGATCATAATTGAAGAGCTGAAGAAGTACTCAATCCAGCGCCCGTAGTTGCGGTTCCGTAACAGGTTGCGCTTGTACCATGGAAAGACAGGTGGAGATGCGATTATCAACAGAGCACCGGCTGATATCGCAAGGAAAGCAAAAACACCCCAGCCAGTGTAAATGTCAAACAGGTGGTGAAGCACGGGAGCGGTCCCGGGTGGTCCGCTCATAAACGTGGCTGTAACCGGGAGAGCGAAGTCGTTTGTAAGTACTGCAATCATCACAGCCTGTACCGCGAGGATCAGGCCAACAACGATATTCCAGCGGCGTAGCTTGGCAAGCCGCTGTTCGGTTGATTGGTTAATAGACATACTGCACCTCCTTAAATTGAAGATTGTCTTGCCTATTTGGCAACGCAATAATAGCCCGTCCCTTTTATGCACTTACCGGAGACTTGCTTT
>Ga0307375_10006216_pt1 | contig 11072 bp, 13 predicted proteins | sample TR1MG_FD_202531 | JGI IMG/M metagenome (GOLD analysis project Ga0307375, IMG submission 202531) | Soil microbial communities from Risofladan, Vaasa, Finland - TR-1 | ecosystem: Environmental > Terrestrial > Soil > Coastal area > Acid sulfate soil | place: Finland: Risofladan, Vaasa | collected...
ACCAAGGCCAACCGCGACAAGATGCTGCAGGAGCTGCGCAACCATCTGAGCCGCGACCGCGCCCGCACGAAGGCGTTCGCGGTGAGCGACCTGGGCCTCATCGAGATGACGCGGCAGCGCGTGCGGCAGAGCCACCTGCAGAACATGACCGAGGCGTGTCCCACCTGCGCCGGCACGGGGCGGGTGTTCACCGCCGAGACGATCATCCGGCGGGTGGAGCGGTCGCTGCGGCGCATGGGGGTGGAGGGGCGCAAGGAACCGCTGGTGGTCAAGGTGCACCCCGACGTGGCCATGTACGTGCTGCAGGAGGAGAAGGACCTGTCCAAGAAGCTCGAGAAGGCCATCGGATTCGGCCTCGAGCTGCGGGACGATCCGCTGTTGCGGCCCGACGAGTTCAAGCTGGTGGTCAAGAGCGCCGGGCGGGATGTGACCCAGCAGTACGCGGTGGCTTGAGGGGGCGGGGGCCGGCCGGGGAGAAAACCCCTAGGCCGCTCGTTGACAACGAGATAGCGGTTGTCTAGCTTTGAAGGCTCGCACGTATAACACCCAGATCGCAATTATGTCCTACGCAATCATTCGCACCGGCGGCAAGCAGTTCAAGGTCGAACCGGGCAGATACTACAAGATTCCGTCGCTTCCCGGCGAAGCCGGCGGCACGGTCGTCTTCACCGACGTCCTCCTCGGCTCCGACGGCAAGAACGTCGTGACCGGGCTGCCGTCGCTCAACGGCGCCAAGGTCACCGGCGAGATCCTCCGTCATGGGCGCGGCGACAAGATCGTCGTATTCAAGATGAAGCGCCGCAAGAACTACGCGAAGAAGCAGGGCCACCGTCAGGGCTTCACCGAAGTCATGATCAAAGACATCAAGCTCGGCTAAGGACACACTCGCCATGGCACATAAAAAGGGCGTCGGCTCGTCTCGCAACGGCCGCGACAGCAATCCGAAGTACCGCGGCATCAAGAAGTACGGTGGAGAGCCGGTGATCGCCGGCAACATCATCGTGCGCCAGTGCGGTACCAAGTGGCACCCCGGCCGCAATGTCGGCATGGGCACGGACTACACGATCTACTCGCTGATCGACGGCGTCGTGAAGTTCGAGCACCACAGCAAGGCCGCCTACCGCGTGAGCGTGTATCCCAAGCAGGCCGCCGAGATCGAGGCGACGTCGGCCGCATAACCGCGCCCGCCGTTGCTCGCGGTTCCGAACGCCCCCGCCTCGCGGGGGCGTTTTCGTTTGCCCCCGCTCACGCCCCGCCGGCGCCGAGCAGCCGCACGTCGTCGGTGCAGAGCCCGTCCACACCCAGCGCCGAGAGCCGCGCGGCCTCGCGCGGGTCGTCCACCGTCCACACCAGCACCCGCCGGCCCGCGGCGTGCGCCGCGTCCACGAGCGGCCCGTCCACCAGACGCCAGTGCGGCCACACGTCGCGCACGGCGAGCCCGCCCACCAGTGCCGCCGCGTCGGGGGTGCCGGCGTCGAGCAGCATGCCGTACGCGAACTCCGGGTGCGCGGCGCGCAGGGCGCGGACCGCCGCGTGGTCGAAGCTGTGGAACGCGAACCGGCGGCCGTGGCTGCGCGCCACTTCCGCGGCGGCCTCCCCCACACGCTCGCCCTTGAGCTCCACGTACACCGTGGCGCGCTCGCCCAGGGCGTCCATGACCGCGGCCAGGGTGGGTACGCCGGCGCCGCCGGGGAGGACCACACGCTCCACCTCGGCCAGCGTGAGTTGGGCGATCGGCGCGAGGGCCCCGTCGGGGATAGCCAGATCGGGGTCGTGGTGTACCACCACCGCGCCGTCGCGCGTCCGGTGGACGTCCAGTTCCACGGCGTCGGCCCCGCGCTCCACGGCGCGCAGAAAGCCGGGCAGGGTGTTCTCGTGAAATTCCCGCGGGGCGCCGCGGTGACCAATGCGCTCGGGGCGTCGGAGAGGGCGGGGACTGGGGTTCGGCATGCCGGTGTATATTGGCCAACCGGGCGATTGGCAAGATCTTAACGTCATGGGTAGGGGAACGTCTTACTCAGGGAGCGAATGAGCGACGCAGACCGGAGCGGCGATGCGCGGGGAGACCTCGATCTCATCCAGGCGTGGCGGGCGGGTGACCAAGGGGCGGCAACGGCCCTGGTGGCCCGCCATGCGCCCGCCGTGGCGCGCTTCGTGGCCAGCGCCGGCGAACACGCCGACGTGGACGAGGTGGTGCAGGACACGTTCGTGCGGGCCTTCGGCGCCATCGACAGCTTCCGCGCCGACAGTTCGCTGCGGACCTGGCTGTTCACCATCGCCCGGCGCCTGCTGCTCGACCGCCACCGGGCGGTGCGCCGGCGGGGGGAGCGGGTGGCGATCTCCGAGGGCGACGCGGCTACCGAATTCGACGCCCTGGACGGGATGGTGGCGGACGAGACGCAGCAGCGGTTGCGGCGGGCCGTGGACCGGTTGTCGCCGAAGCAGCGCGAGGTCTTCACATTGCGGGTCACCGAAGGTCTAACGTACAAGGACATCGCCGACGTGGCCGGCACGACGGAGGGCGCGGCGCGGGTGCACTATCACAACGCCGTGCGGGCGATCAAGGAGTTTCTCGATGACTGACTGTACCAACGCGGACATCCGCGACCAGCTGCCCGACCTGCTGCACGGCCGTCTCGACGACGTGGCCCGGGCGCGCGTGGAGGCGCACGTGCGCACCTGCGTCGACTGCGGCCAGGAGTTGGCGCTGCTGCAGGCGCTGCGGGGCGCGGCGCCGGCGCCACGGGTGGATGTGGAGCGCATCGTGGCCGCGCTGCCGGCGCCCCGCCGCGGCCGCCGCTGGTCGGCGTCGGCGTGGCAGATCGCCGCGGCGGTGGTGTTCCTGGCCGTGGGCAGTTCCACGCTGGTGAAGTACGTGCAGCGGTCGCACCCGGGTGACAGCACGGCGGCGGCCACGGTGGCGTCGCGGCTCGATTCGTCGGCCGGCGCGTCGACCCAAGCGGCGGCGACGGCCAGCGGCGACGTGGAGTTGAACGTCGGCTACGGCTACGGCGATCTGACCGACGCGCAACTGGCCACGCTGCTCAAGGACCTCCAGGATCTGAAGGCGGTGCCGATGGCCGATCCCGAGGCCTCGATGCCGGATGTGACGTTGGCCAACGGAGGTCTGTGATGCGGGCAATCTATACTAGTACGCTGATGGCTGCGGCGTTCGCATTGGCGCTCCCCGCGCGCGGCGTCGCCCAGGGCGGGGGGAAGGCCGATAGCGCGCGGGCCACGCAGATGCCGCCGGGCGGACCGGGCGGGTCGCCGCGCATGCGGCTGCAGCGCCAGATCCGCCAGGAGTTCACGCGGGCCGTGCGCACGCAGGTGGGGCTCACCGACGACCAGATGCGCAAGCTGGCGCCGATCAACCAGAAGTACGTGGCGCAGCGGCAGGCGCTGGCGCGGCAGGAGCGGGACGCGCGGCTCTCCCTGCGGGCCGAGCTCATGAAGGAGGAGCCCGACCAGGCGAGGGTGGCCGACTACTCCGCGCAGTTGCAGGAGATCCCGCACAAGCGGCTGGACATGAACGACGCCGAGGCGCGGGAGCTGTCGACGATCATGACGCCCGTGCAGTTGGCCAAGTTCCGGGCGCTGGAAGAGCGGGTGCAGCGCCAGATGAACGCCATGCGCCGCCCGTGGGGCGACGGCATGGGCCCGCCCGATGGCGGTGGGCCGGGGCGCCGTGGTGGCGGCGGCGGCAGCCGTTGAGGCACCGGCCCCGGGTGGCTAAGTTCCGCCAGCGGCCCGGGTGGCGGAATCGGTAGACGCAGGGGACTCAAAATCCCCCACCGGCAACGGCGTGCGGGTTCGAGTCCCGCCCCGGGCATTTGATGTTCGCGGGACGGGTTCGCGTGCCTCAGGATTGCGCCGCCGGCGCGGCCCGTGGCGGTTCGAGGCTCCTGGCAACCGCGGCCGTGAGTTCCTCCGGCGTGAATGGCTTGGCGAGGAAGCCCACATTCGCCATCCGATCCAGTTCCGTCGCGACGTTGCCGGTCTGGTACCCGCTCATGCAGAGCACCTTGAGGTCCGGCCGGACCGCGCGCAGGCGCTGCGCCAGATCGACACCGCTCACCCCGTCCGGCATCATGAGATCGGTGAGCAGAAGATCCACGTCGCCCGCGTGTCCTTCCCAGGCCACAAGTGCGCCCGCGCCCGCTCGCGCCTCCAGCACCCGGTAGCCCACGCGTTCGAGAATCGTCCGCGCCAGCGCGCGCACCTGGGCCTCGTCCTCCACGAGCAGGATCGTCGCCGACGGCGAACGCGCGCTCGCGGTTTCGGATGCGGCATCCGACGGCGCGACCGACATCGGCGCCCGTGGGAGGTATAGGCGGAACGTCGTACCGCCCCCCGGTTCCGATCGTACCACCACCCAGCCGTTGTGTTGCCGCACGATGTCTCGCACGTTGGCGAGCCCCAGGCCGCTTCCCTGGGTCGCGCTCTTGGTGGTGAAGAAGGGCTCGAAGATGTGGGGCAGGGCCTCCCGCGAAATGCCATCGCCGGTGTCACTGACCGAGAGACAGACGAATTCACCGGCGCGCGCCCCCGGCGTATCGTGGGCCGAGGCGTCGTCGATCGTGACTCCGGTGGTCTCGATCAGCACGCGTCCGCCCCCAGGCATCGCATCCCGCGCGTTCGCGGCCAGGGTCAGGATGGCTTGCTCCAGCAGGCTGGCGTCGGCGTTCGTGAACGCGGCGCCTGGCGCGAGCACCAGCTGGACCTGGATGTCCTCCGCCATGATGCGTTGCAGCATCTCGGCCATGGCCCCCGCGAGCACATTGAGGTCCAACGGGCGGGGCCGCGGCACGTGTCGATCGCCAAACACCAGGAGTTGGCGGACGAGGGTGGCGGCTCGGGTGGCGGCCTGACGGATCTGCAGGGCCGATCCCGCAGGCTCACTGTCGGCATCCACGTCGGCCTCCAGCAGGGCCACATGCCCCTGAATCACCGTCAGGATGTTGTTGAGGTCGTGGGCGATGCCCCCGGCGAGCTGGCCCACGGCCTCCATCTTCTGCGCCTGCCGGAGTTGGGCTTCGAGATGGCGCCGGGCGCTCACATCCTGGATCGCCCCGGTGATCCGCGCGGGGTTCCCTTCTTCGAGTTGGACCGTGCCAACGCTGCGCACCGACAGCCGTCGGCCACTGGCGGTCTCGATCTCCAGATCCAGGTCCCATCCGGGGGCGTCGCCGCGACTCGCCTGCGCGAGCGCCGCGGTCATGCGCGGCCGGCATTCCTCGGTGTAGAAGGCAATGGCCGTGTCCACCGTGGGCGTGTATTCCGCGGGCGGCGTCTCGTGGAGCCGATAAGTTGCTTCGGTCCAATACAGTGCGCCCGTCGTCAGATCCAATTCCCATCCGCCGGTCAGCGCCGCGGCCTGCACGGCGTCGAGCAGGCGGGCGTCACGTGCCAACGACGGCGGCGTGGACCTGACTCCGCGAAACGGGCCCATCACTACCTTGCCTTATTTGGCGCGCCGGTTGGCCGACGACGGAGATGGGGCGGCGCGTGTTCACAGCGCCTCGCGCCACGTCCCGATCTGATCGGTAGTCGCAAATGGGTGGGGGCGTCATCAGGTGAACCCCTACGTTGCGCGTCTGACGTGGACGCGCGGGACTGGTACGGGTGCCGGCGCTACGGCCCTACACGTCTACCATCCCTTCGGCCCGGAGCGCCGACGCCACCCGCGCCCGCAGCCGGCCGGGATCGGAGTGCGGCTGCTGCGCCTGGTCGAGCGCCGTCAGGAACGCTCGCTCGAACTCGTACTGCGGATAGCACCGCGCGCAGACGGCCAGATGGTCGCGGATGGCCGTCATGCGCTCAGCGCTCAGTTCCTCGTCCAGGTAGTCCCACAGCTGCTGCATGACCGCCTCGCAGTCGAGCATCTCGTGGTCGTGCGTATGGTGAGCGGTCATCGATCGGACCCTCGGCTGGCGTCTGATGGGGGAGTGGAGAATCCCGCGTCCTGGGCGTGCACGAGCAGCGACTCCTGGAGCAGGCGCCGGCCGCGAAACAGGCGCGAGCGCACTGTGCCCACGGGAACGCCGAGAATGCGCGCCGCGTCGTCGTACTTGAGATCCTGCAGGTCCACGAGAATCACCGCCGTGCGGAGCACCTCGGGCAGCGCCGCCAGCGCGCGCTGGATGGCCGGCGCCAGATCCACGCGGAGGAACGTGTCTTCCAGCGGCCCGTTGCGCACGGAGTCGTGCACCACGGCCGCCTGCCGCGCCTCGAGTTCGGGCGCGTCGAGCGCCACCTCGCGCTCGGCGCGCACGCGGCTGTTGAGAAACTGATTGCGGCAGATCGTGAACAGCCAGGCCCGGCACTCGCTGCCGGGCTCGAACTGATGCCAGGCGCGATACGCGCGCAGGTAGGTGTCCTGCACGAGATCGTCGGCGTCGGACTCGTCGCGGGTGAGCGAGAGCGCGAAGCGCGCCACGTCGGGGAGGCAGCGCATCGCCTCCTGCTGGAAGTGCCGGTCGCGCTCGCGCTTGGCTGCTGAGTCGTCGGTCATTACCGGGGCAACCGGGGACGCCCGCCAAAGGTTCCGTGGGGGGCGCGAACCGCGCTCAGTCGCTCGTCATGATGAACAGCGGCGCGCCATCGAAGTCGTAGATCGGGCGCATCCGGTCGGTATCGTAGTACTTGGCCACGTTCACGACCTTCTTGTCCGCCGTCACGGTGGACATCGGCACACTATCGTAGAACCCCCGGTGCACGCTCACCAGGCGGCCGAACTGTTTCTTCATGATCAGGTCGATGGCGAGGTTGCCGAATGCCATCGGCACGATGGAATCGAGGGCGTCGGGGTCGCCGGAGCGCACGAGGTAGCCCAGCCGTTGATTGACGATCTCGATGCGGCGGCCGTTGTTGTATTTGGCCGACGCTTCCTTGAGGGCTCCGGCCACCTGGTCGCCGATGCCGCCCAGCTTGCGATGGCCGAACATGTCGGCCTCCTCGCCGGCAAAGACCATGCTGTCGTGCGTGGCCAGGCGGGCGCCCTCCGACACGAGCACCACGGCGTAGCGGCTCGGATTGCGATTGCGGTCCGCCGTGAGCAATTGGGCCAGGCGGTCGATGTCCACGGGATGCTCGGGAATCACGCACCGGTCGGCGGCGCCGGCCATGGTGGGCAGCAGGGCGGTGAACCCCGCGTACCGCCCGAACACCTCGATCACCAGGAACCGCTCATGCGAGCCCGCCGACGTGCGCAGGCGGTGCGTGAGCTCGATGGTGCGCGTGACACAGGTGCTGAATCCGATGCAGTAGTCGGTGCCGTGGACGTCGTTGTCCATGGTCTTCGGAATGGCGACCACGTGCACGCCCTCGTCGTGCAGGCGCTTGGCGTAGCTCAGCGTATCGTCGCCACCGATGGGAATGAGCACGTCCACCCCCAGGTGCTCCAGATGCTTGAGCACGTCCTTGGTCACGTCGTTGATCGGCGCGTCATACCCCGACAGGTGCGCCGGCACGCGTTCGCGCGGCATGTGGCTGGGGCGCGCGCGCGACGTGTGAAGAAAGGTGCCGCCCGTGCGGCCGGCCCGGTTGACGATGGCTTCTGACAGCACCTGGATGTGCTCGCTGTTGTCGGCCGTGTCGTCGGGCACATAGTCCACGAGTCCGGCCCAGCCGTGGCGGATGCCGAGCACGCGGTAGCCGTCGCGCAGGGCGCGGATGGTGATGGCGCGAATGGCGGGGTTCAATCCCGGGACGTCGCCGCCGCCGGTGAGAATTGCGATGGTGCGCTGCGGTCCTGCCATCAATGTCCTCCGTTCTGGACGTGTGCCGGCGCGTGGCTGGCCGGCCCGGTTCCGAGATCCTTCAGGTGATCGAGCGTGAAGACGGCGGGGCCCGGCGTGCCGTCCTCATTCCAGACGTCGTATTCCGGCGCCCAGTACATGACGCCCAATCCGTGGGGCGCGTTGCGGACGGTGTTCACGAGGTCCACCATGAACTGCAGCCGCCCTTCTGGGGTGGCCGGCCAGAGCATGTCCGGGTTGTCGGGGTAATGCGAGGGACCGTACCCGGTTTCGGCGACGAGAAACTCCTTGCCGTACCGCTTGGCCGATTCCTCCATGTTCTGCTGCAGTTGGTCGAGCGTGCCGTGTCGCCACGCGGGGTAGAAGCTTTCGGCGATGATGTCGTACGGAACATGCGCCGCCTGCAGGTGGTCGAAGAACCACTTGGTGGTGGCCCAGTCGCCGCCCCGGTCAATGTGGATGGCGATGCGCGGCGGCGTGTCGCCGGCGCCCTCGTTCACGCCGCGGATGCCGGCCTTCAGCAGACGCGTCAGGTGGTCCCACTGGGTGACGGAGTCGTCCGGTTGCGGCGGCAGATATTCGTTGGAGCCCGGAACCGCGAGTTGTCCCACAGGCCAGAGCATGCCCCGCGTGATCTCGTTGCCCACCTGCACCCAATCGGGCATGGCGCCGGCGTCCTTGAGCGCTTTGATGGTGTTGCGGCTGTAGATCTCGACCTGGTGCTCCAGCGAGTCGAAGGGCAGCCCACGCCAGGCGACCGGAATCTCCTGGTGCTGCGGATCCGCCCAGGTGTCGGAGTAGTGGATGTCCAACAGGAACAGCGCGCCGGAGGCCTTGATGCGCTTGGCCAGCGGTATGGTATGCGCGAGCGAATTATCGGGCGCCTTCCGGACCGGCGACACGAACACTCGCAGGCGGAATGCGTTCCACCCGTGGTGCTCCAGAATGGTCATCTCGTCGCTCGGCGTGCCGTTCTCCTGATACGGACGCGTCGGCTGGCCGCGGTCGGACTGGCTGGGCGAGTCCAGCGCCGAGATGTCGGCTCCCAGATAGAAGGACGGCGTCGGCGGCACGGGCGGGGAGGCCGCCGACCGGGGCGCGCTGCACGACGCGAGCGCCGCGGCAAGCGAAGTGACGAGCAGCGCGGCAGCGGTGCCAACGGCGCGCGCCACCGCGCAACGCGGCCGCGGCGGAGCGAGTCTCGATGTCTGGCGGGGCATGGCCTACCTCCGTATCCGCTTCTGCCGTGCCCGACGCCGTCGCCAACCTCGCGACGCTTCAACGTTGGAGCGGACGTGCCGAACCGGGGTGCGCATACTCGTGATGGACGAGCGCCGGGGGGCCGCGCAGAGTTCAGTTCCCTCGTCCTAATGGTGTGCTGGCCGGGCCGGTTTTGCTAGTGCGCGAACGCGCGCGCTTCCTGTTCGAGGCGGGCCGCGAGCGCGATGAAGTGTTCTCGCGCATCGTCGTGGTCCTCGTGCTCCACGCGGGCGAACGCCGCGAGCATGGCGGCAGCGGCGGCGCCCGGAATCAGCTCGTCGGCCATCGGAAAGAGCATCTCGTCTTCCTTGGCGATGTGGTCGTGGAGCAGCGCGATGTATCCTTTGGCATTGGCGATGATTCGCCGCGGCGCCTCCGGGTCGCCCTCCCCCAGTCGCCGGGCGGCGTCGCGCAGGGCACGGTTGTACGCGCGCCCCCGCTCGTGCTCGTCGAGCATCATGTCGATGGCGCCCCCGTGGGGAGGTGCGCCGTGCGCGATCATCTCGCCGAACAGCACGCCCTCCTCCTTGCGGTGATGGAAGCCGTCGGCGAACCCCGCCACGAAGTCGGAGGCCTCCAGAAAGAACTCCGGCCGCACCATGCCGCCACGCTCCAGTTTGCCCGCCGCCGCTTCCAGCGCGTCCAGCACCCGCTCGATGATGCGATGCTCGGCCATGAGCACGTCCGTGGCCGCGGTCACGGAACGAGCACCGCCCGCCGGGTGAGCTGCCCGCGGTGCGCCAGTTCGAACACGGCGTTGATGTCAGCCAGCGCGTGCTGCTCCACGTACGGCTTCACGGCCAGGCGTCCATCGGCAATCCACTGCAGCAACTCGGGATAGATCTCCGGGTCGGCGCCCCAGTTGCCGTGCGCCTCGGCGTCGTACGCCATGAGGTTCGAGAGGCAGATCTCGATCTTGTCCATGGTGTACCCCACCACGCCCAACGACGCGCCGAAGCCGAGCAGGGCGTAGGCGGTCTCCTGGCCGGCCTTGGTGCCCGACGTCTCGAAGATCTTCCACAGGTGCGCGGGTGCACCGAGCGATTCGGCCAGGGCGCGCGCTTCCTTGCGCACGTCCTTGAGCGCTTTGCCGCGCGCGTCGATGACGCCCCGCGCGCCCGCCGCCATGGCCTGCTCCAGCTTGCGCGTGTCAATGTCGATGGCAATCACCGTCCCGCCGGCGGCGCGGGCCACCTGGACGGCGTGCACGCCGATGCCGCCGACGCCGACCACGATCGCCAACTGTCCGGGCTGCAGGCCGGACCGTTTCACGGCCTGGAACGGTGTGGACAGCGCGTCGGCAACGACGGCCAGCTCCCAGAGTTCGTGCGTGGCCAGCGCCGACTCGGGTACCGGGCACACATACCGGGCCGGCACCACCACGTGCGACGCGAAGCCGCCATGCCGGTCGTTGCCGGGCATCACCTGTTGGCGGCAGATGGCGCGGCGACCGGCGCGGCACAGCTCGCATTCGCCGCAGGGCAGCACGGCGGGCACTACCACGGGCCGTCCGACGAGTGCTGGATCCACGCCCTCGCCGCCGCCGCGCACGATGCCGCTGATCTCATGGCCGAGCACCAATGGCAGCGGCCCGCGCGTCTTCACGCCGCCGTACAGGTAGGAGAGGTCGGTGTGACACACGCCGCACCCGGCTACCTCGATCAGCGCCTCGCCGGCTGCCGGGACCGTCCACGGCAGCTCCACGTGGTCGAGGGGGACGCCCGGAGTCGTCATGACCCAGGCGTCGAAGGTCGTGCCGATCGTCGTCGTCATTGGCTCTCTCCAAAGATCAAGCTGCCGCACTCGTGGCAGCGGTCGAGCGTCTTGTCCCGTCCGCCGAAGCACGGGCGATCGTCGCCGGCCACGCGCAACACCTTGCGCAGGAACCGGCAGTCGCATTCGGCGGTGGGGTGGTATACGGCTTCCAGATAACCCTCGGCCTCGGCCAGCACGTTGCGCACTCGCACCTTGAGCGACGGCGTGAGCTCCTGATCCTCGATCGTGAGTTCCTTGCTGATCACGGCCACTGCCCGGATGTGCTCGTACTTGACC
>Ga0307375_10006218_pt1 | contig 11070 bp, 7 predicted proteins | sample TR1MG_FD_202531 | JGI IMG/M metagenome (GOLD analysis project Ga0307375, IMG submission 202531) | Soil microbial communities from Risofladan, Vaasa, Finland - TR-1 | ecosystem: Environmental > Terrestrial > Soil > Coastal area > Acid sulfate soil | place: Finland: Risofladan, Vaasa | collected...
AATAAGAAAAAGAAGAAGTTCGCTGACTACGTTTTGTCATGGGAGCCGGGCGTGCCAGTCGCCGTCGTTGAAGCCAAAGACAACAATTACACGATCAGCCATGGCATGCAGCAGGCGCTTGGGTATGCGGAAATCCTCGAGGTACCAAGCGCATTTAGTTCAAACGGTGACGCCTTTGCATCCCACAATAAAACCCCAATTGCTGGCGAAGACATCGAAACGGAGTTTCCGCTCGAATTTTTTCCTGCACCGCTGGAACTGTGGCAGCGCTACAAAACCTATCGCGGCATTGAAGACGCCAATGAATCTCTCGTCCTGCAGCCTTACCATATCGATCCTTCCGGCAAAGAGCCGCGTTACTAGCAGGTAGAGGCAATCAACCGCACCATCGAGGCAGTGGCCAACAAGCAGAAACGCATCCTGCTGGTCATGGCGACGGGCACGGGCAAAACCTACACCACCTTCCAGATCATCTGGCGTCTGTGGAAAGCCAAAGCAGTGAAGCGAGTCCTGTTTCTGGTGGACAGGAACATACTGGCCGACCAGACGCGGGTGAATGATTTCAAGCCGTTTGGCTCGGTGATGACCAAGATCAAGAATCGCAAGATCGATCCGGCCTATGAAATCCATCTGGGGCTGTATCAAGCACTCACAGGCCCTGACGAAGAGGACAAGGTATACAAGACAGTCTCACCGGATTTTTTTGATCTGATCATTATTGATGAATGCCATCGCGGCAGTGCCGCCGAGGATTCTTCCTGGCGCGAAATTCTGGATTACTTTTCCGGCGCCATTCATTTGGGCATGACGGCCACGCCTAGAGAGACGCAGTACATTTCCAATATCACGTATTTCGGCGAGCCGGTTTATACCTACAGTCTGAAGCAAGGTATCGAGGATGGCTTTCTTGCTCCCTACAAAGTGGTGCGTATCGACATCGACAAGGATATTGATGGCTGGACACCGCCGCCGGGCATGAAGGACGATCTAGGCAACGAGATCGAGTCGCGCACCTATAATCAGGCCGACATGGATCGCGTACTGGTGTTGAATCAGCGCACCAAGCTGGTGGCGGAGCGCGTAATGAAGCTGCTCAGGGCTACCGATCCATTTTCCAAGACCATCATCTTCTGCGAAGACATCGACCATGCCGAGCGCATGCGCAAAGCCATCGTCAATGCGGCGGGCAAGCTGGCAATTGATCATCCCAAATACGTGATGCGCATTACAGGCGATAGCCTTGAAGGAAAAGCCGAGCTGGATAACTTCATCGACCCGCAAAGCCCTTTCCCTGTGATCGCTACCACCTCCGAGCTGATGACCACAGGCGTGGATGCCAAGACCTGCAAGCTCATCGTGCTGGACAAGACCATCAACTCCATGACCACCTTCAAGCAGATCATCGGACGCGGCACCCGCATTGAAGAGGAATACGGCAAGTATTACTTCACCATCATGGATTTCAAAAAAGCCACCGAACTATTCAAGGATGAAGATTTCGATGGCGAGCCGGTGGTGATCTACGAGCCGGGTGCTGACGATGATCCTGTGCCACCCGATCCACCAGATGATGGTGACGGGCCAGGCCTGAAAGTTGAAGAGCCGGAAGCTGTCTACAAAGCCCGGGTAAGCGGTGTGCCAGTGAAGATCATTGCCGAACGGGTTCAGTATTTGAGCGAAGAAGGGCAGTTGATTACCGAGTCGTACCGCAACTACTCGCGCAAAAAAATACGCTCGGAATTTTCCTCGCTGGACGATTTCCTGCGAGCATGGAACGATGCCAAAAGGAAGCAGCTCATCATTGATGAACTTGAAGGGCACGGTATCGACTTCGCGCATCTGGAGAAAGAGATCGCCAAGGGCTGCGGCGCTTTCGACCTGATCTGCCATATCGCCTACGACCAGCCGCCGCTCACTCGTGCCGAGCGCGCCAATAATGTGAAGAAGCGCAACTACTTCACCAAATATGGCGATAAGGCACGCGCCATTCTGGAGGCGCTGCTGGATAAATATGCCGATGAGGATATCGGCGCAATCGAGAGCGCCAAAGTGCTCAAATACAGGCCGTTCAACGAGATTGGCACTCCGGTGGAAATCATCAACGAGGTTTTTGGCGGCAAGGGCAACTACGAAGCAGCCATCTACGAGCTAGAGCAACAGCTCTACAATTCAGCCGCTTAAGAAAAGGATTACAAATGACAATTGCATCTAGCTACTCATCGCTCGTCAACAGCCTAAAAAGTTCTGCATTTTCTTGGTTGCCGGAAATGATTGAGGCGCAAACTTTGGAGGTTCAGGCAGCGTTAGAGAAAACGCTTACCGAGGAAGAAAAGCTTGGTGTCTTAGCTGCCGTAATTCGAAACAATGTAATTGATCCATATTTTTTCTTAGAAGAAATAGGAGAGTACAAGCCGAAATTGTTTTTTGAGAAAGAAGAAGGCTTACACGATTTATTTAATACTGAAGAAATGAATATCTCCGAAGTAAAAATACTCATATCCGAGCTTGAAGAATTATTGGAATCTATTTCACCTATGCCTCAGCCTGAGGAGTTTGTACCTGCTTTCGAAGCCAATGACATAAACGGACCAACTCCGGGGATGAATTAATGCCAATAGCAGCCATCATTAATAAGCTCGCTGGAGCAGGCTATTTCCCGACTACTTATAAAAAGGGGAAAGCGTATGAAATATGGGTTTATCTAAATATTTTTAAAATCCTTTTTCAAAGGTCCAAAGCCACGGGGTCTGCCGTGAGTAATGTTGCCTTCAAGAATTATACTGGCGCCAGCCTGCTAAACTTTCCTTTTGTGGTCAGAGGTAGTCCAGGACAAATTCACAGTAAACATCAAGCCTCGGGTAAACCAAGTTATGTTTCATTCCAAATAAATAACCAGGAATATGAACTGCATATTGGGGTTCAATTCGAAGGAAGAAGCCACGCTCTTCATGAATTCGATATATGCGTAATTCCTCAGGCTGTTGGAGATCACTTTCGCAATCTGGCAAAAGGTAGTGGTTCGCCAAAAGGGCACCCAAGGGTTGGTTTAGAGCTAAAAAACCACGCAGGAAATCTAGATGTGGGGGTGCCAAGAGGTTTTCTTGGGGCAGTATTTGATTGCACAAACTGGGGCCGTCCCAGAATTGTTTCTCCTATTTCCGCATTTGACAATCTTGGCTTAAATATTCTAGGCAACAATGCTAATGCTGCTTTATGTATTTTTACCCCCACGACCCTATCTCGGGGAGCGAGCGACTATTGTTCTCGATATGCCATAAGAGGATGCACTGGAACAGATCTTCGAAACACAAGACATTTGCATGATCTTGTCACATGGATGGAAATAAACTTATGAGCAATGTAAGCGGAATCATCAAGTCCATTCAGGACATCATGCGCAAGGATGTGGGTGTCGATGGCGATGCGCAGCGCATCAGCCAACTGGTGTGGATGTTCTTCCTCAAAATTTACGACGACCGTGAGCTGGAGCTTGAGTACACGGAAGATAAATACAAATCACCACTGCCCGAGCACCTGCGCTGGCGCAATTGGGCCAAAGACCCGGAAGGCATGACCGGCGATGCGCTCTCCGATTTTGTGAACTTGCAGCTCTTCCCGACTCTGAAAGAAAAATTGGTCGTCACCGGCAAAAATGGCCCGCGCGCCTTGGTGATCCGCAATCTGTTTGAAGATACCTATAACTACATGAAGTCGGGCACGCTGATGCGGCAGGTGATCAACAAAATCTGCGAGATCAACTTCAACAACACCGCCGATCGCCACACCTTCGGCAGCATCTACGAGCAGATACTCAAAGACCTGCAAAGCGCGGGCAATGCGGGCGAGTTCTACACGCCGCGCGCCGTCACCCAGTTCATCGTCAATCGCATCGACCCCAAGCTGGCCGAGAGCGTGCTTGATCCGGCCTGCGGCACGGGCGGCTTTCTGGCCTGCACCATCGATCACAAGCGCAACAACTATGTGAAGGTCACGGGGGATGAAGAGGTGTTGCAAAAGAGCATCTTTGGCGTCGAGAAAAAATCGCTGCCGCACATGCTCTGCACCACCAACATGATCCTGCACGGCATCGATACGCCCACCCGCATCGAGCACAAGAATACGCTGAGCCGTCCTTACACCGACTACACACCGAAAGATCAGGTCGATGTCATCATCACCAACCCGCCCTTCGGCGGCATGGAAGAGGATGGCATTGAGAAGAACTTCCCGGCCAACCTAAGAACACGGGAAACGGCCGACCTGTTCATGGCGCTGATCATTCGCCGTCTGAGGGACGGGGGCCGCGCCGCTGTGGTGCTGCCTGATGGTTTCCTGTTTGGCGAGGGCATGAAAACCCGCCTGAAAGAAATGCTGCTGCAAGAATGCAACCTGCACACCATCGTGCGCCTGCCCAACGGTGTGTTCGCGCCCTACACCGGCATCAAGACCAACCTGCTGTTCTTCACCAAAGGCAAACCCACCGAACACGTCTGGTACTACGAACATCCTTATCCAGAAGGCATCAAGAGCTATAACAAAACCAAGCCGATGCGCTTCGAAGAATTTGAAACCGAAATTAACTGGTGGGGCAACGAGGCAGACGGCTTCAAGTCACGCGTGCAAAATGAACAAGCCTGGTTAGTGCCGCTCGCCGACATCATGGCGCGCAACTACAACCTCGACATCAAAAACCCCCACGTCGGCGAACAGGTCAGCCACGACCCCGATGAACTGTTGCAGCAATACCAGCAGCAGCAAGAATCAATTGCCGAACTGCGCAATCAGCTCAAGGATGTTTTGCAGCAGGCCTTGCACCGGGGCGAGGCATAATCATGCCGGAAGCCATTACCGAAAATATCGCCCTCTGGACCTCGGCACTACTCACCAGATCCACTGCTGGACGTGGCAGCAACAGCAAGCTGGAGGCCTATGGCATTAAGAAGCTGCGCGAGTTGATTCTGGAATTGGCGGTTCGCGGGAAGCTGTTGCCCCAAGACCCTAATGACGAACCGGCGAGTGAATTGCTCAAGCGCATGGAGGCTGAAAAAGCCAAGTTGATTGCCGAGGGCAAGATCAGGAAAGGCAAACCGCTGCCATCAATAATAGAAGATGAGAAGCTGTTTGAGTTACCGCATGGATGGGAATGGGTGCGACTTGGTACGCTTGGTGAGTGGGGCGCAGGCGCCACACCTGCGAGGAGTAACTCGAAATACTACGGTGGCGATATTCCTTGGTTTAAGTCCGGCGAACTGTCGGCTGATTACATTTCGCAAAGCGAAGAAACAGTAACCGAATTGGCTTTGAAAGAATGTTCGCTGAGAGCAAATAGTGTCGGCGATGTATTGATTGCCATGTATGGCGCGACCATCGGCAAGACCGCAATATTATCTGTACCTGCCACAACGAACCAGGCCGTCTGTGCATGTACTCCGTTTAACGGAATAGCTAATCGCTATTTGCTTCTGTTGTTAAAGGCGCTCAAGCCAAATTTCATTGGTCAGGGTGCCGGTGGTGCACAACCAAATATCTCACGCGAAAAAATCATAGCAACGATTACGGCACTTCCACCCCTCGACGAACAACACCGCATCGTTGCCAAAGTCGATGAACTCATGGCTCTTTGCGATCAACTGGAGCAACAACAAACTTACAGCATCGAAGCTCACCAAACCCTGGTTTCTTCCCTGCTCGGCACACTCACCCGCGTCGAGTCGCAACAGGAATTCAGTGCAGCGTGGGCGCGCATCGCCAGCCACTTCGACACGCTGTTTACCACCGATGCCAGCATCGACCAACTCAAACAAGCCATCCTCCAACTCGCCGTCATGGGCAAACTCGTCCCGCAAGACTCAAACGACGAACCGGCGAGTGTGCTCCTCAAAAGGATCGCCGCCGAACGAACCCGGCTCATTGAAGATGGGGAAGCACGGCAAAAAAAGGTGCTGCCGGATATTGGTGAAGACGAGATACCTTACATGTTGCCAAAAGGGTGGGAATGGGTAAGGCTGGGTCAGATTATTAGTATTTCATCTGGCGATGGATTGACATCGGCGAATATGAAAAGCGACGGTGGAATACCAGTTTATGGCGGCAATGGCATCAATGGTTATCACGACAAGGCGAATATAACGAAGCCAACTCTTGTGATCGGGCGAGTTGGTTATTATTGCGGGTCAATTCATATAACGCCGGAATCTGCATGGGTTACGGATAACGCCTTTGTGACGACTTTCTCAGAAGAGAATATCTATCTTGGCTTTCTCTATTGGTTGTTAAGAGGTACAAATCTTAAAGAAAATGAGAACGCCACCGCACAACCTGTTATTTCCGGTCGAAAAGTCTATCCGTTAGTTGTTGGCTTGCCACCAAAGAACGAACAACACCGCATAGTCGCCAAAGTCGATGAACTCATGTCCCTGTGCGACACCCTCAAGGCGCGCCTCGCCGATGCCCAAACCACCCAGCTTCACCTTGCCAACGCCATCGTCGAGCAGGCCGTCTGCTGAGTAGCTAGACATGACGCCGGCACTGAATAAAATCTGGTGCGACGAAGACGAGCATTACCGTTACGAGCACTTTGCCGATTTTAATGAGTGGCTGGATAGCGAAGAGGGCCAGGTTGTCCGGGCTGAATACGGTGTCGATGTATTACCCCAACCTAGCAAGGCGCTTTTCTCGGGTGATAGAAACGGCTATGACGAAGCGTTTCAGGCGTTTCGCAAAGAACGACGCCACGAAGCACTGAGCGAATTATATTTTCAAGAGCTGTGTGGCGATGATCACTGGTTTCAGCGTAATGAGGATCACTTCATTCAACTTGTTGATCTCATGTATGCGGGGGTGGTTGTTCCGTTTGTCGGGGCGGGTATCTCTGCATCAGGCGGGTTTTCAAGCTGGAAAGATCATCTGCGCCACCAAGGCAAAACAGCACACATAGCTTCTGCTCACATTGAAGAACTATTAGCCAGCGGTGCCTACGAAACCGTGCTGGAAGAGATCGAGACTGCTCGTGGTCGTGATGTTTTCATTAACGAAATTCGTGATGAGTTCTCTCGTAGCGGCACCATCCCCGAGGTGGTTTGGCGCATCTCTGAACTGTTCACGGATACGGTCATTACGACCAATTATGATCGCTTGATTGAGAAGTCCTTTGAGACTGGCGAGGAAGGCAAGGTTCAGGTGATCAATGGCCTGAATGCACTGGAGAAGCCCGATCCGAAGAAGATCACCGTCATCAAGCTGCACGGTGATATTCGTGATCCGAGACGCTGCATCCTTAGCAAGAACCAATACGATGAAGCCTACGGTAACGGCAGCCTTAATATGCACAAGCCGATTCCTAAGCTGCTCGCCTACCATTACAAAAACAGCAGCCTGCTCTTTTTAGGCTGTAGCCTGCGCAATGACAGAACGGTTCAGGTATTCAAGGCGATCAACGAAGGAATGGGCGAAGAGGAGGAGACCAAACAGCACTTCTCCATCGAGCAAGCCCCAGACAGTCTGGAAGAGATCGCGCAGCGCAACGCGGAACTGGCCAAGCTGGGTATCACCCCGATTTGGTTTGAGAAAGAGCGTTATGAGTTTGTCGAAAGCATACTTAGCCTTGCCAAAAATGAGCTGAGGCACCGGGGGGTGGCTCCTCAGTCATTGGTGGTTGATGATAAGCCGAAATTAAATCTGGATTTGGACCTGAGCCATTTCCTTGGTGATTTTATCGATCTGATGCCATTGATGCACTGGCTGCACCAGACTGTTCCACAGGCTGGGACAAGCCAATATCTTTCTGCTATGCAGCGCGTTTTTTATGCGCATTCTTTTGTAACCCAACAAACGGACGAAAATCTGAAGAACGCGCTGGATAACCTGCTGCGGGCTTTGGCGAATTCCGCAGAGTTTGATGGATATACCCATGGAAAACTTTCAGCGGCTTTCAAGTACATGCAGCTATACCTGAAATCCATAGGCGAAGAAAATCACCTGGGCGATGACATCGAGTGGAATATCCGCGAGTTGTTGACCATTCCAGCTTTGCAGTTCGAAACGCTCGTGACACATAAGATCGATGGGAGCTTTGATTATCATGCGATACGTTTGATTATTGCCCTGTTGCATCACGGAATGAATCAGCGCGCATCACCAAAGTCATTCTGTGAATTGCCGGGTGCGGTAAACCATGAGTTTGGTGACTACCTATCCTTGGCACTCACTACAAATTTGGGCGTCATCGTTCCTGATCGCCTTGATCAAATCTATACGGGTGATATTCGTAGCATGTGCGAAGTAGCCTGGAACAACTTTGATAAGCCCATTGATCTCAAGTTTTTTGAACGTGTGAAATTGATATTTACGCAATTTCTTAAGTAGTTATGGGAGAGAGATATGGCAATTGAACATGCAATTTGGACAGTAGGCGCAAAGCCAGAACGGCTACAGCCCGCCAAGCTGGAGAGCGAAGAGAATCTTCACGAGATGATCAATGCTGACGCAATCGTCGAGCAGGCTCTAGTCTAGGCGGGGTTATGGAGACTAAGGCAAGCCACTCACAGCATCTGTGTTTTTTATTAAGTCGCTTCTCTGAGCGCTATCAGCGTTACGGTGCGAGCGGCGATGATGCTCTGCTCACCGGATTTTTGATCATTTTGATGGTTCGTGAAGTGAAGATGAGAGCGCCTCTACCAAGCTCGGCTGCTGAGTTATCGGATATGGTGCGCGCCTATATTTCTCAGCGTGAAAAGCTTGCCGACACAGCAGACTCTATCTATCCATTGCTCAGTCGTCCTCATGGAGCAATGGTCGAGCTTACTTATAACTGTAGCGACATCAAAGCGACAGACCAGGTATACATAGAGACACTGGATTGGGTGGTTGATCACTTAAGTTTTGATGCCGGTCTATATGCAACGCCGCGTGAGATTGCAGAATTGATGGTAAAGCTTGTGGATGTTAAAGGTGGAGATGTTCTTGACCCCGCAGCAGGTACGGGTAGTTTTTTCAGGGCATGTCATGCTGTAGCCAAGGCTCGGATTCGATTTGTGGGTGCAGAGTTAAACCCAAAGGCTGCGCTTATAGGTCAGCTCTATTGCGAACTAGGTAACACAGATCAGCTGCAGATGAGGAGAGGTAGTGCATTTTATACACTGGCTGATGATGCTCGATATGATTATGTGATTTCCAATCCACCGATCACTCGCATTAATCGATATGAGGCTAAGTATGCTTATGCCGAAGCAATGCAACCACGCAGACCAACTGGTGAGATGTCACTTAACTTTATTCAGCTTGGCCTGAGCAAATTGAAGCCGGGTGGCCGGGCAGCATTTTTGGTCAATATGGGGGTGCTTTACTCGCAGGGGGATGCCAAAGAAGTTCGGGCCGAATGGATGGCTAGAGGTGAACTTACTGCCGTGGTGGCTCTGCCGGGCAAGCTCTTGCCACATACCAGCAACAAGTGCGCAATTTTGCTTTTTGAAAATATCCCAAGAAAAAATGCATCGGTGAATTTTGTTAAGGCCGATGATTTGTTCAGTGAGCTTAAGGGAGGGCGTGCTGTATTGCAGGATGATGTGCTTATTAAAGTGCTAGAAAGGCTTTCGAAAAAGGAAGCCACCCCAGCTTCCTGCCAGGCAACCGTCGATGAGATTCGTAACAAAGATTATTCCCTGCACCCTGATGCTTATGTGCTGAAAGAGATTCATGAGGTAGCAAGTCGTGTGGCAGAGCGTTGGGAGAAGTTAAGTGATATCTCCACTATTCAACAGGGCACCCGCAATCTCGGCATGTTGGAGGAAGGTGAAGACCCTGTCATTTGTGGTAAGCATCTGCACGAAATGTGTGAAGGAGTATTTAATTATGAGATGAAAGACCTGGCTATGCTTCCAGGTCAGCCGGTTCGAACTGAGGCATATGATGTTCTTCTCCAACGTCTGGGGGATAAGCCTGCGGCTTTTGTTGTGCCGCCAGACAGGGCGGGCATGGTAATTGATCAAACAGTTTTTTTGCTTAGATTCGGCAAGCTAATTGATCCCGGGCAGGTTCACTTTATTGCCGAGTTTTTCAACTCAAAACGTGGGGCGAGCCATATCGCATCTTTTTGCCGCTCTACTACTGTGCAAACACTTACCAAATCGGTTCTTCAAGAGATTGATGTGCCGATTGCCGATGCTGCATTAAAAGAGCTGGTGCTGGAGGCGTCGAAGGCGGAGCGGTCTTTAAAGAGTGAGCTGAATCGAGCCAAGAGTTTAAAGCATCAGGTTTTTGAGGGGCTTGGGTTTGAAAAGCTTGAGGACAGTTACGACCAGGTTCGGTTTTCTGTTAAAACCTTAGAAAATGCGTTGGAGCAAAAGGATAAGATTAGTTATAAAGTTGCTCACCAGTATCCGTTTCCCCTTGCCTATCTATACCGCAATCTTTATGCAGACCGGGAATGGACGGCAATATATGGCCGACAAATGAAGTTTGGTGAGCAAATGCTGTCTTTTTTGGTGGGAGTTGGGTTGAGTTTGCTTACCCATCACCGAGAGAAACAAGGTTATTCCCTTTCAGATATCGCAGGAAAATTTCGTGATGCTTTGAGTAAGGGTGTGTCTCCGGGGGATTGGTGGAGTTTGCTTCAGAGTGTATGTGAGCATCTTCGACAAGTGAATGATTGCCAACTTGCTACTGAGTTTTCCAATGCTTGGTATAAGGGGCGGGGTAGCAAGCTATCTGATTTTGCTAATCTGGCAAAGGTGGCTTTTGTAGAAAAGCTCAATGACAGCAAGCATCATCGAGGCCCCAGTACCTCTGATGAGTGCAAAGTGGCCGCAAAAGATCATCAGGGTGTCATCGATCAGGCACTTTTAAGTATTGAGTTTATTTCACAGTGGAAGTTTTTTATCTGTGAAGATCTTAAATTTAACACCCCATCCAAAAATTTTTCATGTTCTATTAGTCTATTGACTGGTGATCATCCCTGTTTCGAGCAAGAAGCATTGTCGCTTAGTGATCCGTTGACATCGAATCATATGTATATCTCAGGCGGCGGGAAGGTGATCTCGCTTTCTCCTTTTATCTCTGTTAGCTATAACAGTA
>Ga0307375_10006221_pt1 | contig 11064 bp, 17 predicted proteins | sample TR1MG_FD_202531 | JGI IMG/M metagenome (GOLD analysis project Ga0307375, IMG submission 202531) | Soil microbial communities from Risofladan, Vaasa, Finland - TR-1 | ecosystem: Environmental > Terrestrial > Soil > Coastal area > Acid sulfate soil | place: Finland: Risofladan, Vaasa | collected...
CGACCATGGGAAGAGATCGATCTAGTCATCGCATATCGTGAATCCGACGAGTTTTGGAGTACGACTTGTTTATCTGCAAAAAGTCTACGTAAAAATTTCGATAAAATGTTGGTCAGAGCGAAAATGACACCAAAATCGATCGCTGAAACGGCTCCATCGAACGAAGAACTCGCAAAGAAGGCAGCTGAAAAATTCAAATCGAAAGAAAATAGTTGTCATTGCAGAATCGAACCGTGTCACGGATACGTCGAATTTACACCGATCCGAGGATTTTCAATACCTGTTCAAGTGAAATACGACTCTAAAAACTTCCAATCGGAACTCCAGCAAAATCTTGTGCGAAATAAATTTATCAAACCCAAATCGGAGCAGTCATGAATGAATTTTACGACGACATTTGCAGCGCACGACTGAAATTGCAGATGTCACAAAAAGAATTGTGCAAAAAATTGAAAAACTTTTCGGAAGGAAAGTATCAACGCTTAGAGCGAGGAGTAATTCGTAAGCCAATCGATATTGAATCGCTGAAGCAAATTGCAGAAACGTTGAACTTGGATTTTGTGCAATTGAAAGCGAAAATGAATGACTTTGTCGATCGTCATACGTTCAAAATGCGTCGTCGGATTACGTACAACACTCACCCCAAACCGCAGTTGTACGATGCGAAACCATGTCCGATTTGCGGAAAAGACACACCGACACGTGCTTATAAAGTCTCGTACTGTCTCGATTGTCACAGAGTGTATCAAAAAATTTATCGGATGAAAAATAAAAATGTATAAATTTGTTTTGAATGAACCACCGATCGCTAAAGCAAGACCACGTTTTTATGTTCGCGGCAAGAAAGTTGGTGTTTATGACTGTCAAAAAGACGATACCGCAAGATTGAGACTATCGATCCATTCGCAAATGGCAATGAACGCACTTTACAAGCCCGTCACGGGTCCCGTGCATGTCAGGGTATGTTTCCATACTGCTATACCCAAGTCATGGTCTCAGAAGCGCTTAAAATCAGTTTTAGAAAAATCGGAGTTAGAACGATGGGATATCACACGTCCCGATATCGATAATTATATAAAGTTTTTTTTAGATTTGATGAACGGAATTGTGTATGTCGACGACGCGCAAATCGTCAGTTCGCAAGCATACAAAATCTATTCAGACAGACCTCGAACAGAAATAGAAGTCACCAAATTAAAGGAATAATTATTATGAGCTTTAAAATTGAAATTAACGGAAAAATTGACGACATGAAATTTGAATACGTTAGCGACAAAACACAAAATTTAGTCGATCAAGTCACTAACGACATCACGCAAAAATTGCGTGATGAAGAGATCGCAAATCAACATAGACAATATTTGATTAAACTTCATAACATCTTAAAATCAGGATACTAAAATGGAACAAAAAGACATTTATACAAATCAAACTTTATCTGAGACAATTAGCGCACTTACTCAACTCTCAAGTTTTTTGGCTTCATTGATTGCAGACAAGCAAGAAAAAGAACAAGAAAAAAATAATAATCAAATTGCAGAAACTGCACCAAAAGTTGAGGTATTAGATTTTTTAAATGAAGAGTTGGATGGTTATGAATTTCAAGAAAAATATAAATTTATATCGCCTTCAACCCATTGCCGATATGGTGCATTAATGTTGAAGGAAAAAATAGATTCCAAACAAAAAATAAACACCGTTAACCTTGTAAAATTTTTTTTAATTAACCAAGTTGGTACTCTGAAATGTGCAAAGAATTTTTACGAGGAAGTTAAAAAAAACGAACATTTAAAAAAAATCTACCTTTATATAAAACAAAACAATAAATTTTTTGAAAGAGAAGATATTTTCAAGGTTCCGAAGGAAAACACTCGATGGATGACATGTGTAGAAATAGAAAAAGATTTTAATTTTTGCGCACACCAATTTATTTTAAGTATAGCTAAATTAGAAACTGCAATTAAGCGAATTGAGTATTTTCACACTGCATGCTTCAACATATTCGACGTAGTGAACTTTATTATCCAGAACAAAAAAAACAACAAACAAGTATATAACAAATTGATGAAGTCAAAAATTTCAAACGCGCGCTTGCAAGGAATTATAAGAACACTAGAAATCCAACAAAAGGACAAATAATAATGGCAATTACATGCATCAAATTTACAAAAGCACAAAAAGATTCAAGACTCGGATATGCAGACTTGAGTTTCGGTAACCCATCACTCACTTTAAAGGGGTTCACGTTGTGGCAAAAAGATGGAAGACGCTGGTTGTCACCCCCGTCACAGCAATATAAAAATCGTGATGGCGAAACGAAATATGCGTGGACTGCTTTCTACGATGATAAAGATGTTCAAAAGAAATTTCTTGATGCTGGACGTAATGCAGTTGACGTTTATTGCGAAGAAAACAACATCTTTTTTGACGGAAATCAGCAACTCAACGAAGACTTGGGAGACATGCCATTTTGAGCAACTTGACGAAACTTTCTTTTAGACAGATTCAAGAGAAGTGTAACAACTTTTATCAGAATCGGAACAGTGCATCGAAAAAATTGAGAAGAGAAACGTACATTACGATGAACGATCGTGACGAATTATTGCAAATTGTCGTCGATAGATTAGATAATTTGATCAAAAAAATTATAGTGTAAAAAAAGGCTCCACAATACATGGAGCCCGAGAAAATCCAACAAGACTTTGATCTTGTTTTCAAATACTTAACAGTTGCAACAAAAAAAGTTGAAACCGAGCTGTCGACAAACAAAACTCGACTTTACTTTACCTTGACTAACGAAAAAATGCAAACATTAAATTTTTTAACAACACAAAAAAGTTTGACTTAAAATTTTAAATTTATGATTCTTGGTGTATGTCTGAATCTAAAATAGTTAAAGTGAAATTTAAAGACGCTGAAAGATCGATGACACATAAATTTCTTGTGTATGATGATTTTGACGCGTCAACTGAAAGCGATCTTGTGAAAGATTGCATTGTAGAAGCGAGAAAGTCGTTTCAGTCTGAACCAGAATCTATAAAAATTGTAATTGAATTGGATGTAAAATAATGCCCTATGCATTTGGTAATAAACACGCAGAAGCGCTTCCGACGACTGAACTCAGATTAAAAGCTTTTGACAGTTTTTGCGAACATCTTGCGCAAGGATATCACAGAACGTCATGGTGTTACGACGATGGAAAATACATGTGCTGCTACAAAACTTTAATGACTTATGTAAAGAGTGATCCAACAGTTTTTCCTATCGTAAAGCAAAGTTCGTCACTTGCAAAGGGTCAAAAATTGTGGGAAAAAGTGCTTTCAGATAGCGCTACGGGCGAAAATCCAAAAGCAAATACCGCGTCTCTACAAATGATTATGCGCAACAAGTACGGCTGGGATAAGAAAGAAGAAGAGAGAGAAGTAGATTCGATTACACCTGAGCAACTTCAATCTTTGATCGACAAAAATGACTGACGTAAATCAGTTTTCAGACACAAAATATCGATTAAATAATCTTTATCATATTGTTGACAGAAACGGAAATGACGTTCAATTTCGTTTGAATTCTGTTCAAGAAGATGTTCTTGACAACTTGCATTCACGTAACTTGATTTTGAAAGCGCGTCAATTAGGCATGTCAACGTTCTCCGTTTTATATCTGCTTGATGCATGCGTTTGGAATAGTAATTTATCCGTCGGTATTGTCTCTTACTCGCTAGAACACGCACAGCATATCTTCAAACGCATTATCGGATACGCTTTAGATCATCTCCCTTCGTGGCTTAGAGTTGATGTAACCGCGCGATCAGCAAGAGAAATATCTTTTGCAAATGGGAGTGTGATTCGCGTTGACACGACGCTGCGTGGTGGATCATATCAAATTGTTCTTGTATCTGAGTTCGGTAAAACATGCGCAAGAAATCCGCTGAAAGCAGAAGAAGTTATTACCGGAACACTGCAAGCAGTTCCGTACGATGGAAAAGTTATAATAGAATCGACTGGCGAAGGAAACAGCGGATTCTTCGCAGAAATGGTTGCAGAAGCACACAGAAGAGGTAATGACAATCTCAATCAACTTGAGTACAAGTTATTTTTTTATCCATGGTTTAAAGAGTCAGCGTACAAGATAAACGAAAAAGTTACATACGATCTTGATCTTGATGAGTATCTTGACAAAATTGAAGTTTCAGAATCTATCAAAATAGAAAAGCAACAGCGAAATTGGTATGCGATCCAAACGAAAGTACTAGGCGAAAAAATCAAACAAGAATTTCCGAGCACGATATCAGAAGCATTTTTAAGTTCATCTGATGCTTATTACTTTGCACAAGCAATCGAAAGGGCATATCAAGAAAATAGATGTCTCACAACGCCTCTATATGATGCTCTGAGTCCTGTTTATGTTGCTATGGATATCGGTCTTAATGATCTTACAGTGATGATCTTTTTCCAAGTTGTTCATGGTGAAATTCGCGTTATTGATTACTACGAAGACAAAGACAAAGATGTTGATTTCTATGCAAAGTTTTTGCTTCAAGATAAGAAATATTTATATCACACAATTTTTCTTCCGCATGATTCTACAAAACGCGTTGTAACAGATGTAAACAACTCTTTCGAGCGTGATTTTAAAAGACTATTTTCATCAACAGGAACAAAATTCGTCGTACTAAAGCGGATGGATAAGCAACTTCAGATCTCACATGCTAGAATCAAGATTGATCGATGCGTGTTTAACATCAGCAAAGTAAAACCGTTGTTGGATCAACTTTCGAAATATCGAAAAAAATGGAATGAGCAACTTGGAAAATACATGGAAGATCCTTTGCACGATATCCATTCAAATTTTGGGGACGCATTTCAATACTTAGCACAAGCAGTATCACATATTGAGACAGTTTCAAATCTTGGGGGATCACTTGAAAAACATCGAAAAGCAGTCGATTTGCGTCGAAAATCCGTATACTAGCAATTAAATCTTCGATTTGTCACTTTTCTATATATTAAAATTTTAATGGTGTGTTATGCATTCTAATTAAAGCTTTAATTTGTAGGTTTATGTCTTCTGATTACGAAATCCGCAACGAGTTTCAAGAAAACTATCGCTATTCAAGAGACTTTTGGGCTCCCTTTGTTAAAGATGCTCAAGTCTATACTCTCGCAGCATCGGGATACACCTGGTCAGATCAAGAGCGCAAACAACTGATCAAAGAGGGACGCGAACCACTCGAATTTAACATCATTCGAAGACCGTTGAATTTCTTTTCTGGATATCTCAGAGATAATATCAATGAAATTATTTATGGACCTGTTGAAGGTTCAGATCAAAAAACAGCAGATCAATTTACGAAACTTGGATACTATGCCTGGGATAAGGGACAGGGTTTTCCAACATTTCTAGATGCAGCGGACGAGTGCTTCAAAAGCGGTATTTCACTTTGCGGGGTGCAAATGGATTACTCACGCGATTTCATTAACGGTGATGTCTCATTTTACAAGCGAACATACAACTCGTTCTATTTAGATCCAACCTTTGAAAACATCAACTTAAACGACTGCTCATTTGCTATTACGCGTGATCTTATCAGCAAAGAATACGCAAAGCAATTACTCCCGTTTATCGATCCAAAAGAAATTAATGACCTTACTCAAGGATATCGTGATGATAAATTCATGCAGTATCATCCGCAATTCACGACTTTCTCACGTAACAGAAATCTAGTCGCATATGATCAATTTTATAAACGCACTACGCGCAAACGCAAATTTCTTATCGACAATGAAACGAGTTTCTATCGTGATATCACAGATCTTCCAAAAGAAGAGATTGACAAATTAAAACTTGGAATATCTCGATTCAATGACATGCGTGCGAATGCTGAGATCTTACAAATCGATGAAAGCGAAATCCCGAATCTTGACATCAAAACTGTTGATCGTCCATTTGTTGAATTAAATATTTTATTGAATGGACAACGTTTATATTGCGGTGAAGACAAAACGGGAATCGTTGAAACATATCCGTTTGTGCCGTTGATATGCTACATGGAACCGTCAATTTGGATGCCGTCACAACGAATCCAGGGTCTTGCTTCGGTGAATTGGTCACTACAAAGACAGTTCAATAAACGACACATGAAGATCATCGATATGATGGACAGCACAATATCTACTGGATACAAATATCTGATTGGTTCTGTAGCAGATCCAGAAGATCTACAGCAGTCCGGACAAAATCGAATCATTGGTATTGATCCTGAGAATGCACCTGAGGGGTTGAATTCAGTTCAAGAACTGCAAGGTGGAGGTGCAAATCCCGCGCTAATGGAATATCAAAAGATTCTTGATCAACTATCTTTGACACTTGCAAACGTTACTGAGTCTGTGATGGGAATTGACGAAGGTGGAAACACACAAATCAGTGGAAGACTTGCAGAAGTACGCATCGCGCAAGGGTTACGAGGAAACCGAAAAATAATGGATAACGTTGAAACCGCACAATTAATTTTGGGTGGTCTTCTTATGAAGGTATTTCAAACGCATTATCCTCCCGGAAAAGTTGAACGCATCCTCGGAGAACAACCTACTGAGCAATTCTACGACAAGCAATTTGAACAATATGATGCAATCATTAAAGAGGGTGTAAGATCTAAATCTCAAAAAGATGCTTACTATTATGAGTTAGTAAACTTGAAACGTGATGGCATTGTCGATGTACCTCAAGCAGAAATCGTAAAAGCGCTTTCAATGTCAGGAATGTCCGATTTACAAGAAGCAATTGAAGCGCAAGATCAACTACTAGCGCAACAGTCTGCACAAGCACAACAGTTGCAAGAAAAACAAATACAACTTATCGATGCGACGATTGAAGAGAAAATTAATCTTGCATTTGAGCGTAAAACAAGAGGAATCGGAAATCTCGCCCTCAAAGATGAAAGGGAATCTGAGGCGCAACAAAACGTAGCTCAAGCATCATTAGACAGAGTTAAAGCAATGTCTGAGTTAAGCAAGATGAAAGAAGATAGAATTTTACAAGTTCTCAGATACATTTCTGAAATCGAATCACAAGAATCATCAGGACGAGAACTGCAAAAAGAACAAGTTTCAGCGCAATCCGACGCACTACAACAAGATATCGAAAGTGAAGTCATGGGCGCAAATGAAGAAGAGCAGATGCAACAGATGCAACAGCAACAAAACATTATGCAAGATGAAAACCTAGGAGGTTAATCATGAAAAAATCTGGAAGTGGCGGAAAATTTATGGACAACGGTGTTGGCATGAATAGCTACAAATCAAATCCAATGTCTAAAGCATCGCAAGTTAAACCGATGTGCGGACCTGGTATGAACGCAGATCAAGCTAAAGCAAATAAATTACTTCAACAAGCACAGAAGCAACAAGATTCGCTTCGTGGATTGTCAGGAATGTAATTATGAAATTGGCAAGAGATCCAAAATCTGGATTGATTTTACCTGCAAATCATGTGGACGAGAAACAGTCCTTAAAAAAATCTATTGATGAGTGGGTGGAGAAAGCGATCAGTGCTTTGAAACATGTAAAAGAGAATTATTTTCTGGTTTTACATGCTAAATTCAACAGAAATGATCCATCGATTTTTGAAATGGACATGCCAAAAGCAACTTTTAAACTACCTCCGTTCACTAGTAATCAAATGGTGTTCTGGATCAGTCCAAAACGCGGAATCAAAGAATTACTGTGGATGGTAGCACCAAATAAACCAGGTGAACGTTTAAAAGTAGAGTTCAATAAAACAGGTGTCGCCTACCTACAAGCAAAGGGCGCAATGCCGTCATAACGGCTAAATTATGTTTATCACGGAGAAAATTATATGACCGAGGAAACCGTCGAGCCTCAAACAGAAGAAATCGTTGATGCAGTCGAACAAACATCGATTGAGTCAAATGAAAATGATTCGGAGTCTTCCGAAAGTAGAACTCAAGTTCCTTTATCCGCACTGCAAAAAGAACGCAGACGGAGACAAGAGTTAGAGCAAGAGTTGAATTGGGAGCGTAAGCGTCAAATGGCGCAACAAGCACCTGTTGAAGAAGATAATTCACGTTATGAGTCAGCAACGAAAGAAGACTTATCAAAAACTCAACGTGAATCAATTCGGATCATTGAAGAGAAGATGTGGATTAAAGCGAATCCAGAGAAGTTTGAGAAAATAAATGAGCATTTAACAGAATTTTTAAAACAAAGACCTAATTTGACGGGTGCCATTGAATCCGCTTCAAACAGATACGAAGAAGCTTATACGTTGATGGAAGCATTGACACCGAAACAACAAAAACAGTTAAAAACAGTTGCTCCACCGAAAAAGGACGCACCAAATGCACCTTCATCGATGCCAAAAGCAACCGCAATGAATCAAGCTGTGGATTTCGGTAGTATGAGTGACGAAGAATTTGGAAAGTGGAAACGGTCGCAAATAAAACGTCGATAGGCACAGGAAACTATGTCAATCACTACTACAAGTGGATATGGATCAATGTCAGATGCATGGGCTCACCGTGCATTACTACAGAGATCTAAACCTCGTTGCGTGCATAACCTATTTGGACGTGCATTTACGCTACCGCAAAAAAATACTGATACAATTGCTTTCAGACGTCAAGAGAACTTGAATTCTGATCCAGTTGTTTTATCTCAAGATGCAGATCCTGCTCCTGAGCAAGTACAAAAATTTGATATCAACGTCCAAGTTCAAGAATTTGGTAAAGTTGTTTTACTTGGAAGAAAAGTTCTTCTTGTTGTTGAAGATGAAACAGCACAAGAGACAGCCGATAACTTATCACAGTGCATGCATACTATGCTTGATAAAGTCACTCGTGATGTATGGGCGTCTTCAGTTCCTGAAATTTCATGTTTAAATGGAGTCAACGGAAATGCGATCACAGAACTAACACAGATCGATGTTAATAGAGCAATTCAATATCTAGATGATAATGATACTGAAAAAATGACCCCAACTATTGATGGTACTAGTCGTTTTGGTACAGGTCCTGTAGAAAGTGGTTTCTGGGTTACAGCACACGTAAACTTAAAACCGGACATCAGAAGTCTTGATGCATTTGTTCCAACTTCGCAATACGGTTCACAAGAAGCAGTGTTACAAGCTGAATTCGGAGCAACAGACGAAGCAAGATGGGTTACATCAACTCTTGTTAATGTAACAAGCGATGCAGCACCTGTTTACAGTAATACATTTGTCGGCGCTAACGCATACGGTTACGTTGGTCTTGATGAAGTATCCACAGAAATGATCTTAAAGCCACTTGGTTTCAATGATTATCTGAATAGATTTCAATCAATGGGTTTTACAGCATGGTTCAACGCTGCAATCCTTGATGACTCTCATATCGTAACTTTACTATCAACAAAAGCATAAGGGGGTATCTATGTCAGACTTATTTCAAGGACAATCAATGTCAGAAGCGTACAAGTTTATCTCTGCTGGTACAGCACATACTTTTACGTTTAATTTTCAACCCGACAAAGTTGTATTTAACAACTTAACACAGTGGACTGCTACAGCTGGAAATCTTCCTGTTTCAGTGTGGTTCAGAGATCAAATTACAACTGCTCATGCATATCAACAGCAAGTTATTGACTCAGCCGCCGCTCAGTCATTCAACTTCTTAGATACAACAACAAATGGTTTTGTTGTCGCGGATACAAGTGGTGGTGTTGCAACATCTCATGCAACAATTTCAGCGATTTCTGCTGCCGATCCATGCGTTGTAACTCATTCAGCATACACTTTTCAAACTAACCAAATCGTTAGAATTACCGATCTTGGGAACGTTGGTGTAAGTGATCGAGGAATGGGACAATTGAATAACAACCGTTACAAGATTGTTGTTCTCGGAGCTACAACTTTCAGCTTAAAAGACGTAATTACTGGGGAGCCTATCGACTCAACAGCATTTACTGCTTATGTTAGCGGTGGACGCGTTACACTTGAAACGCATGTTATTGCATTGAATAACCCTCAGGTTACTCCGTACAGCAACACAAGTCCATACAACCCTAATCCTTACGCGTATGACCCAATTGAATATAAACTTACTGCTGGAACGTCTATTATGGGCGCTGACAGCGATGAGTTCTTGATTGAAGTATACAAATTCGGGCAAGTGGTTGACTTAGGCGACCTTTTAGTCTAATGATTTGAATATTCGTGACCTCGAAAGGGGTCACGTTATGTAAAGCGGTTTTACATTGGAGAAAAATTGAGCGGTCAAGCATCACATAGAAGCGACATACTAAATATTACGAATGCAAAACCTTGTTCGGTTCAAACTACTGCTGAACATGGATACGCTACCGACGATTTTGTACGATTAACTGATTTAAATGGTGCGATGCCAGTAGCTCGTGGACAAGATCCACTCAACAACTATAGATTTAAGATCATCGTAACCGATGTAGATACATTCACGTTACGAGATCCGATTACTCTTGAGTCTGTGGACTCAACAAATTATTCACCGTATGTTGAAGGTGGGTATTGCAATAGAATTGAAAATAACTTTATATATGAAGGTAATTAAATATGCGAAAACATCAACACGTTGCACAAAAAAATGATGATATCATGAACAGCTCAATAGAAGCAGCACATTCAGAGAAACTTCCCATTGAAGAAATGCCATTAAATTCGATTCGTGACTACAGACTTTACAATGAAGAAGCTAGAATTTTGAACAAAAAATTGAAGATCAATAGATACCCTGTTAAACAGTGTCCTGTCGACCTACATCCAAAGCAAAAAGTAGTATTTGGTCGTAATGATCAACCAAGCAATCCGATCAAAGTATTTGTAAGCAATCATCTGATCCATTTTGAAGAAACATTAATACCTGGAAAATCTTACGAACTACCAGAATGCATCATTAACTACCTTGCAGAGAAGGGAACCCCAGTGTGGAAATGGTTTGATAATGCGGATGGATCGAAAGAAACAAGAATCTCACATAAAGAACCACGGTTTGCGCTTAGAACTGTTTACTCGGAAGCATATTAATGGTAGAGCCTG
>Ga0307375_10006223_pt1 | contig 11063 bp, 7 predicted proteins | sample TR1MG_FD_202531 | JGI IMG/M metagenome (GOLD analysis project Ga0307375, IMG submission 202531) | Soil microbial communities from Risofladan, Vaasa, Finland - TR-1 | ecosystem: Environmental > Terrestrial > Soil > Coastal area > Acid sulfate soil | place: Finland: Risofladan, Vaasa | collected...
TAATTATGCTGCACTGAGTGAAACGGGTGATAGTAAATTACATATTGCCAACTGTGCTGATTGCTCATTAATTTGTGGTGATTTTGTAAATAAAACACTTGCCGTTGATGGTATATTTTACCCGGGTCAATATACAAGTGGAACATTACCACCAGCAAGTGCACATACTGGTGGAATGGTATATGTGACCGATTGTTTACATATGGCAATGAGTGATGGTGTTGCATGGTGTCGATTAACAAAAGGAACAGTAATTTAAATAATAGAAATTAATAAAAATTTAAGAAAATGGCTTTACAAAAAGATTATTACGTAGCAAAATATGATGTTACAAAAACAAATTGTTATTGGAAAGTGGCAGTTGAAAGTGGAATTGAGGGTGGTAAAACACTATTAAGATGTCGTATGCTCTGCTATGCAGATCAAACAGCAGCAGATACAAATTCTGGTGAATACGCTGGATTTACTTTCGAATTTGTTCCTGACATGGTATCAACAGACAATTTCATTAAGCAAGCATATGACTATGCAAAAACTTTACCAGAATTTTCTGGTGCAGTTGACGTATAAGAGTATTTATAACTAAACAATTATTATGAGCAGATCATGTATTAACATAGGTGGAAACGCTACACAAGGTACAAACATTGGTACGGGTATAGAAGTATATGCTGGAAAATCTGGCGTTAATCAACTTCAATTCAAAACATTATCGGTAACGGGTACAACAATGGCAATTACCTGTGATGGGAATAATATATACTTTTCTGCTCAAACAGGGGGCGGTGGTTCTATTTCTGGAACACCATATCGTATTCCAACATTTGATTCTGGTGGTACTGCTTTACAAGATAGTAATATTCAATCAACTGGATATACAATGTATGCTGCTGCATGTATGGTTTTAGAAACTTGTGCAAGCAACTGTGGATTGTATTTAAATCCAAGAGAAACTTCAGGTACTAATTACGTAAGATTATATATAGGTAGACCAGAAAATCCGACATGTGTTGCTACACAGCAGATTCTTTCTACTGGTCAGGCAACAAATATTTCATTGTCATTATATCCTAAAGGTACTGGGGCACTTAGACTTAATGGTAGTGAAGTAAATATTGGTAGTTACGGTTCAGGAATGGACTATTTCACATCTAATCATACACTAAATTTACGTGGGGAAACAACTATACAACAGATTGGTGGAAATGCATCAGTTACGGATGCTTGCAATTTCTGTATTTGCGGGGGCGATGGTTATAGCGGTGGTGGTTGTTCTGGTGATGGTGGTAATCTTAATCTTTATGGTGGTAGTGCTTCAGGTACTTTGAATTGTGATGGTGGTAATCTTACACTTACTGCTGGTGTTGCACAAGGAAGTGGTGTTGCGGGTAGAATTGCACTATGTAGTTTACCAGCAAGAACAAGTGAAACTTGTGGATTATATATTGATGCTTCTGGTAATTTAAGTACTGGTCTTATTAGCGGTGGTAGTGGTGGTGGAAGCGGATTTACTATTGCAAATAATGGTCTTTGTACAAATGGAACAACAACTGTTGGTCTTGGTGGTACGTTGGCAAACAATACCTGTATTAATGGTAATGGTGAATTTTATTCACTGTCCCTTACAGGTATGTCTTGTATGACATTAGCAGGACAATCTGAAATTTGTATGATGGGATGTAATTCATCAATGAAGGTTGGTGGTGGTGTTTATGTTCTGGGTGGCGGATTTACTTACTTATGTAATTTACCATCTGGAACACAAAGTAATGTTGCATATGTTGCTGCTGACGGTAGACTATATTGTGGTGCTGCTGGCGGTGGTGGTGGATTGACTGCATCAAATAATGGTCTTTGTGATAATGGAACTACTGTCAGTCTTGGCGGTAATTTAACTGGTGATACAAGTATTAATACACAAGGAAATCAGTTTTGGTTAAGAGGATGTGATATCTCTACCAGAACTGAAATGCAATTTATAGATGCAACGCAACAAATTCATTTCTACACCAAAAATAGTCATTTTGATGATGATTACGGTTTTCTTGCAATTGAAGGAAGTGGTGTTTATATGAAACAACAACATCCGACAACATCTCATACAGTACGAGTTAATTCGGAAGCTGCTTGGTTATGTGGTACAAATTTTATAATTGATGCATTATCTGCTGCAACAAAATCTAATGTGATTTATTATGATACCACAACATGTAGATTATCATATGGTGCTGCTGGTGGTGGTGGAGGATTATCTGCCTCAAATAATGGTCTTTGTGATAATGGTACAACAGTAGGTCTTGGTGGATTATTGGCGAATGCTACTACAATTTCAATGACGGGTACTAATTCTCTTAAAATTAGTGGTGGAATCAATTGTTTAGAGGTAACCACTGGTAAAACATTAATGATTTCTCAATCATTTCCATATCTTTCAACATTTTGTGTCGCATCTAATAAGGTGCAACTTATGAGCATTGATATTGGTGCTGGTGGTCATTTACAATATCTGGAGACCTGTTCTGCAAATGATTTAATTCGATTAGGGTCTGGAAATGGTGGTGGTACTAACTCATTTTTTGATGTAACTTTTAGTGGAGTAACACTTTGTAGTAATTATGCGTCATTTGCGGGTCTTGAGTATTGTAGTGACTATAAGAGTAATTATAGTGCTCGTTCACTTGTTGATGCAGCGTATGTAACAGGTAGGACAGTTATTGGTTGGACATGTGCAACTAACGGTTCTTTAGCATTGGGTGTTGATACTATGATATATCAAGCAGGTGCTTGTAACAATATTGCTATTGGTACATGTGCGTTTGCAGCTAATTCCACTTCTGATGGTAATGTTATGATTGGTCATTTTGCTGCCAAGAATACAGCAGCAACTACAGCATGTAGAAACGTTGCTATTGGTGAATGTTCTTTCATGTGTGGTTGTGGTTGTTTTAATGTGTCGGTTGGTTCTTGGGCAATGGAAGCTGAAGCAGGTATTAGTTCATATAATACAGCAGTTGGTAATGGGGCATTGCGTGAAATAGGCGGTGGTTGTTGTAATGTTGGGGTCGGTACATATGCGCTGCAAGGCTTATCAACTGGTCGTCATAACACTGCACTTGGTTATTATGCTGGTGCTTCCATAACCACTCAATCTGGCAATACTTTTGTTGGACACTTTGCTGGTGGAAGTGAAACGCTTTCAGATAAATTATATATTGCAAATGCAAACTCTACGTTTTTAATTAAGGGATGTTTTTCAAACAATACTGTTTGTAATGCAGCTAATAGCACAGCATGGAGCACAACATCTGATTGTAGAATAAAAGAAAATGTTGTAACAGTGCCAAATGCAATATCTAAAATCTCCGCATTAAACCCTGTGTTGTTTGATTATACTACTGGATATTCTGAAACACAATTATGGTCAAATGAACAAAGAACTGAAAATTATGGTTTTGTTGCACAAGAATTTGAAACAGTATTCCCGAAATATGTACAAGAATCTAACGATGCCATTTGTGCTGGTAATATGGTTTCAGATTTCAGAACAATTAACACTGGACATTTAGTTCCAATACTTGTTAAAGCAATTCAAGAATTAGAGGCGAGGGTTCAAGCGTTGGAATCTCAATAATAAAAGTATTTATAAGAAAATAAGATAATGGGACAATATTACGAAAATTTACCAAACGATCAAGTGGAATATCATCAGATAAAACCCCCTATGTTGGTGGATGAGGTTTCAGATACCGAATATTATATTGGGGTATCACGAAACACTGCGGATCAAACCCATTTCAAATGGAGAATTCAAAGGATCGTGAAGGGGGGTAACGTATGGAGAGTATCTGAGTACCCAAATGGGGATCAGGGATTTAAATTTCAATGGTCTGCTCGATACGGTTATACATATAAACAATAAAAATATAAGCTATGTTACAAAATAATTTTAATGTAAACAAATACGTATTTGAGCCAGTTGAATGGACTGATGTTGCTTCAGGGACAATAACATATATTGGCTTATCAGGTCAATCAGACGGTGCTCAACCACTATGGAGAATTAAAAGACTTTTTACTGATGGGACTGTGACTACAATCCAATATCCAAATGGTGATCAGAGTCTAACATATGTGTGGAATGCAAGAGCATCTTATACGTATTCATAAATAAAAAACAAGAAGACTCTGTTTTTTTGCATTGTTTGATCGTTATATAATGATTTAACAGTATTTATGTAAAAGTGAATTAAATGGCGACTTTTACAATCGATTTATTAACGGGTGATGTATATCTTTTTACTGGCGATTTCACTGGCAGTGGAAGTACACCCACATCAGGTGCAACATACCCCGAAGTAAATTTATTTTCGGAACTTCCACCAGCAGCATCTTCAGCAGGTCAAATATATGTAGTACGCAGTAGTAGTGGCACATATGTTTTAAATAGAAATGAGGCTGGTCTATATTTTTCCAATGGTCTTGTATGGAGAAGGTTGGGTGATATACCGTCATTTTTTCTTTCAGATAATTTTCAAATAATTGATGGGACGGACCAAACAAAGGGGATCGTCTTTGATGTTTCAGGGGTGACAACGAGCACCTTCCGAACGTTAAAAGTGCAAGATGCTGACGGAACGCTTGCACTCCTAACTGATTTAGACTCAAAGGTGAATGTAGCTGCGTTTGCAGATTATACTGGAACTACTGCACCCGCAACATATGTTAATAAAACAGATTTCGATGCATATTCAGGTGCAACCCTTTCATTAATTAATGCAAAACAAGATAAATTAACGGCAGGTGATAACATCTCAATTGTTGGTAATGTAATTAGTGTCACTGGAATCACCGAAAACACCCCACTTCAATTAATGGATACTGTGGGGGGACAGCAGGTTAACAACATTATTGCAACACCAATTGATTGGACAACAATCGTTTTTTCAGGAACAAGTTTGAGTTATACTGGTGGCTCACGTATTTATATACAAGCGAAAGCTACCTATGATATTTCATATGTATTGAATGTAAATAACGATACGTCTGGAGATAAAAACATTGGTACTGTTATAAGAAGAAATAGTAGCGAAGATATTACCCCAATGAGTAGTGCTTCATTTAGTTCAAACGTACAGAACGATTCAAGCACTAATATTATGCCAAATTATTTGGTTGATTTAAACAATGGGGATTATATTGAACTCGTTGCGTTCAGAATTGGATATACAGGTACGGTATATACAAAAGAAAATAGTGCATGGATTAGAATACAAAAAAAATAAAAACGAAATAAAAAAATAAGAAAATGGCATTAAGATATTTAATTTACAGCACAGGAACGACATACGCTGAAACAATTGTCAGAGAAAGCTCAACTAATAACCCGGGTGCGTTTGAAGCATCATTATACTCTGATTTTGTAATTCCTGAAATACAACCATTATATTTATGGAGAGTTACTGGTGGCACAACAGTTGTCCCTAACACGGATACAAACATAAGCGCATATTTAGAAGCAACAGCACCACCACCACAACCGCAAGATGATGCGAGTGTGGGGTTTGTAACGGGTATCACTGCGAATAAAATTGATACCGTAACTGGCGCAACAGGTAATTTAGGAACATTCAATGCGAGTGGCAATTTGGATGACGCTGGATTAACTATTGCTCAAGTAACTGGCTTGACAACATATACGTTTGTTGAAAGTGGTGGGACTACAATTACACAAGTGGGTAATACAGTTACAATTTATTCTACCGTGCCAACAGGTACAACAGTTGCTTGGGGTGATATTACTGGAACTCTTAGTAACCAAACCGATTTACAAGATGCCTTAAATCTTAAATTAGATATTAGTGATTTCAATAGTTATACTGGTACAACACAACCAGTTATTGATGCTGCGCTAACAGGAGTTACCAATTTGGGAACTGGAAGTACTATTGCTGCATATACTTTAGGTCGTGATGCTTATTTTAAATCTATTTCCGTGCTGGGTGGACTTACAATAAGTGGAGATGCTAATAACCTAATTATTAGTGGACAAACTGGTGGTACTGGTGGTAGTACGGATTGGGGTGATATTGGTGGTACATTAAGTAATCAAACCGATTTATGGAATGAATTGACGGGTATTACAGCCACAAGTGCCACTAAATTAGATATTAGTGACTTTAATTCCTACACTGGCACAACAGAAACTCGCCTTCAAGGAATAGAAAGTGACATTACGTATCTGTCAGGACAAACCGATCTTAAATTAAATATTTCAGATTTCAATTCATATACTGGTACAACACAACCAGTTATCGATTCTGCACTTACTGGTGCAACGAATGGTTTAACTGCCATAGGTAGGGATGTTGAACTTGGTGGCGCACTTACTAAACATACTGTTGTAAGTGGAACTACATTTGATTTTACGCTTAATGTTGCAGATATTCTACTTCAAGCAGCAGGTACTGGTGGTGTGAGCATTGTTGACACTGATGGTACTGGTGGTGTGGTTCTTGAAAGTGATGGTGGAGTAGTAGCATTAGTTGGTAATACTACTGGTAGTACTGAAGTGAATAGACTTTCAATTAGTGAGACATCAATGTTAATTACAGATGGTCGTGTAACGAAAGTTGGTTTAGAATATGCTGGTGATTATAGTACAACATTTGGACCAGAATCTCTTATTACTAAGAGATATGCCGATTCAATTGCTGCGGGTCTAATACCAAAAGCAGCAGTACGTGTTGCAACAACTACTGGAATTACTTTAAGTGGTTTACAAACAATTGATGGAATTGCTCTTGCTAACGGTGATAGGGTACTTGTTAAAGATCAAGTATCTGGAGAAACTAATGGTATTTACATCGCAAGTGCAAGTACTTGGACACGTGCAACAGACTTCGATGGTAATCCAAATGGTGAAGTAAGTGCTGGTAACATTATTCCCGTGCTTACTGGTGATACTCAATACAGTTCATTATGGGTATTGGTAACTCCGAACCCAATTACTGTGGGTATAACACCATTGGACTTCACATTATTCAGTAGTCCTCACGAATTAATACCCGGTGTTGGAATTTTAATTAATGGTAATACAATTGCTGTTGATGGTGCAAATCTTGCAGGTAATTCAATTGCTTGGACAGGTAATACTTTCAATGTCGATATTAGTAGTGGTACTCTTTCAACCGCATTAGGTTCTAAACTTGATGTTAGTGATTTTAACTCATATACTGGCACTACAGATACTCGTTTAATTGGTATTGAAGGTGATATTACAACATTATCTGGTGCAACAGCTTATATTTCTGGTGTTACTGATAGTAACTTTGCGATATTTACTGGTTATACTGCAACAACTGAGACCCGTTTAGAAACTATTGAGAGTGACATAACTGGTAATACGGCAGCAATTGCAACTAAGTTAGATACTTCAATCTTTACTGGTTATACAGCTACAACAGCACCAAATGAGATTTTCTTGATCCACACTGGTGGAACAGACCTTAACACAATTCTGGCAACAGCAATCGAATGGGATGCTGTAGGTGTTACAGGAGCAACTGGTTCAGCATTCTCTTGGACAGGTAGTAGTGAGATTCAGGTACTGGAAACAGGACTTTATGAAGTTAACTATAACATACCATATAATATCAGTACTAATAGTCAAATTGGTATTGGTGCGAACATTATTCTTAATAACGCTACAGTACTTGATGTTACTGCTGCTGCTGGACTTGCTACAAGAACTGCTGGTGCTGCAAGTGTTGGATTACCAACAGTTGTGTTGTACTTAGCAGCAAACGATGTGTTGAATCTGGCGACATTTAGAACACATCAGAGTGGGGCAGCAACAAGTTCATTGACAGGAAGCATTTTAATTAAGAAAAAGAATACTCTACAATAAAATAGAATGAATGGCTTTAGAATATTTTCTATATACGACACTCTATAACAATACTTTGGTGGATAGGAGCGACACAACGTTCGTTCCTCTCCCACCAGATACGGGACAGATATTGATTGATTTTCTGATACCCAATACTCAACCACTTTATTATTACAAAGAGAGTAGTTCAACAATTGTGCTTAATGACGAAGCAACAATTGAGGCTTATCTTGCGGGAACTGCACCACCACCACAACCAGATGATGATGTGATTCAGTCACAATTTACTGGCTATACGGCTACAACAGATGCAAGTATCGATTATCTGAGTGGTGAAACTGCTAACAAAGTAGTGTGGAAGAACATCTGGACAGGTGGAACTTATCAGAAAAACGAAATGGTTCGTGATGACACATGGACGATGATTGCTAATAAGCAAACATCTGATGTTGCTCCACCACAAGCAGTTGGTGAAGAACATTATCTATACGTAGATTCAGGTACTTCTGGGGTGGTTTCAACAACAGCCAAACAACTCGTGTTTGGTTCACAATATACTGGTGATAACCCTTATTGGATTAGTGGGTATCGTGTTTATGTCGTGGCTGGTAATCATTATGAAATCTTATCGGTGAAAGACCCTGCTGGTGCAAACGAAGCAACGTTTGTTAATAGTTTTACGGCAACGGTTAGTGGTTGGAGAGAATTTGGTCTGGTTCAAACACCAATAGCATCTGGCACAAGTTATCAGATACTGGCAATCGAAAACGAACCAGACCCATCTCCAGTGATAATTAATGCTAACTATGAATATCTGAAACCAAATAATTGGATTGCACCTGCTGTTGGTCAGGCGGTTCACGCCACTAAAAATGTTGGTGTGATTTCATTTAATGATTTGGATTGGGATTCAATTGACCGAAGCGCAATGTTGCTTGGTTTAGATGCTGGAGATAATATAATCGAGTTAGGTGGCGTGAGATGGGCGGTTCAATACGTTGTCAACGAAGATGGTTATGTTGATGTTGGTGTTGCACCAGCAAGACAATCAGTTCTTTCTGGTGTCGAACAATTTAATTTTGAAACCGTTGCAGCAGTATCGTTGTCTTATTTTAGGGATAATAATTATTGGTCAGGTACTACACAAGTTAAAGGTGTGTTTGGTGCTGATATTGGTTGGGATGATGTGGTGACTGATAATAATCAGTACGGTATGGATATATTGGTACAAAGTGCTTATATATCGCCTGATTGGGATTTCGTAACATCTCAAGGAACTGGTGGTGGAAGCAGTTGTGGTAATGCGGTTTGGGGATATATTGGTGGAGACATTAATGACCAACCAGACCTACAAAATCAATTCGGTACAAAAGTAAACCTTAGTGGAGACAGCATGACGGGTTCATTAAGCACCAGTGGTAATTTCACTGCTGTTGGTGCAGTAACTGGTTCAAGTGTAAGTGCGAGTGTCTTAATGACCACACCTGTTTTGAATGCAAGTACAAGTGTTTGTGCCCCGCAGATAACAGGTAGTACATGTGTGACCTCACCATTAATTTGTGGAACGACATCGGTGATATCACCCGTTCTTAATGGTAGTACTTGTTTAACAACACCAACAGTTTGTGCAGGTACTTGTTTATGTTCAGTAGGTACTACACAATTAGATGGTGTTACAACGATTGGTTCAACACTTAATGTAGGTGGTAGTATATTTGGTGCTCAAAGTATTTCGGGCACATCCATTTATGGTAGTGTTTCAATGCTTTCACCAATAGTACAAGCCATTGAATGTTTATGTTCACAAGGAACTACACGATTAGATGGTGGGGTAACAGCAGCATCATTTTTAAATGTAAGTGGAGTAACTAAATTTAATACGGGAATATGTTGGGTAAATCCAACTACTGGTGGTACTCTTAATGACTATGGTGTGAAGTGGGACCCAATAAGTAAACAACTTAGAACAATCCCAACAACAGGTAGTAGTGCGAATGTTTATTGTTATGCCAGTAGTGCAGTAACACAAAATAATGCAACAGATGTCAATACTTCATACATTAGTAGGTCATGGAGTTTATCTGAAGGGTATTATGAAGCAGAATTTAATGCGATTTTCGGTAATACCAGTGCAAACCGTTGTGCTACTGTTTGTTTTCTTCTGGATGGTGTTGTTGTTGGTAGTTGTAATTTAATGAAGACCAACGATGGTACGGTAAGAACCACAGCATATGTTACACAAAACAGTAATCTAAGTGGAGGCACATATCAGGCACAAATAGTGTTTAGAGCAATTGGTGGTGGTATAGCACAAACACATTATGGAGCAATGAGACTACAAAAAATTGGTGAAACAATATAAATAAAATGAAATTATTAGCATATCAAATAAATGGACAGACAATAGGCATCGATATCGGTGTTTGGGATGATGCTATGCTTAGTGGTAACACTGCATTCATGGCTATCGCTGATACTGGCAGTACACCAACTGATTACGTGGACATATCTTCTATTGTTAATTGGGATGCTTATGGAACTCAAACAACATTAACCAATGTCGAGATAAGAATTGAAATTACAAAATTAGTTACACTTACACCTACAGCAGCAGAAATCGAAATATTAGAAAATTGGGGTATCCTTATTGATACAGATATTATATCTGGACAGACAGGAACATTTTGGGGGAATTTCCGTGTTGAAGGCACACTTTGGGTGGAAACTATTCGAAGAGTTAAGCAGGAAGCAAACCAAGCAATTATACGTGTAGACCAAACAGGTGCACTTGGTGGTGGTAATATTGCTGGTCTGGTTATTCTCGACCCAACTGGTGCAACTACTGGCTATACAAGTATCGATGATATACCTTACTACATAGTAGGTGTTGATAAAGACGGGGTTCTGGTAGCGGGTTGGAGTGGTGACACACAACCTGTTATGAGGGGTAGTTCTTCAATGACCACATATAATGTAAAAAATGCTGGTACAATTACAACCACATCAGCAACTGATGTTTTATTAACGGGTATGCAAATTACTGGTGTTCCAGCAGGTGATTATTTCCTGAGTTTTGGAACATCGTTTGAACACAGTTCGAATAATGACCAGATTTACACAAACGTGTATGTAGCAGGTGCTGCTGTTAGTGGTAGTGAACAACATTGGAGAAGGG
>Ga0307375_10006225_pt1 | contig 11059 bp, 8 predicted proteins | sample TR1MG_FD_202531 | JGI IMG/M metagenome (GOLD analysis project Ga0307375, IMG submission 202531) | Soil microbial communities from Risofladan, Vaasa, Finland - TR-1 | ecosystem: Environmental > Terrestrial > Soil > Coastal area > Acid sulfate soil | place: Finland: Risofladan, Vaasa | collected...
GCAGCCGCGCGACCCAGCGCGTCAAGCCGTCGTAGAAGCCGCCCAGACGCATCTGCGCCGACACGACCATGAACGCGAACAGCAGGATCAAGGTCGGCAGGTGGATCGACCGTGCCGCCTCATCGAGGCTCAGCGCATGGAATCCGATTAGCGCGATCGCCCCCAGCAGGGCGACGCCGGTACGGTCGATTTGCAGCAAGGGCAAGCCGCCCAAAATCATTCCCAGATAGACGACGATGAAGATTCCGACCACGAGTTCGTTCATTTCCGCGCGATTGCCTGACCAAGAAGCCGCCATGCTGCCACACCGCCGCTGCAGCGGCTGCCAGTTGTTAGAATAGAAACCTCTCTCCTCCGCGTCCCGGGCAGGCACATCTCATGAGACTCCTTAATGTTGCGCGCGTCACGCCCCGCTTGTGGGTCGCCGCCGTGTTGCTGCTGCTGCCGTTCGCGCCGGCCCACGCCGGCAAGACCCTGGACCAGATCAGGCAGCGGGGGCAACTGGTGTGCGGGGTCAGCACCGGCGTGATCGGCTTTTCTGCCGTCGACAGCCAGGGCCGCTGGAGTGGTCTCGACGTCGATGTCTGCCGCGCCATCGCGGCGGCGGTGCTCAAAGACCCGAACAAGGTGAAGTATGTGCCGGTCAACGCCGAGCAGCGCTTCACCGCGCTGCAATCGGGCGAGGTGGATCTGCTCTCGCGCAACACCACCTGGACGCTGACCCGCGATGCCTCGCTCGGCCTGGAATTCACCGCGATCACCTACTACGACGGCCAGGGTTTCCTGGTGCCGAAGAAGCTCAAGCTGAAGAGCGCTGCGCAGTTGCGGGGTGCCGAAATCTGCGTGCAGTCGGGCACCACCACCGAGCAGAATCTCAGCGACTACTTCAAGGCGCAGGGCGTGAACATCAAGCCGGTGGTGTTCGAGAATTTCGAGGCGTCGATCCGGGCATTTTTCAGCGGTCGCTGCCAGGCCTACACCACCGATGCCTCGGCCTTGGCCTTCATCCGCAGCAAGGAAGCGCAAAAGCCGGACGATTACCAGATCCTGCCGGAACTGATTTCCAAGGAGCCGCTGGGTCCGGTGGTGCGCCGCGGCGATGATGAATGGTTCACCATCGTCAAGTGGGTCGTTTTCGCGCTGATCGACGCAGAAGAATATGGCGTCACCCAGGGCAATGTCCAAGCCATGAAGGCCAGCGCCAACCCGGCCGTTCGGCGGCTGCTCGGCAGCACCGGGGACAGCGGCAAGCCGCTCGGACTGGATCGGAACTGGGCGGCGCGGGCCGTGGCGGCGGTGGGCAACTACGGCGAGATATTCCGGCGCAATGTCGGCGCCGGTTCGCCGCTCAAGCTCGGGCGCGGCCTCAATGCGCTGTGGACCCAGGGCGGCCTGATGTACGCGCCGCCGATACGCTAGCGATGTCCGGCCGGCGGCTGCGCAGCTTTGCGCTGCAGGGAGCGGTGGCGGTGGCGCTCGCCCTGCTGCTCTGGCTGCTGTTCCACATCACCGCCGCCAATATGCGCGAGCGCGGCATACACAGCGGCTTCGGTTTCTTGCTCCAGCCCGCGGGCTTCGCCATCGGCGAGAGCCCGCTGCCCTTCGATTCCGCCGACAGCGCCCTGTGGGCGCTGGTGGTGGGCCTGGTCAACACCTTGCGCGTGGCGCTGCCGGCGATCGTGATCAGCACCGTGCTCGGCACGGCAATCGGCCTTGGGCGACTGTCGCCCAATCTGCTGCTCTCGGGCCTGTGCAAGGCTTACGTCGAGACCCTGCGCAATGTGCCGCTGCTGCTGCAACTGCTGGCCTGGTACTTCGTGGTGACCGATCTGTTGCCCGACTCGGGCGCTGCGCTGCAAATCATGCCGCATGTATTTCTGAGCAAGAGCGGCCTGGCCGTACCGTGGTTCGGCGACGGCGGCGCATTCGCCGGGCTCGATCTGCCGGTGCGCGGCAGGTTCGGCGTCACCGGCGGTGCCGCCCTGACCCCCGAATTTCTCGCCCTGCTGGGGGGGCTCTCCCTGTACACCGCCGCCTACGTCGCCGAAACCGTGCGCGCCGGGATACAGTCGGTGCCGCGCGGGCAGAGCGAGGCCGCGCTGGCGCTGGGCTTGTCGCGGCTCCAGGGCTTCCGCCTGGTGGTGCTGCCGCAAGCCTTGCGCAGCATCATTCCGCCCCTGACCAACGAGCACCTGAGCCTGAGCAAGAACGTCTCGCTGGCGGTCGCCATCGGTTATCCCGATCTGGTCTCGGTCGCCGACACCACCCTCAACCAGACGGGCCGGGCGGCCGAATGCATCGCCGTGATCATGGCGGTGTATCTGCTCCTGTCCCTGCTCACGGCCTGGGCGAGTGCTTGGCTGGAACGCCGCACCGGGCGCTGGGCGCAGCGTCCATGACTGGAGTGGCTATGCGCTGGCTCAGGCGCAACCTGTTTTCCGATGTCTGGAGCAGTCTGACGACGCTGGCAATCGCCGCCGGTCTGGTTCACTGGCTGCCGGGGCTGATCGAGTGGCTAGTGCTGAAGGCGACATTCAGGCCGGACGCGGCCGCCTGCGCCGCGGCGGCTCACGCCGGCGCCTGCTGGGGCGTGGTGGCGGCGAAATACCGTTTCATCCTGTTCGGCCGCTATCCCTATGCCGAGCAGTGGCGACCGCTGGCGGCGACCGTCCTGCTGCTCGCGGTGATCGGCGTCAGCGGCTTGCGCCTCATGCGCCCAGGCGCGCTGTTCGCGGCCTGGGCGCTGGCGCTGCCGGCATTCTTCCTGCTGATGGCAGGCGGCGTGCCGGGCCTCTCTCCGGTCGCCAGCGACCGGTGGGGCGGCTTTCCGCTGACGCTGCTCTTGGCGACCCTGGGCATGCTGCTGGCCTTGCCGCTGGCGGTCCTAGTGGCCCTGGGCCGGCAGCAGTCCGGCCTGCCCCTGGTGCGCGGGCTGTGCCAGGTCTACGTCGAAGCGGTGCGCGGCGTGCCGCTGATATCGGTGCTGTTCCTCGCTTCCTTCCTGTTCCCGATCATCTTGCCGCAGGGCTTTTCGATCGATGTGCTGGTGCGCGTGCAAGCCGGCATCGTGCTCTTCGCCGCCGCCTATCTGTCGGAAACCTTGCGCGGCGGCTTGCAGGCGGTCGCCGCCGGTCAGCACGATGCCGCTGCCGCGCTGGGTCTTGGCTACTGGGCGAGCATGCGCTGGATCGTCCTGCCGCAAGCCATCCGCGCCGTGATTCCGTCGCTGATGAACAGCGCCGTCAGCATCTTCAAGGACACTTCGCTGGTCACCGTGGTCAGCCTCTACGAGTTGACCGGCTCGCTGACTCTGGCGCTCTCGGGCGATGCCCAATGGCGCTCCTTCTATCTCGAAGGCTATCTGTTCATCGGCCTGATCTACTGGCTCTGCTGCTATTCCCTGTCGCGTTTCGGTGGCGCTCTGGAGCGTCGGCTCGCACCCGGTTCGCTGCCATGACATTCGATTTCGACACCGTCATCGACCGCAGCGGCGGCGACTCCAGCAAGTGGAACCGGTATGCGCCGGGGGTGCTGCCGCTGTGGGTGGCCGACATGGACTTCGCCGCGCCGCCGGCGGTTCTCGAAGCGCTCGCGCGCCGCCTCGATCATGGTGTGTTCGGCTATGGCGAAGCCTGGCCGTCCCTGGTCTCCGCGGTGATCGGGCACCTGGCGCAGGAATACGACTGGGTCGTGGATCCCGACTGGCTGCTGTGGCTGCCGGGGCTGGTGACCGGCCTCAACGTCGCCTGCCGCGCCGTGGGCGAGTCGGGCAGCGCGGTATTCACCAGTACGCCGATCTACCCGCCGTTTCTTTCCGCGCCGAAGAATTCGCAAAGGCGGGTCGTCAGCGCGCCACTGAAGCTTGTCGCTGGCCGCTGGCAATGGGACTTTGCCGCGGTCGAGGCGGCGCTTGTCCCCGCGACGAAACTGTTCCTGCTCTGTCATCCGCACAATCCGGTAGGGCGAGCGTGGCACGAGGACGAGCTGCGTGAAATCGCCGCCATCGCAAGGCGCCACGATCTCGTCGTCTGCTCCGACGAGATCCACTGCGGCCTGATCCTGGAACCGGGCCGGCGGCATCGGCCGTTCGCCGCGCAGGATGCCGACGCTGCCCGGCGCAGCATCACGCTGATGGCGCCGTCCAAGACCTTCAACATTCCGGGCTTGGGGTGCGCCTTCGCGGTGATCCCCGACGCGGCCCTGCGCCGCGCCTTCGCTGCGGCGATGCAGGGCATCGTGCCGCACGTGAATGTCTTCGGCCTGGCCGCGACCGAGGCCGCCTACCGTCACTGCGACGCCTGGCACACGGCCTTGCTCGACTATCTGCGCGGCAATCGCGCGCGCGTCCACGCGGTCATAGCTGCCCTGCCTGGCCTGGCCATGGCGCCTGTCGAGGCGACCTACCTGGCGTGGATCGATGCGCGCGAATTTTCCCGGATCATGGGGGTCGCCGACCCGCGGCGCTGCTTCGAGGCCGCCGGCGTCGGGCTTTCAGCGGGCGAGGATTTCGGCGGCGATGCTTACCGCGGCTATGTCCGTCTCAACTTTGGCTGTCCGCGCGCCATCCTGGACGCGGCACTCGCGCGCATTGCGGCCGCGGTGAAATCCTAGCCGACCGTCAGGCGGCGGCCTTCGCGCACCAGCGCTGCGAATCCTTCCGCCGGCACGCCGGGCGAGAACAGATAGCCCTGGATTTCGTCGCAGCCCAGGCCGGTGAGAAAGGCGAGCTGGTCGCGGGTCTCGACGCCCTCGGCGATCACCTTGTGCCCGAGCTGCTTGGCCATGCTGACGATGGCCCCGGCGATGGCGCAGTCGCTGGCGTCCTGCGGGATGCCGGCGACGAAGGAGCGGTCGATCTTCAGGGTGTCGATGGGGAAGCGCTTGAGATAGGACAGGCTGGAGAAGCCGGTGCCGAAATCGTCGAGCGACAGCGTGATACCCAGCGCGTGCAGTTCGTCCATCATGTCGATGACCCCGTCGCTGCCGTGCATCAGCATGCTCTCGGTCAGCTCCAGCTCCAGCCACTCGGGAGAGAGGCAGTGTCTGGCCAGCAGGGCGGTGATGATGCGCGGCAGCCCGGAGGTGATCTGGCGCGCCGAAATATTGACGGCGATCTTCAGTAGCGGCAGTCCGGTGCGCTGCCAGATTCGCGCCTGGAGGCAGGCCTGTTCCAGCACCCATTCGCCGATCTGCACCACCAGGCCGGTCTCCTCGGCCACGGGAATGAATTCGCCCGGCGGGATCATGCCCTCGCTCGGGTGTTGCCAGCGCACCAGCGCCTCGGCGCCGATGATTTCGCCGCTGCCGATGTCCACCTTGGGCTGGTAATGCACCAGCAGCTCGCCGCGATCCAGCGCCTGACGCAGGCCGGTCTCGATCTTCAGCCGGTCCAGGGAACGCTGGTTCATTTCCTCGCTGTAGTACATGTAGCCGTTCTGATTGGTCTGCTTGGCGCGATACATGGCGACGTCGGCGTAGCGCAATAGCGTCTCGGTGTTGCTGCCGTCCTGGGGATAGATGCTGATGCCGATGGAAGCGCCCAGGCGCAGCTCGTTGCCGTCGATCAGAAACGGCTCGTTGAGCGACGTCAGCAGCTTCTGGGCGACGATGCCGGCGTGTTCGCGCTTGGCGATGTTGAACAGTCCGGCCACGAACTCGTCGCCGCCCAGGCGCGCCATCACGTCCTCGGTGCGCAGCGTGGCGCGGAAGCGGTCGCCGACCTGTTTCAGCAGACGGTCGCCGACGTCGTGGCCGAGCGTGTCGTTGATCGGCTTGAAGCGGTTCAGGTCGATGAACAGCAGGGCGCCGTGGGCGCGGCTGCGCGCGGCCGCGGCCAGGGTCTGGGTCACCAGACGGTGCAGCAGGCTGCGGTTGGGCAGGCCGGTCAGCGCGTCGTAATAGGCCAGATGATTGATCCGTTCCTCGGCGCGCTTGCGCTCGCTGATGTCGCTGAAAATCGAGAAATAGTGGGTGATCCTGCCCTCGGGATTCTTCATCGCGCTGACCGATGCCCATTTGGGATAGGCCTCGCCGTTCTTCTTCAGCTCCAGTATCTCGCCCTTCCAGCTGCCCGAAGTGCTGATCTCTTCGCGCATGTGCCGGTAGAAGTCCTCGTCCTGGTGGGTCGAATCGAACATGCGCGAGGAGCGGCCCAGCACTTCCTCCCTGGAATAGCCGGTGATGCGGCAAAAGGCCTTGTTCACCGAGACGATGCGCTCATCGGCGTCGGTGATCAGGATGCCTTCCTCGCTGTGCTCGAAGATGCTCGCGTGCAGGCGCAGGCTCTCCGCAGCGGCGAGGCGGTTGGTGATGTCGCTCAGGTAGCCGATCAGGCCGACGGCCATGCCCTCGGCGTCGCGCATCAGGGACAGCGACAGGCTGGCCCAGAAGATCTCGCCGGACTTGCGCCGCCTTCGGACTTCCATCTCGCGCCCGCCGTGTTCCAGGAAGGCGTCTTGAAACTGCAGGTCTTCGTCGCTCTCATCGACGTAGAGGAACAGGATGTTGCGTCCCACCGCCTCTGCGGAACGGTAGCCGAACAGCTGCTCGGCGCCCTTGTTCCAGCTGGTGATGTAGCCGGCCAGATCCATGGTGATCACCGACTCGTGGATCTGATCGAGCATCTGCGCCTGGCGGCGGTTTTCCTGTTCCGCCTCGGAAAGTTCGCGCTCGCGCCGCAGGGCATCGGCCTGGAGGTGGAGCAGGCGCCCGGTCAGGGCGGCCAGCGCCGCCAGGCGACGGTGCTCGATTTCGCCGTAGCCGCCGATGCGCCCGGACAGCGCGTAACAACCGTAAGCACTGCCGCCGTGGTTGATCTCGCTGACGATCTCCCAGTCCGCCGGCGAGACCTCGAAGAAGCCGCCCCGGGGGCTCGCCATCAGGGCGCGGACGGTGTCGCCGATCGCTTCCCGATCCCGGTCGAGCGTCGCCTCCGCCAGCTTCGCGATGGCCGCGAGGTCCGCCACGCCGGGATTGGGCGAGGGCTTCATGTTTCCCGGCTGACGTTGATGGCCCAGCGGCAGGACTGTACCTGGGCCTGAGCAAAGGCGGCAGGGGTGAGCAATACCTGGGCCAGTCGTTCGGCCAGCGCCGGCTCCGGCGCGCGGCCGGACTGTTCGACGATGGTCAGCAGCCCGCCCAGCCAGCCGCCGCGGACGAGCAAGGCCTCCTCGACGTCGGCGGCCAGATTGAGCGGCGCGACGATCTTCTCCAGCGGCATGGCGAACAGCGCATCGAGCAGGGAGAACATGCCGGCCATGAAGGCGTGTTCCTGGTCCTCCTTGCCGCCGCCGATTTTCTCGGCCAGTGCCTCCATCAGGCTGGCGCGCTGCGCCGCCCGCGCCATCAGCGGGTTGGCGCCTTCGCCTTGCTGGGCGTAGATCAGGAGTTGCAGCCAGCGCTGCAGCTGCCGGCGGCCGAGCAGCGTGATCGCGTAGCCGAAGCTGGTGATCGGGGTGGTGAGGGCGAAGCTGACCGAATTCACCAATTTGAGCAGGTGGTAGGAGAGCGAGGGATCCTGTTTCAGCAGCGCCTCGATGTCGCGCGACGAGGCATCACTGGTCACCATCGCCAACAGCCTCAGCAGCAAGGCGGGGGAGCTGCCCCCCTTCGGCTTTTTCCCCCCAGGCGGATGGAGCGGATAGTCGCCGGCGAACCAGGCATAGCCCGCGCTCTGCGCCTGGGCAAAGTGCGCGGCATCGTTCACGCCGGTGGCCAGGTGCGGGCCGGGCAGGCGGGCGGCGGTAGCCGGCAGGCTCAGGCCGTCACCGGCGATGGCCCCGATCTCCGCGGGCAGGTCCGCCGCCGGCAGGCCCGCCGCCATCAGGCGGAAGCCGCGCTTTCTGAGGCGTGCGAGCGCGGCGGCGGCAGCGGGATCGGTGCACCGTGCCAGCGGCACCAGCAGGATTATGGCCTCGGCCGGCAGTTGCGCCGTCGGGGCGTCAGCGAGCGCCTCGGGCTCGGCCAGGGGCAGGATGCACGGCAGCGTCGCCAGCGCTTCCCGCAGCCCGAATTGCCCGAACAGGCGCACCATTGCCGGCAGGTAGCCGGGACCGGCGGCGTCGTCGCCGGCGAGCATCAGCGCCGGCCAGTCATGGCGTGCGTCACCCACCGGCGAGAGTGTGATCAGCGGGAAATCCTCTTCGGGTGATCCTGGAAGGTTCAAGGTATCCACTTATGCACCGTCTCGGTGGTCAACGTCATTGAACAGTTTAACTTGAGCGCCGGGTGCCGGGGTCAATCGCCCGGGTCGGCGATGCGCTCGGAATATCGCTCCAGACCTACTTCCGTGACCACTGCGTCGAGGGCGATGTCGTGGACGCCGGGATGGGTGGAGGCGACCCGGGCCAGTTCGAAGCCGACGCCGATCGCCAGCGGCGGCGGCTTCAGGGCTGCCAGGGTACGGTCGAAATAGCCGCCGCCATAGCCCAGGCGGAAGCCACGGCCATCGAAGGCATTGACCGGCATCAACAGGACGTCCGGGAGCAATTCCGCCCCGGCGGCGGGATAGTGGATGCCGTGACGGTCGATCGCCATGGCGCAGCCCGGCCGCCATTCGCGGAAGGCCATCGCGGTCGCGGGCCCGACTACCAGCGGCAGGCAGGCGCGGCCGCCGGCTTCGATCATTGCCGTTGCCAGCGGTCGGCAGTCGAACTCGCCGCGGATCGGCCAACAGAAGCCGAGCACGCGCGGCGCCAGGCGCGCCAGCAGTCCGGCCAGGTGCGCTTCGAGCGCGGCCGAGTGCCGGGCATGGAGCAATGGCGGCAGCGCCTCGCGCGCCGCGATCTTCTGGCGCCGCAAGGCGGCACGGATCTCGCTGCGATTAGCGACATTTTTCGCGGTGTTTTTCAACGGCTGTACGCTCCTCGGCCTATGCTACTCTGGTAGAGAACGATGACCCGGCTATCAAGATGAAGCGCCCGCTCTGGCTATTGCTGCTCCTCTTTCCGCTGCTCGCCGCGGCGGCGCCCGGCGACGAGTATATCCTTGCGGCGCGCGCTGCCTACCGCAACGGCGAGCGGGTGAGGCTGGCCCAGGCGCTGCAGGACTTGAAGCGTCAGGGGGGCGAGGCGAACGTCCTCGAACCCTGGGTCGAATACTGGCAGCTCTCCCTGCGCATCGCTGACGCCGGCGTTGCGGACGAGCGCGTGGCAGCCGACGTGGAGGCTTTCCTCGACCGCCAGGCGAACAGCTATCCGGCCGAGAAGTTGCGTCGCGAGTGGCTGAAGGCGCTGGGCAAGGCCGGCCAATGGCAGGCGTTCGAGGACGCCTATCCGCTGCTGCAGCAGCCGGATCAGGAACTCGCCTGCTACGCGGCCGAGAGCCGGCTGGCCCTGTATCAGGATTCGGCGGCGCTCGAAGCGCTGCGGCCGCAGTGGTTTTCCGCCGCTGATCTGCCCGAATCCTGCATGCCCCTGATGGCGCAGTTGATCGCTTCCGGGCAGATCAGCGAGCGCGATATCTGGCAGCGGATCCGCCATCTGCTGGCGGCGAGGAAGCTCGATCAGGCGGAGAAGATCGCCGCGTTTCTGCCCAAGCATCAGGCACCGCAGCGCAAGGTGTTGCTGGCCATCGCCGAGAAGCCGCGACACTATCTCGACGGCAGCAGCGTTTCTGCCCACTTGGGCCGGCTCAAGCGCGAGATGCTGATCTATGCGGTGGAGCGCCTGGCCAGGATAGACGCGACGGTAGCCGCCTCCGAATGGCAAAAGATCCAGGGCGATTTTCCGCTGGAGGAGCGCGGCCACGTCTGGGGGCGGATCGCCATGGCGGCGGCGAGGTCCCACCTGCCGCAGGCGCTCGCCTGGTACGGTGACGCCGATCACGCGTCGCTGTCCGAGGAACAGATCGCCTGGCAGGCGCGCGCCGCGCTGCGGGTGGAGGACTGGCCGGCCTTGGAGCGGGTGATCGAGCGCATGCCGGCGCCGCTCGCGGCGCGACCCGCCTGGATCTACTGGCGCGGCCGGGCGATGGCCGCCCAGGGTCGGGTCGAAGCAGCGCGCGCGCTCTACCTCGGGATCAGCAATCAGGCGAATTTCTACGGCATGCTCGCCGCCGACGAACTGGGCCGGCCGCTGGTCCTGCCGCCGTCGGCGCCGCCGCCCACGGCGCAAGAGATGGCGGCGGCGCGCGACAATCCCGGTCTCGAGGGTGCGCTGGCGCTGATCCGCTTGGGGCTGCGCATCGAAGGCGTGCGCGAATGGAACTGGACGCTGCGCGGCATGGACGACCGGCAGCTCTTGGCCGCCGCGGCACTGGCCGATGTCAGCGCCGTCTTCGACCGCGCCATCAGCACCGCCGACCGCACTCTGGTGCAGCACGACTACGCGCTGCGCTATCCGGCACCGTTCCGCAAACTCGTCGATCCCCAGGCGAAGCGCCTCGCGCTCGATCACGGCTGGGTCTATGGGCTGATGCGCCAGGAGAGCCGCTTCGTCATGAATGCCCATTCGGGGGTCGGCGCCAAGGGCCTGATGCAGCTGATGCCCAGGACCGCGCAATGGGTGGCGAAGAAGATCGGCCTGAAGGGCTATCGGCCGGCCCAGGCAGAGCAGCTCGACACCAATGTCGAGCTCGGCACGCATTACCTGTCGATGGTGCTCGCCAGTCTCGGCAATTGCCCGGTGCTCGCCTCGGCCGCCTACAACGCCGGCCCCAGGCGCGCCCGCAGGTGGTGCGCGACCAAGCCGCTGGAGGGCGCGATCTATGTCGAGACCATCCCGTTCAACGAGACCCGCGATTACGTCAAGAAGGTGATGACCAACGCGGTCTATTACGCGGCGCTGTTCGCGGACCAGCCCGTGTCGCTGAAGAGCCGGCTGGGCGTGGTCGCGGCTCGGGACGACGGCAGCAGCTACCTTCCCTGACATGCAAATCTTTGCCGTCGGCGGCGCCGTCCGCGACGAGTTGCTGGGCCTGCCGGTGGTCGACCGCGACTACGTCGTCGTCGGCGCCACGCCCGAGGAGATGGTCGCCGCGGGCTTTCGGCCGGTGGGCAAAGACTTTCCGGTGTTCCTGCATCCGCAAACGCACGAGGAGTACGCGCTGGCCCGCACCGAGC
>Ga0307375_10006226_pt1 | contig 11058 bp, 11 predicted proteins | sample TR1MG_FD_202531 | JGI IMG/M metagenome (GOLD analysis project Ga0307375, IMG submission 202531) | Soil microbial communities from Risofladan, Vaasa, Finland - TR-1 | ecosystem: Environmental > Terrestrial > Soil > Coastal area > Acid sulfate soil | place: Finland: Risofladan, Vaasa | collected...
TGGAGACACTTACGGGGCAATATCCATTCATAAAGGGATCGTAAAAACCCCAACAAAGAACATATTAACTAACTATTACTGGCAGAACGCAAAATTAATTTCACTATCGGGATCAGGGGAATATATCGCTGTTGGTGATAATGATTTAGTAAAATTATATGATAATAATGGAGATAGCATTCGGTCGTATATTGCAGGCGGATTGGTACACCAGATAGCAGTAATGGATGATGGTAATATAATTCAATCTAGCGAGAAGAACCCCCATATGTCAATAATAGATCAGAGAGGTACTGTGTTATGGGACTGGAATCTGGGAATATCCACTGCAAAAACCCTGGTTTTTGATTATTCAGATAATGTCGAAAATATTCTATTAGGAACTTATGAGGGTCGGATACATTATGTTAGTAACGACCTAAGAAACCTCTGGTCAATGGACTTAGAATCTGGTATTGTCGATGTTAAAATCTCAAAAGACGGTGAAAAGCTGTATGCGCTTACTGCTGACAATAAGCTTTATTCCTATGACAAAAATGGCAATAAAAACTGGGTAAAAGAATTAGCTGTAGATACTATTGAAATTGAGATCCCGGAAAGTGGGGATTATATTCTCACAAAACCAATTAACACTGCTAGAAGCACATCGTTTGTATATAAGGTTCAATTATTTGATCAAAACGGTAATACATTATGGCAGAAACCATTAAGCGATGTGGGAGTCATGGGAATTTCAGAAGACTCAAAGTACATAATTATCAGTGAAGATAAGGACTTAAGAATGTATGATCGTGAAGGTAATGAATTAGCGAGTTATCACCTCGATACTGCATATGGATTATTCTTCACATCTCTTGATATGACCCGGGATGCAAGTAAATTGGTATTGGGAACAACAAGATCTATAATGGTATTCGGCTAAATACCGGATACGTCTTATTTTTATAAATCTGAGATCAACACAGCTCTGGCTGGTGCTCCATCACAGCCTGCTATTTTAAGAGGAAGGCATACAAGGAAATAATCTCCTTCATTTACATTTGACAGGTCAAGTCCCTCAATAATAATTATTTCTGCTCTTAATAGTATGCGGTGAACTTCATTTTCCACTTCGTCCGCAGCTATTGATAATGCTTCTGTACCAATGGTCCTGACATTATTTTCAATAAGAAACAGGGCCCCTTCAATGCTAAGATGTGCTTTTTGTCCTTTTAATAATATGATCTCCACATTTTCCAGACTACCATGGGCATAGGCTTCGAACGGCCTTTTAACCCCGGAAATATCAATTACTCTGGCCGGACCTACCAGCCCTTGTAAAGGTAGTTCATCTACTCCAGTTTTATTTAAGAAAAAATGCAGAGGCGAATCCACATGGGTACCCGTATGACTTCCCATGGTAATTTTAGATACATTGTAAGAATCCCCATCTTCGATCCTGAAGATTCTTTTTATTTTAGGGGCAACATCTCCATTATAAATCTCCATTTCAGGATGGATTGTCATTGAAATATCAATGACTTTCATACTAACATCTCAAATCCTACGGTTGGCTGCTGAAGTCCAAAATTGGAAATGACATCAGGATGCATTTCACCCAGTACGCCGATTTTTTTACCATCATAAAGTATAGCTGCCCGCCTGCCCTCTAAAAATGCAGGATCATTTGTCCTTTCAATTGAATATTCCATCCCTCTCTCACGCATAACTGCATCAACAATTGCCCGTATCTCTGTGTAATTGGCGGCAGGATGGATGCTCACTCCTGCTAAATGCTGCAAAGTAGAGCCTTCAACTATCACATCCCCCACTTCAAAAATACGCTGGGGAAGTTCGCGGTGCTGGTTTAAGGAAATAATTTCCATCAGGTTGGGAATAATGGTGGTTCTTACCATTGTCTGGTCTTCGGTTATAGGGTGTTTTATTGGAGTAGCTTTTCCATCAGGGATTCGAAGCATTTTTTCATAATGCAGCTTTTCACTCACTAAAGTGAAAGGCATAACCTGGTAAAATCCAAGCCCTACCATTATCTGGATGATCTCACCATTTTTTGCTGATATTGGGTGCTGCTGCCCCACAGTAACTGTTTTTGGGATTTTGGGTGTTATATTATCATACCCGTATCCAATAGCAATATCTTCCAGCAGGTCCCAGATATGAAGGATGTCTGCTCGATATGCAGGTGATTGGACTTTGATGTGATTTTGTTCTATCGAAGCCCCAAACCTCATTCGTTCAAGCTGTTGTACGATTTGTTGCGGTGATAACTTAATACCAATAAGAGATTCCACATCTTCCACATCCAGCTGCCACGTATCAGGTGTCAGATCAGGTGTAACCTGTGTACCTTCGATACTGTTATTAATTGTTACCTGCTCGATAGAACCGCCCCGTTCTGCCAGTGAGGTCACTACAATATTTAATGCAGCATAGACACTCTTGTTTAGGCCGGTCACGTCAATAAAAAGATCCCGTGTTTCATGGTTGACCTTTGTAAGTTCTCCGTTTATTATAGGTGGGAATGAGAGGACCTGGTCGTTTGCATCAAGGATCAGGGGGTATTTATCTAATCCTTCCATAAGGTGAGCGTATTTGGTGCCTTTGGGATGATTCTCCAGTATCTCTTGCATGCTCATAGGTACCTCAAAATCGAGAGGTATAAAACTAAACCCCGGATCTGCAGCTACATACTTAAAAGGTGGTTTTACTTTACTGATGTCATGAACACCAATAGATACTTTTTTCCTGTCCCGCCCCAGCCCCCAATGAAGGTCTTCTTGCAGACCCATTAAACTCTCTATACTATAATCATCAAATTCAAGCCCTCTGACTACGGCACAACCTAGAATCGGTCGTATTTTTTTAATATCTTCGTCCAGTGTGATTGTAATATCTGACTTTTTCACTTTATACTGAGGAAGGCCAGTTTCAACATCAAGAAAACCTCTCATTGCTCTTCCAACCCCTTCCGGACTATAGAGATCAGGCCTGTCAGGGAAGAATTCAATGTCAATATGGTCTTCTTCGATCCGTTCGATATCAGCTCCTATCATAGGCACACGTTTAATAAATGTTTCTCGATCGATACCTGTAAGAGATTCGATATCTTTATAGTGTAAAGTGATTATGGGCATGAAGTGACTCCTGTCTAGGTAGGTTATGAAATATAAGACTTATAATAAAGGTTTTTTCATGGATATGGAATCAAAATGCAACACTTATATATAACAAATGCTAAATTAAATCCCGAGAATATATATTCTAATATATAAATCTTCGTAATGTTTTTTTTATAGAAGTATTTACTATTTAATAATACTATTTATGGTAAGAGGAATGAAAATACAATGGTACATGAAATTATCCAAGCACAGTGTCCAGATTGTTCACCTGATGAACCTGTGCCTCATTCAATACTAAAAGAAAAACCTGATCTGTTGATAAAATGCACTCAGTGTGGTGCAATACATCCACATCATATTGAAAAAAAGAGGAAAAAAGAGGTAAGGGTAGTAGTTAGCTCAGGTGAATACTCTTTTACAAGGAAATTAACACTTGATTCTGACGAAACATTAACAGTAGGTGATGAATTTGTTGTGGAAGACGAAGCCACTGGAGAAGCCAGTTTTGTTATAGTAACGTCAATTGAAACCGACTTCAAAAGGGTTAATGTAGCTAAAGCAAATGCCATCCAGACTATTTGGGCCCGTTCAACTGATAAGGTGATTGCCAAGATATCTATTACCAAGGGTTGGCAGACTGAATCAATTGAAATGGAAGTTCCGGGTGATCGTGAATTCACTGTGGGGGAAATCTTGAAAGAAGGGGACGAAAGGTTTTTGATCAAAAAGATTAAGACGAGAGAAGGGGGATTTCTTAAGGAAGAAGGAAATTCTGCCCAGGCAAAACACATTAAACGCATTTTTGCTGATTCTATGGAACGAGTAGAATTTCTGAGCCAGCCGAAAAAAACGTATCGAAAGATCTCTCACGGGCAAGGTGGTTCAATCATAAGACCTCGGGGGACTGCATCCTGGATTTTGAAGACGAAAGGAGGAGACTGATAAAAAGTCTCCGATCCCAGCATCCGGAAATATCTGACCATGTGTTTGATGCTATAGAAAAGGTGCCCAGACACCTGTTCGTGCATGAAAAGGGGCGTAACTATGCTTATTCGGATCATCCCCTTTCCATAGATCACGGTCAGACAATATCTGCTCCCCATATGGTTGCCATAATGTGTAACCATCTGGACCTTCAATTGGGACAAAAGGTCCTGGAAGTGGGTGGGGGATGTGGTTATCACGCAGCAGTCATTGCCGAATTAGTTGGGCCTGACGGCCATGTGTATTCAATTGAACGTATACCTGAACTGGCTGAATTTGCCAGAAAAAATCTATTATCATTGGGATGTGATAATGTTACAATGATCGTGGAAGACGGCAGCCAGGGTCTCCCGGGGCAGGCACCATTTGACAGGATATCTGTAGCATGTTCTGCGCCGGAGGTGCCTGATATTCTTGTTGAACAATTGATAACCGGAGGCAAGATGGTCATACCTGTAGGGGGTTATTTGCAGGAATTATACCTGGTTATCAGAACCAATGGTGTTATTAAGAAGCCAAAAGGTGGAGTAATATTTGTACCACTGATTGGAAAATATGGGTTCAAAAACTCAATAAGATATTAATAATAACACGATAGAATACTATTATTTAGTAAATTATACAAAAAATAGGGGACGATTCAATTGACTGAAATGGGCGAGATTTATCTTTGCGAGATATGCGGTAGTGAGATCGAAATACTGTTTCCTGGTAATGATCCATTGATATGCTGCAATCTTGAAATGGTACCAAAGGAAGAATACTATAAAGAGCGCATGAGCCGTTAAAGACCTAGATCCAAGATACTGTCTAAGATAGTATCAGGTTGTATCCCTGATAATTCAATGTCCTCTATACATGAAGCTCCTGTCAATACCAGCACGGTTTTCATACCTGCATTGATCCCTGCCAATATGTCTGTTTCAAGCCTGTCACCTATCATCACACACTCTTCACTTTTCAGATTATATTCATTTAGCAACACATCCATTATGGGTTTATTGGGTTTTCCTATAACAATGGGGTCTTTACCGGAAGCAGCCTTTAGAGCAGCCACCATACTGCCTGCGCCAGGCAAAAAACCGAATTCTGTAGGCAGCAGGGCATCGGTATTGGTGGCTATAAATCCAGCCCCTGCTCTAAGGTTGTCAAGACCAAGTTTCAATTTATGATATGTGAATGACTTATCAAGACCCACCAAAACCTGGTCAACATTCTGTTCTGCAATGGTATGACCTTCCTGTTCCAGTTCCTCGAGAAGACCCGGCTCTCCGATGCAATAGACGGTACTCGGACCATATTGTTCTTTGATATAAACAGAAGCAGCATAAGCTGAAGTTATCACATCACTGGCCATGCACCCGATGCCCATACTCTCCAATTTAATGGCCACTGCTTCCCTTGAAAGAGTGGAGTTGTTTGTCAGAAAGATCACACGTCTGCCTGCATCCCTTATACGGTCGATACCCTTATCTGCTCCGGGAATTATATTTTTCCCGAGAAATACCACCCCGTCCAGGTCAAGAATATATGTCGCAGGATCAGTCATCGTGTTGCATCATTAGTACATGATTCATTGCAGTTACAAGGGCTTCCACTGATGCCATGACAATATCTTCATTGGCGGCTCTGGCTGTCATGATGTGACCCTTATCGTCCTCAACCCCGATGATAACTTCAGCTAAAGCATCCGAACCACCTGAAATTGCTTCGATCTTGAAATCCCTGAGTTTAATGGTCTTATGGCCGTCAATGATCTTCTGTACCGCATTCAAGGCTGCATCTACAGGCCCTACTCCGGTTGATGCTGCTATCTTTTCAATCCCTCTCACCCTGGCTTTTACAGAAGCAGTGGAAGTTATTAGATTACCTGTCATAACCGAGACCTCCAAAAGATCTATGGGTCTCTCTGATTTTTTGACTTTACCCATAGTGGCCTCAGCAATAGCTATCAGATCGGCATCTGTTACCTTCTTTCCCTTATTGCTCAGCTCTTTCATCCTTGACATGATCTCATTCAATTGATCAGGGTCAGGGTCCAGACCGGCAGCATTCAGGGATTGGCCAACCGCATGCTTGCCCGCATGTTTACCTAATACGATCCTTCGTTTATGACCTACCATTTCCGGTGTCATGATACCTGGCTCAAAAGTATCGGTCCTGGTCAGAACACCATGGGTATGGATACCGCTTTCATGTGCAAAGGCATTTTCACCCACAATAGGCATGATGGGTGGGATCCTCACTCCAGTATATCTTTCGACCATCCTTGACGTTTCAAACAGGTACTCGGTATTGATATTTGTTTTTGCTCCATAGATACTATGAAGGCTCATAACAGTCTCGGCCAGATCTGCATTACCTGCTCTTTCTCCCAGTCCGTTTATAGTGACCTGCACCTGGTCGCCGCCGCCTTCAACTGCAGCAAGACTGTTGGCTACTGCAAGCCCGAAGTCGTTATGGCAGTGCACGTCGATATCTATGGTAATGACTTTTCGGATCTCACTTATCAGGTTCTTCATACCAGATGGTACGATAACACCTACTGTATCAGGTACATTGATCACATCGCATCCCGCATCCTGTACTGCCTTGTTGATCTCCAAAAGATAATCAAAATCTGTACGTGTAGCGTCCATAGCACTGAACATGCACTTTGCACCATGGTCTTTGATATATTCCACAGCTTTTACTGCCATATCAAGCACTTCTTCCCTGCTCTTCTTGATGGTGTGAATTCGCTGTATATCTGATGTTGGTACAAAAGTATGTACCATATCCACTCCGCAATCAAGACATGCGTTAATATCAGACAGTACTACCCTTGACAGGCCGCACACTTCCAGTGATAGTCCCATCTTTGCTATCTCGGATACATTCTGTTTCTCACCATCTGATGACATGGGGAACCCGGCTTCAATGATGTCTACACCCAGCTTGTCAAGTTGTCTCGCAATATCCTTTTTCTGCTCAAAAGTAAGAGATACGCCAGGGGTCTGTTCACCATCTCGCAAGGTTGTATCAAAAATAGTTACATGTTTGCCACGTATCGATTCAGTGATATAGAAAACGATCCCTCGCTATAAATTCTTCCATATAAAAAACCTCAACTATACAGTTGGTTTATGTTATAAAAGGTTTATGACAGTACAGATATTACTTTCACCTCGCTCTTGGCTTTGGTTAATGATTATTACAATCAACCTTCCTAATGGAGGTGATTAAATATGGAAGATATTTTCTGGAATGGAATAATCAAACGGGCTGCTGAACATCAAAATATTAACAGGCGAAGTCAATTCAGCAGGCAATTTTCAAAGATACGACCAGATACAAAAAGTCAGTAACTGCGAACCAATTTGCAGTTAACGGTATCTATTTGTATAAATGATACTTACTTTGTAACATGGAAAAAAATTACAGGGATGCTGTTAATGAAGACATAAACAAAGACATAACTAACAGTGAAAAACTCCTTGTTCTACCATTAGGTGAAGACTCCAAAAAAATAACCCAGGTCATTACCAACGACACAGCCAGGGAAATAATTGAATTACTGGCTGAGCACTCAATGAGCGCGTCTGATATTGCTAAAAAATTAAATGTTCCACTAACAACGGTAAAATATAATATTGAGAATCTTGTGGAAGTAGGGCTTGCAAAGATCGAACGAATTAAATACAGCGAAAAAGGAAGGAAAGTAAAGGTCTATGCACCTGTTCGTAAATTGATAGTAGTAGTGCCTGAGAAAATGGATAATGGTTCAATCGTCGAAATCCTGAAAAAATATCTTGGAGTTATCCTGGCTGCAGTATTTGCAACCGGTCTTGTTGAATTATTGACCGGTTCATATTTCAAATCAAATAATACAATGATGTCTCCTATAGAATTTGAAGGGATGTCATCAAACGAGATAGTATCTAATGTTTCATATTATGCGAGGGATGTTGTCGGTGCTGTAAATGAAACTGCTAATAAGATGATGGTAAATGATACTCTTGGGGCAGTAGTTTCTGAAGTTGCAGAAGAGGCTGCCAGCATGCCAACAGCGTTGCCAACACATTTTGTTGAATCTATCGGAATGGAAACTGTCCAGAAATCCGCAGATACAGGACTTATTTTAGATAATGGCCTGTGGTTTTTGTTTGGTTGCGTATTCATAATCGCTGCTGTGATAATTGTTGATTATTATCACATTAGAAAGAAACGACAATAAGAATTTATTGAGTTACTTTTAATATGACTTATGCCTAAATCACACCGATTGATCTTATGAGAATTGCTTTAAAGGTAGCGTATATCGGTACTGATTACCATGGATTCCAGATACAGAAAAACGCCTATACTGTTGAGACTGAACTTTTCAAGGTTCTTGAAGAACTCAATATAATCAAAGATCCGAAAAGTGCCCGATACCTTGCTTCGGGTCGAACAGATACAGGTGTTCATGCGCTGGGACAGGTAATAGCTTTTGACACCGACACTCCAAAACTGGCCATACCCAGAGTGATAAATAATTCACTGCCTCCTTCTTTATGGGTTTGGTCAAGGGCCGAAGTTGCCGATGACTTTAACCCTAGAAGACACACTTTGAGCCGGGAGTACAGATATATCATGTGTGGATGCACTAATATCCCTTTGATACGAAAAGCATCAAGATCTCTTAAGGGCACACATGATTTTTCCAATTTTGCCTCTTCGAACGGGGATAATTCTACAATAAGAACAGTTAAACGTATTGATATAAGATTAGATGGCGATTTTGTTACCCTGGATATTGAAGCAAATAGTTTTTTATGGCATATGGTACGCAAAATCGTTACTGCAATTCAGATGATAGGAGATGAGGTAAGAGATATTGAATGGCTGGAGAAAATGCTAAAGCCTGAAGAGTTCAAGGAAGGTTTGGAACCTGCACCAGCATTCGGGCTTTTGCTTAAGAATATGAATTATGATTTTGATATTCCATGGGAAGATGATGCATATTCTAAAATGATTTTTGCTAAACGACTACAAGAAAATTACATTTGGTATGGAGTAAATGCAAAAATATTCCATGAACTCCGAAAGAAAATGCAATCCTGAGATCGTAACAATCGAAAAAAATGACTTTAATAGCTTTTGAACTGTCCGGCGAACATCCTGATCTCCCTACTGCTGAGGTTATCGGGGCGTTAGAGGCCGAAAATATTGGATTTTCTTTATACGTTCAATTTGATCAGATTCTTGTTATTGAAGTACCTGAAATTAATTTATTTCATATTAATACGCTGGCCAATCGACTTGCTATGATATGGTATATTATTGAAGTACTTGGGATTTCAGGTGCCGAGTTTGAAGATATCCTGAAAATGGCTGAAGGTATTGAGTTTGCAGATCAAAGTTCTAAAACATACAATATAAGAGCTAAGAAGATAAAACGAAAAAGTCAGGTTTCATCTGAAGAGATCGAGCGTGGAATTGGGAAAATTCTTTATGATAAAGGGTTTAAAGCCGATCTAAAAGCGCCTGATATTAGATATCGAGCGATAATTTCAGATAGTAAATGTATCTTCGGAAAGGTATTGGAGTGCATTGACAGAAGTATATTTGAAACCCGCAATCCCCAGAACAAGCCTTTCTTTTACCCTGGCGTCTTAATGCCCAGGCTGGCGAGGGCTGTGGTAAATATTGCTCGAGTACGACAAAATGATATTGTTCTGGACCCATATAGCGGCACAGGTGGATTGATAGTAGAGGCGGGCCTCATTGGTGCAGTGGTTGTTGGGTGCGATGTACAGAAAATGATCATTAAAGGTGCAAAGCTGAACCTTGATTTTTACGGTGTTGATTATTCTGTCTTTCTACAAGATGCTGGAGATATGGCAATAAGAGATAATTGTGTTGATAGTGTACTGACTGACCCACCGTACGGACGCTCAGCACTTATTCAGGCGCAATCCCTTGAAGAATTGATGATGCACTCTCTAAATGAAATGTACCGGGTACTGCGGTTTGGTGGACATGCCGTGTTGGTTTCAGAATGCAATATTGAGAAGTGGGCAGAGGATTCTGGTTTTTTTGTGCGTGAAGTGTATACTCAAAGGGTGCATCGGAGTCTGACAAGAAGGATAAGTGTGCTTGAGAAGGTTTGATTTGTTATGGACATGCTGGAATCGATGCTTCTCCCATACGGCTATCACGGCCTCTTCCTTGCAAGCTTTCTTGCCTCTACAATATTTCCTCTTGGTTCTGAAGCATTTGTCATCCTGCTGATAACAAAGAACTTCAATATCTATTATGTTATTCTTGTAGCATCAGTTGGCAACTTTCTCGGTGCCTGCACCAGTTATTATATCGGATTCGCTGGCAGGATGCACATAATTGAGAAATATTTCGGGGTCTCAAAATCGCAATTGGAACGTGCTGAAAAGTGGTTCACAAAATATGGTTCATGGTCGCTGCTTTTCACCTGGCTGCCGATCGTCGGGGATGCCCTGCCAATGATGGCGGGTATCATGAAATTGAGATTTGTCATGTTCTCGATCCTGGTCTTTATAGGAAAATTTCTAAGATATGCGGTCTTAGCGTATATTATCTATGCGGGAAAAGGACTGTTAGAATAAGATATGTTATATAAAAATATCTTCAGCATATTGTACAGATCAATAAAATATCATCTGAAGGCAGGACAGCTCCTGGCTCAATTCCGATGAAAAGAGAATTGTTACTGCCCAGAGTAGGTATTATACGAGATCAGCAAAAACCACTGTTCCTGATATACGCTTGACCTTGGCCTTCACTACTTCCTTCTTGGAGGCCCCGATGATGTATACGATATACTTGTCGACCTTTGCAATACCATCACCTTTTGACCCTATACTCTCAATCTTAAACTCATAAGTTTCGCCTTCTTCGAGAGCGTCCTTCTTGGCTTCAATGCTTGCCTTTCTCTTTCTCACAGGACGATGGG
>Ga0307375_10006227_pt1 | contig 11057 bp, 6 predicted proteins | sample TR1MG_FD_202531 | JGI IMG/M metagenome (GOLD analysis project Ga0307375, IMG submission 202531) | Soil microbial communities from Risofladan, Vaasa, Finland - TR-1 | ecosystem: Environmental > Terrestrial > Soil > Coastal area > Acid sulfate soil | place: Finland: Risofladan, Vaasa | collected...
AGTCCTGGATGAGTGCTTCGAAAGCGCGGGGACAGTCCTTGGGGATGGTGGGTCGTTTGCCGCTCACGACGGCGTCTTCGATATCAGTAGCGAATGAGTAGTGGAATTCTTCGAACGGGTGAGATCTAGCAGCCAATTCCCAGAGCATGATGCCATAGGGGTAGACATCAGCAGCGGCAGTGTACGGTTGAGCTTTGATGACTTCTGGAGCGAGCCACGTCGGGTTCTCCACTTCCCTCTCCTTCGCAGTGATGGCTTTGAACTTGTCCGAGTACAGCTTGCCAGAGATACCAAAATCAGCCACCTTTGCGACGATCAGATCATCATGTTTGGTACCTGCGAGGAGAATGTTGGGCGATTTGAGATCCTTGTGTATCAGTGGTGGGTCCGCAGAGTGGAGGAAGTGCATCGCAGCAGCGATGTCGTAAGCGATGCGAATGCGGGTTGGCCAGGGAATGGGATCAGGTTTGCGAAGGAAGTCGTAGAGGGTGCCATGCGGAACGAGCTCCATCACCATCGAGAACGGGGGTTTGTTCGAGAAGCCTTTCAAGTTCACAATGTTTGGATGTGCCAATTGACTCATCGTTAGCACTTCGCGCCGGAATTCGCTGAAGAGGCGCCTCTGTTGCTCCTCAGTGGAACAGCGCAAGAGACGCTTTACGGCCACCTTCTCGTTGGTGTACTTGCCCTCCAATACCACCGCGAATGCACCCTCTCCCAAGGGCGTTGGAAGAAGCTCCACCTCCTTTTCGATGTCAATCTGCAGCGCAGCGAACGTTGTGAGGGCCAAGTCGGGAGCAATGCGATCCACCGCAATCATCGTGCCATCCTTGCTCGCCACTGAAGTCTCTCCCTTTGCTGTCGCCTCTTCAATCTGTTCCAAACTAAACTGTGTGGCGGTGATGGGGTCGATGTACTGAGGAATGTAATCGCAGCGGAAGAAGTGGTTCACCAAGAACTCGAACAGCTCGGTCACCTTGCAGAAGAACTGAGTTGCATCAGTGTCAGATCGAACGACAATAGTCATGATATGTGCTTGAGGCTTCATTTCAATCATTGCGAAGGTGTTGGAAGTGCCATGTCGAACGAGACATCCGTGACGCCAGTAGCGGACCGGGTTGGCAATGCTCATCGCTCTCACCAAGTATCTCGAAAAGAGGCCCACGGGCATGAAGTCGAAGGTGTAGCGCCTTTCAAATTGATAGAGAGAGGTTTCTTTGGTTGGAAGTAGGGATTGGACGTCGCTTGGCTTGGGCGTGGGCAAAGTGGCAGGGATCAGTAGCTCTCCTGTAGGGTTGCCTTTCTCGTCGGATACCTTGTAGATGAGATCGAATTGTTGGAACAGGTCGAGTAGGAGGGTGTGAGTCGGCTTGGGGAACTCTCTCCAGAGTTGTTCGAATAGCATCCGCTCTTCGAGATTTCCATTCTTCAAGAAGCCATGTTTCGTTGTGATTACAGTCGAGAATACTCTAGCAACCCATTGGGGATCTAATATGATGGTTCTCTTCGTGATTCCAGTCTTCTCGTCGGTGTAGATGTGTCGGAAGATGGTGCCAGTCTCGTGAAGGAAGTCCACAGCTTTGATGAGTTCAGCTTGGTTGTCGTTGGTCGGAAATTGAGCAATTTTGGAGACGTTTGCAGTATCGTCCCATGAGAGGATGGGGACGACGCTATCGGTATTGAGGCGGCGGCGAGTGTCGAGGAAGATGCCTTCGAGATCAAACCACTTGTCAGGAGGAGGTTCTTGAGCGTATGACTGTTTTAAAGCGACTTCGTGGATGGTACGAATGAGTTCGTCGATTCCCTTGAATGTTAAAGTCGATACAGCGCGGACAGTGCGCTCCAGCTTTGGGTACTTGGCCCTGTACTTCTCCATGATGGGTCCAGTGAGCGCCTCTCCGACTAAGGATGGCTTGATCTTCTTAGCGCCTTTAGGGTCAACGTATTTGTCCAAATGAGTGGCCACAATGATGATGGGGGCGTTGGGAGCGTGGGAGCGGATCGCGCCAAGCCAGTAGGCAACTCGGGACTCCTTTTCGTCCCTATCTGCGCGGAACATGACCAAATAGATCGATCTCTCTGTCAAGAAGAAGGAGTGCGTTGTGTGATACACCTCCTGGCCTAGAACAGCATCAAGGGAAGAACAACAAAAGCCACACACGGAGGTCAGGATCTTTGACCACAAGAGAGAACGAGGTGAGCTTCCTTAGGAAGCGCCAAACCTCCCGCAGGGATCTGCACACGCGATCCTGCTCTTCAACCATCACACATTGAGTTCTAACAGCCATTAATCCAATGCACTCGTATGAGATCATCCAAAAGCCCACCTTGCAGCTCATACACGGGTGACACGACATGGTCAGGACGAGCGAGAAGCCTTGCCACTCAAAGGAACCGCATAACGTACCTCCAAAGTCCCAAATCGAGAAAGAAAGAGGTACTTTAGGTTTAACACGCTCTTTAGACGACGCCATAGCCATTGCGGCTTCCGAAAGAGGCAAAGGCTCCACAGTGAGATCGATTCCGTCGGTTGACAAGGTATCGCCTGAGACCTGGACTACATCCTCTTCTCCGTCCTTCTTTTTACCTGTAAACAGTGCAGTAGTAGCCTTAGTAAGGGTTCCAAATCCAGACATCGTCTGTTTACGTCGTTTGGTGCTGCCAGAGAGGTGTGACTTGAGGGCTCGAACTAGACTCGTCTTACCGACATTCTCTGAACGTCACATACAAATACATGAGGATATAGATCAATCAATCGTTAGTGGATATGGTAAATTGATGTCGGAATGCGAATTGCAGTTCGTAGAAGGTCAGATTCGAGAAACGGCGGTTTGAGAAGTGATGCGGCGTCGTACCCTCTCCGACAAGCATGATCTTGATTTTGCATTCTCCTCGAGTTGCCATAGCGCCAGAAGCGATGGGTTTCGCGCCTTGTGACGTCACCTAGGGTCAAGATGGAGTGGGAAATGGCTTTCCGGTATGTGTTGGGAGAAGCTGCAGCGCGGAGCACTTCGCACACAGCCTTCCCATGTCCCCTTCTCGGACTGTGGGTCCTGAAAGACCAGATCGACAGTGTGCATCAAACCACCTTGTTTGAAGATATGAGAGAGGGGAGGTACATTGGACACGATGCGCAACTTGTGCGGTCTTGGGGCGCGGGATCGGCAGCGGAGGCTGGGGTGCTGCGCGTGGATGATGGCCGCCGGTGAGTGTGCCTGCTGTGCGCTTTCGGTTAGATGAGGTACTGTATAACGAGTGTGATAGCTAGAATGGCGTATCCTGCAGCATGTTTCATGAAGGTGAGAGAATCGGCGTGGCTGGATTGTGTGGTGAGCGCGTTTGGAGCAACGCCTGGTGCGGCTGGATGCGTGGCGGTAGGCGCCGCAGTAAACGCTGGATGAGATGACGAAGGGGCCACTGATGGAGGGGTGGAAGTGGGGGGATCGGGAAGTGGTGTCGCAGTGGATGGAGTGGATGGAGATATGGCGGTCGGCGATGAACTCGGCGTTGGAGTGGTCGGTGGTGCAGCAGCTCCATCCGGGGCGAACTTCATGATGGCATTTGGATCATTGATGTTGACGATGAGCATTTCCTGTTGAGAGTCGAGGCCTAGCGTGGAGATGGACCAGGTGGATTGCTCGTAGCCGGTTGGAAAGGTGAAGCCGAGTCGCCAAACGAAGCGAATGTTGAATGGATTGGTCTGATCGTAACCCACAGTGTAGACGTAGGCTTCCCAGTTCGGTTGGTAGTTGGCGAAGATGTAGGTGCCGTAGAGACTTGGGTTTTTGGTGCCGCGGTACGCATAGCCTCCAATGATGGCGTTTCCCATAAGGGCAGGGAATTGACAATGCGCAGGAATGCTGGATATGCTGCAAAGAGAAGTATCGTGAGGGAACTCGAGGATGGGGAGGATCTCGCCGGGAGTTGCGCAGTTGGTGAAGGGTTGGTTTATGAGACTTGTGTTGGGCCAATAGCAGTTATACGCTTCTCTGGAATGCCATCCATGATATTGACCACGTTGAGGCACCCAGACACCTTCGAACATCGCTTGACCGACGCTGCCGAGCCAGAAGCGATTCGCCGTTGCGTCGTACGTGAAGCGCCACGGGTTGCGGAATCCATACGCCCATACCTCGGGGGTCCACCCAGTGACGCCAACGAACGGATTGTCTGCGGGGATCGAATAGGGAGCAGTGGTAGAGGAGTTGTCCACGTTGACGCGAAGGATCTTGCCAAGCAGACTCGCAGGATCCCTTGCAGGGTTGTAGTCCTTGCCATTGTCAAAGTAGTTGGTACCATCGCCATTGGCAACATACATCATGCCATCAGCAGCGAAGATGGGAGGAGCGCCGTGATGCATGACGCCAAACATCTGATAGTCCATGAGCACCAACAAGCTATTTGGATCAGCAATCCAAGTGTTTCGATCGACAGTGTAGCGAATGATGCGATCGCGGTCTGTTTGATGAGAGTGCTTGACATACATCCAGCCGTTTTGCATGAAGTTTGGGTGGAAGCCAACGCCCATGATTCCATACTCTGCGCCGCCGCCATTGTCGAAATAAGTGGAAGATTGAATGTCGATGACGACGTTGAAGGAGGTGGTGGCCTCAGTATCGTCCCAAGATAGGATGACGCCGTGTTGGAAGGAGCAGAACATGCGAGTGGTTCCCGGTGCGACGAGGAGGTGCGTGATGTGTAGCGACCAGGCAGGGTTCGAGAGCGGCACGGTGGCACCGTTGAAGGAGATGTTGGGGTACGCGCGTTGTAGTACGATGGGGATGGATGCGCCGCCGGGCAGCGTGACGAGCTCCTGCGGGTTGTCGGTATAGCACGAGCCTGGGTTCGAAGTGGCGTAGACCGAGCAGTAGGCATCTTGAGAGGCAAAGTGATCCACGAGACGAGTGACACCCATGGTGCCATTCAATCCGGGAATGCGCACACCTTCTCCAACAGAAGCGGGGCCAGTTGTGTTGAGAGCGACAGCGGAGCAGGCGGACCAAAACCGGCCGCAGTAGGTGGAGCAAAGCCACGGCGCGGGGAGGTGTCCAGCACCGTTTTCCGACTCATAGTTGTGTCCAGAGTAGGGATTACACCAAGTACAATAGATGTGCTTCACTTGCAACGCACATGCGGCGATCACAGGGTCGGTAGAGCTGAAGTCGATGAGCGTCTCGGCCGGAGCCTTCACCAACGGGATTTCCGAGGTCGCCGTGCAACAGGCACCATCACTGTTGTTACCATACTCTGAGCAATACTGAAGCGGAGGATTTGGCACGGGTGGGAAGATGGCCGTACCCACTGGCTGCACACAATTCGGGTGACAATGCGCACCCAACCAGAGCAGCGCAAACGAGAGCAAAAGCGCGCCTACATGGCCAGGATGGCGGTACTTCGGCATAGAAACGCAACAAACGATACTACGAAGCAATAGACAACTTGTTCAAACGCAAACCAAAGCTCGAGACAGCAGTTCAAAAGGGAATGAAGGGAGGAAGCAGTTCCAACGTTCCAACGAGGGCGCCGCCCTTCCTTCGCCTCCACTCTCTCAAGTGTGCTCAAGCACGCTTCCGCACTAGCTTCTGCGCGCCGCCCTTCCTTCGCCTCCACAGGCCATCTACATCTCTTGTGCTCTACCACTCCATCTGAAGTTGTTCACCATCACATCTTCCATACCTCCCTCGGTTTGCATTCGGCAGCCAATCATGAGGAGAGCTACAGCTGTCGAAAGGTTAGCCAACCGCGTCGAGTTCAAATGCCTGGACTTCTTCATCACACTGGATGTGCACAAGGACCCCACAGTGGAGGGATGCATAGAGAGACTCAAGAAAAGGAGATTGGAGCTACTTGGCGTACCAAAGAAGACGGTGTTGGAGGAACTCGTAAGGATGGTGGTAAAGGCTCTTCCAGAGAGGACAAATGGAACATCACCCGCCAATTCTGCGAGTGTACTTCTTAAACAGATCGAATCGGAGCCCGCATTGACACATGCGAGGTTGGTGTTGCTGAAGGTGCTTGCGGATCGTTCCGGACTGTTCCTCTCTCTGACTGACTCCAATCGGCTATCGGTGGTGAATCCTGTCGATGGTCGCTCGTATTCGTTGCCTATGACTCTTTTCTCGGAATATTCGGAAGGAGGCGTTGATTGGAATGAGGTGGATGGCGTGCTTGCCTCGCTCGATCTTCAGTGCTACTCAAAGGATGCATTCGTGATGGGAGAACGTATCTACAAAGGAAACACATCAAGTATCTATCACTGTCAGCTAGGCGATAAGGAGTGTGCCGCGAAGGTCTTCATGGTCGACGAATTGGCGCCGGAGAAAGTGGCCTCCTGTATGCGTGAACTGTATCTGATGAGCGAGATATGCTCTCCTCCGGACGTACAAGGCATTGTGAAGTACTTAGGTTACAGTGTGAGAGGTGTTCATCCGAGGAGAGTCGTGATACTGATGGATCTTGCTGACGAACCGCTCACAGCCGTTGTGTCCGCGTTTGCGAATCGTGGCCTCCTGCTCTCCTCTGACGTCGCTTGTCTCCGAACCATATTCATCGACATCCTTCAAGGACTCTCCTACTTACATTCATCCTACGTCATCCACCGAGATCTGAAGTGTGCCAACATTCTCGTCACAAGCTCCGCTTCTGATGCCGTGGTCGGCTCTCAATTACACGCCGAGCTTGCTGATTTCGGACTTGCCAAGAAGCTCTCCCCTTACAAAGAATGGGCCAACAAACCTGCTGGTTCCACCAGATGGATGGCACCGGAAGTCACAGAGAGCGGAAGGGCAACATGGCGCAGCGACATATGGAGCTTTGGCATGACTCTCCTCGAGGCTCTCACTGGCCAGCTGCCCTACCATGGCGTGGTCGTGCTCGATGTTCCAAAGACTATCTCACTACGTATTCTACCTTCATTCAAATGGATTCCAGCCGAATCAGAGCTGGACGTACTCCAAACTCTCCAGGAGACTGTCCTCTCCTGCTTGCAGTTCGATCCCCTCCAGCGCCCGACAGCAGACGAGCTTCTTCGGAGACTATTGCAATGTGACTAGAAATGTACAAATTGAACGTAAGGAAAGGAATTAGGGGCACATCAAAGGTCTCTTTACGCTTGCATTCGGAACGGAAGAGGGAGTGCTCGGGAGGAAACGAAGTGCACATGGAGGTGTTACTGTGAGTGATGAGCGTTACATGGTTGTTACATGATGTCAAGATCTTCATTATCCACAGCCATTGATGAAGAGCGGTGGGGAGAGGCGCCTTGGTGCGGAGTGTCCGGTGCTGATGCGTTCGAAATCCTGACTGCGTCCTCGAGGAGACGAAGCCTATCATCTCCGATGGCTGAAACACGAGTGGAGACTCTATTGTAGAGATCGTTGACGAGAGGTAGGAGGTCAGGGGAGGTCACTTGGTTGTATGCGTAGCAGTTGTTTCGGAGGAGATCCCAATCAGCGATGTAGGATGCCACGGAGGTGTATGAGAACGACCTCAGGCGAGAAGCAATGAGGTCCATATACATGGGCTGTTTGATGATGACGTAGTAGTCGGGGACGGCGACCTTGTCTACTTTGCCTCTGAAGAGGTCGAACTCTGGAAGGGTGTACACAGCGTCTAATGATTGTCGAAGTAGCTGATTGAGTTCCCCCTGAGGTGAATCGGCCTTCACACGGGATTTGGCCGGGCGCTTTCTCGGAGAGGGTGCTGCTTCTCTTGAGGAGTAGAAGTCGAAGTCGTCGTCATTGTCGTCCTCATCTCCAAACTCCATGAAGTCTGCACGCTTCCTTTTGGCTGCAGCACGTCGTCGAGAAGTTGTAGGTGCCAAGCGGTTGATGAGGAGCTTCGTTCCACCGGCTGAAATGACAGGTGTTTGGGTCTTTCTTTGTGCAGCGATTCCAACATCATCGGCGAAGTCCTCCTCCGGCGTCTCTTCACCATCGTCCTCCTCTTCTTCAATCCAATCGTCTTCGATGATCTCCTCCTCTTCCTCGCTATCAGACCTGGCCTTCTTCGAACGGGACTTTGCGGGCTTCTTCTTCTTCTTGTCTTCGTCAACTACTGCGTCGAACTTGGGACATAGCGGACTGTTACGATTGTGCCCAATGCCGCCGCAGCGACCGCATTTGATGGGCTTAGCATCCGGATTCGCTGCCTTCTTCGCCCTAGACGCCTTGGCCTTCTTCGCGCTGCCGGACTTGGACGATGCAGCAGAAGCCTCTCGTGCTTGTTCCACCTTGGCCGGATCTTGACTCCAAAGGACCTTTTCGATTCCATACGCGTTGGTCGTAATGATCTTGGCATACACTCCAGGCCTTGAGGGCAATCCAGTCGCAGGGTCGATAACGATAGCATCTTCCACCAAACGAGTCACCGTAGTCGTACCACCACCGGCAGCAGATGCAGGGGTCACCGGCGAGGGCGATCCAGGACGCGTGGGAGCCGCGCCTTGTTCTGCGCTCTCCTCTCCAGGCTTCGACACCTCCAAACTGTTCACGAATCTGAAATACAAGTCTGTCTCCTTCTGATCGGCAAATTCGGCTTGACTATGACCATCAGCCTCCGCATGTCCATTGTCGCCATCGCCATCGAAGTCCAGCACCGAGGACAAATCTGCCTCTTCCTCTTCTTCTGCCTTGTATGTGAGCGCCTGAATCTGAGTCGAAAAGATGAGCTGAATACGAGCATTGTACTGATCTTGATGAGTAGCCACACTGTGCTTCGAATAGCGAGCGAACTTGTTGATGTCCGCCGAGTCCTCCGCCTCCTGCTTCTTACGCTTGTTCGCAATCTCTCGAAGTAGATCTACCTTTTTCCAACGCTTCAGAGTTGCCAGCGTCTCTTCTTTCACACCTTCTTGACGGAGAAGAGTGTCCAACTGGGGAAGTGTGAGATGGCGCAGATCGCTCGTCGTACCTGTGACGACCACACCTGCTTCCTTTTCCTTGTCCTTCTTCAAATTCGCAATCTTCATGGGCAAACGGAGATATGAGAAAGCTTCACCGCGTCCAGACGGATCTCCAAGACCGGCAAGTTGAAGGATGGATTTCGAGCGTGCCGAGTCGATGAAGTTCGAGGTGAGGTTCCATGCTGCGAGTTCCAATTCTTCAGCAATGAATCGTGCAATTCGAAAACGTGGATCTTGACGCTCATAGAGGGCTTTGACGTTGCGATGGAGATTGGTCATGTCGACTTGTACGGGAACGCCCAACCCACGCAAGCGAATCAGAACGGCCTGTTGGCAATCGAACAAACATGCGTCATCCAACGTGGTCATGGCTTCAATTTCAGCGTCCGTCGGAAGAGTTGGTCGAGCATCAGAGGGATCGAAAGTCCAAGTGCCATCTCCTGTGCGATCGAACGACGTGAACTTTCTCAGGACCTTTCTCGTAGCAGTCTCTGTTCTTGGGAAGTACTGATGTACTGTTGCAAGCTTCACTTCCGCCTTTCCAGTTTGTTGCTTAGCAAGGGCCAACAGATAGTAGACGTATTGCTCCAAACGCGTTTTGACGTATTCGTTATCAGCTCTCGATCCAGGGGCAGGAACCTCTCTCTCTGGCTCCTGTTGACCAACCAAATAGATAGCAGGGATGTCTCGCACATAAAACGACGTAAGTACGGTTTGCTGTTGCTGTGACAGGTTGTGGACGCGTCCTCGGGAGATACTTGCAGGGTCGATTCCAGAGTGTGGGCGGATCATGAGGAAGTCAGACTTCTCAGGTTGATGCTTAAAGATGGGAGCTCTGAAGATGTTGTTGTGCACAGCCTGCAGCTTCGCGCCGGCTGGAATATCGCCCAGGAACGGAAGATCGACGGTCTTATCCAAGAAGATGTCCTCACCATCACCACTACGCTCTTCCTCGCTTGTGACGCTGACTTTGGCGCTTTCTGCTTCACCTTTCTCCAAATAGGCTAATACGGGCGCGTCCTCAACTGATCTCTCTTCCTTTCGAATGTAGTTCACGATGCGACACGCCATGCCAATGTCGGAAAGGGCAGGGGGGAATTCTTCAGAGTATTCGAACAACACAACACGACCTTCACGAGCTGAGAGGTCTCGACGATGTTTCATGACTTCCAGACCGCGGCTCTTCTTGCGCGCACTTGCGGCCAAAACGGTGTGAGGATGAATATGATTGGGTAGTCCGACAAGTAAACGGATCTTCGGGCGATGAAACGACACGTATTGGTCCACAGAGAGCGAGCGCCTGAGTAGAACATTGCGAAGGGCGTAAGGAGAGTGGACGAGCTTGAGTGACTTCTTCTCTCGCGTTCTCGCCTGAATACCATCCAAATAGTAAGCATCTCTGCTGAGATTGAATTTGTCGAAGTGGTTGAGTGCATCCAGCCGAGAACGATGAAGATCGGTAGTCTTAGTCTTAAGTTGAAGGTGACGCTTTCGGATCTGCTTCTTCACGTTCTCCACCACAATAGCATCAGCATACCCTTCTTCGATGCTCTTGGAGGTCTCGTCATGATGGACTCCCTCTTCTTCTAGCAAAATGTGCACGTCTGACATGTCCACCTCCACCTTCGCATTGATCGGCGCAAGACGGCGCACTTGCCCAAGATCTGCATCATCCCACACAACACGATCCAACCATTCATGCTCATCCAATCGACGGTTGTATGCAGGGAACATCGATGACGACAATCTGGGTCCATTGTGAACGATGTAATCAGATAGAGGAGGAGGGGAAGACGAAGAGTCCTCGGACACCAAAGTAGAGCGGAAGGGAGCATCCTTGGGCAGTGTCAACGACTTCGTGGGTCGAAACACAGATTCGGGGAGCTCAACGTCTTTGGCAGCCACAGCTTCTTGCTCACGCTCACCTCGCGGAGCCAATTGATGCGCGTCTTGGGAGTTCTCAGCGCCAGCCACCAAATCCAGATCCGCGGCGTCAGACATGGCATCACCATCAGGGTTCGACGTCTCCATATCTTGTTGTTGCTGTTGCTGTTGTTGTTGATGTTGATGTTGATGTTGATGTTGATGTTGATGTTGATGTTGATGTTGATGTTGATGTTGATGTTGATGTTGATGTTGATGTTGATGTTGATGT
>Ga0307375_10006228_pt1 | contig 11054 bp, 11 predicted proteins | sample TR1MG_FD_202531 | JGI IMG/M metagenome (GOLD analysis project Ga0307375, IMG submission 202531) | Soil microbial communities from Risofladan, Vaasa, Finland - TR-1 | ecosystem: Environmental > Terrestrial > Soil > Coastal area > Acid sulfate soil | place: Finland: Risofladan, Vaasa | collected...
TGAGCGGTTCGATCCCGAGCAGAGATCGCGGCTTGCCGTTCATGAGAACCAGCCTTTACAGGGCGTCGCGTTCGACCAGAAGCACTTTCTCCAACTGGTCGGTTTCCTGCAGTTTTACCTCGATGATCTCCAGATCGCTGGTCTGCACACGGCGACCGACGAATGTCGCTTCGATGGGCAGTTCGCGATGGCCACGATCGATGAGCACCAGCAACTGCACGCGGCGCGGCCGGCCGTGGTCGAAGAGCGCGTCGAGGGCGGCGCGAACCGTGCGCCCGGTGTAGAGAACATCGTCGCAGATGACGATATCCTTGCCGACGATGTCGAACTCCATCGGCGTGGGCTGCACTACCGGCTTGGGGCCAACCGTGGACAGATCGTCGCGGTAGAGCGTGATGTCGAGAGTGCCCACCGGTACGGGAGCCTTCTCGATGCGTTCGATGTGCCTGGCAAGGCGCTGGGCGATTGGAATGCCACGGCGCTTGATACCAACCAGACCGATATTTCCAATTCCGTTATTTTTCTCCACGATTTCGTGCGCAAGGCGTACGAGCGTGCGTTCGATTTCAGAGGCAGACATAAGCTGCCCCTTCTCATGGAGGTTTGCTGGGCGGGAAGTCGCGTTCATAGCCTTCCGATGATACGGGATGGCGGAGGGAGCGGGCAACAGCACATATCTGCGGAAAGTCAGACCGGAACTGGAGCACGAGAAATTGCTTGGGCCCGCCTTATCGTTCGTGTGGCTTTCGGCCAAAGAGCCAGGCGCCGAGAAGGCCGCCGAATCCGCTCAAAAAGACGAATAGCACGCCAAAAATCGCCAGGAAAATCAGGAACAGCGAAAACAACCCGGAATTGGTGTAAGTGCGACTGACGATGGATTGGATGGCGTCGCGGGAGGCGGCGTCGGTGGCTGAGGCGATCGCCTTATTAGCCTGTTCCTGAATCTGGAGCCGAATCTGGGAGCGGGCATAGGCTGAGGTCAGGTCCACAAGAGCGATGATCGAGGTCAGGAGGAACCCGACAAGTCCGGCGAGCGCCCCGATGCGAAAGCCTTGCGAGGGCTTCACGTGCATGGCGTGCGAGCGGTGTCCATAGAGGCTTACGGCGATGCCGCCGCAGGCGATCATGCACAGTGCGGTGAACGGCAGGAACGGAATCACGGCGGAGAAAACCAGTGTGGCAAAACCACCCACGATGCCGGCAATCAGAATGCCGATCATGGCATTGCGCCAGTTAATCCGGTCGAGATTCGCGGCAGGAAACGCCATGTGCGGCGGCGGAACCACGGGAAATGCGGGCGAAACGACCGGCTCTGCCGGAGGTTGAATGTCTTCTGGAGTGCCGGGTGGAAGGGGTTCAGTGGCTGACGGAAGCGGCTCTGCCTGAATCGATACCCTGATCTGAGGTGCACCGCACTGCGAACAGAAGGGCGTCCCGTTCACCACGGAAGCGCCGCACTTTGGACATGGATGTTCCACAAATGCAAGGTAACAGCAGCGCGAGAGCGGTGCAAGGCTAGACGCCCTGGAGACCGCCCCCGCTGTTAATCCAGACTAAATGGCATCACCTTTGTCGTTGCCGCCATGCACGCGGACATAGACAAGCGTGAATTGCGTTCCAGCGCCGGAGGGCTTGACCGCAACGATGTGCTGGTTCTTGTCGGTGCCAACCTTGAGTTCAATGTTGTCTTTCGAATTGCTCACCTTCATGCCGCCGTTCGAGTCGGTGGTGATGGTGATGTGCGTGGTGCCGGAGTCACAGCTGACGGGACGGTCGCCGTTCTTGTCTTTGCCCTCGTATTTTGGGCTGGTAAATTTGCCACCTTCACAGGCGATGACGTCACCATACTTTTTCATCTCGTTCTGATAAAAAGCCAGCACTTTGGCGGGTGAATCGTCGGAGGTGTATTTGACGGCAGCGACCTTCAGTCCGAAGAAGGGCGTGTCCATGTTGACGTTGGCGCGGCCCTCATCGTCGCCAGTTTTTGGCATCAATTTGGCGTTCGGATACACGGCAAGGCCAGTGTCCACATGATTAACATCGGTGTTTACCTTCATGTCACCGAGGGGTGTACGGATGTCTACCCTTTTGTTGTCGCCCTCGCCTTGCTTGGTAACCGTGCAAGCCGAGAAGGCAATCACGAAGGTAACCGCAATTGCGAGGAGCAGCGTAGCTGGGACGACGGCTGACCGTTTCATGATGATCCTCCACTGAAACAATACTAAGAGCCCGAAACCGGTTGCGCCGGTTTATCAAGCAGGCTGAAGCCACGCGGTGCGATGCGGGGAATGGTTACCGGCAAATGCCCGCGCATGGGAATTTCGCCAAACAGCGCCTTCACGGCACTGATCTCTGAAACTGGGGCGTTCGAGAATGTGCAGATGTAATTCTGCACCTCGGGGACGGAAGAAGCGACGTAGGGATTTCCCAGCGCCACAACCGCCGTGCGCGAATTTGCCGCCTGCAGGATCTGATGCAGCAGGGCGGCTTGGCCTTCGTCCATGGCGATGGAGCCCGCCGAATTCCCTCCTGTCGCGGTGCGACCGGCGGAGGGGGCAACGTAAACGGCGGCCACGACGGCATGCGCCTTGGCTACAAGATCCATGATCTCCGGCGTGCGCGGACCTGCCGTCCCTTCATCCACGTAAATCACGCGAGCATCGTGAATGCGGGAACGGAGCTGGCGCTCGAGCACGCGACCGGAGTCGCCACGAACGTCATCCGAAAAAATAACGGCAAGCACGCTGTTCCCCCCAGGCCCCTCTGCATGATACGCAAGGCCAGACTGAGAAGTTCCGGCGGCGGAGGGTTTCAAGGGGAAAACCTGATGGTTGTCGCGCACCACGGTTACGGCGTCATCCGCTATTTGCTGCGCCAGGGCGAGACTTTCCGGAGAGGCCACGATCTTGTTGACGGCGTTGATGTCGACGAAACGGTGTTTGTTCAAGCCTACAGAGGCCTTGGCGACGAGGATCTTCCGCACCGAGTCATTGATGCGGCTTTCCGGTATCTGTCCGGAGCGGACGGCATTGAGCACGCCGTTGTAGGCTCCGTCGAGGTCTCCCGGGATGAGTAGCATGTCGTCGCCGGCGAGAACAGCCGCCACGGCAGCCCTGGCCGACATTTCCGCCTGCGTTCCTGGTTGGAAGAGTCGCATAAGGCCGTTCATTTCAAGAGCATCCGTCACAACCAGTCCCTTAAAGCCCATCTTGTCCTTCAGCAGGCCGGTAACGATGTTGTGCGAAATCGTGGCGACTTTGTTGGGATCGGGCTCAAGCGCGGGAACGGTGACGTGAGCGACCATGATGGCGTCAACGCCGGCCGCGATGGCGGCTTTGAAGGGCGGCAACTCCAGCGACTCCAGCCGGTGCATGTCTCCGTTGACGCGCGCCATGGCCAAGTGGGTGTCTGTGTCGGTGTCGCCGTGACCGGGGAAATGTTTGGCAGTGGTGAGCATGCCTCCGGCGTGCGCGCCGGCAATGTATGCCGTCACCATCTGGCTGACCATCGCCGGGTCTTCGCCAAAGGAGCGGGTGTTGATGATGGGATTGGCCGGATTGGAGTTGACGTCGGCGTCGGGAAACCAGTTCCACTGCACGCCGATGGCGCGCGACTCTTCCGCCGTGATCTTTCCGGACTGGTAGGCGTAGTCCGTATTGCCGGTGGCGCCGAAGGCCATGGCGTGGGGGAAGGCGGTTGCGCCATTGAGCCTCATGCTGAGTCCGCGCTCAAAGTCGGCGGCGATGAAGAGCGGGAGCTTTGAGTCGCGCTGCAACTCATTGGTCATCACGGCAGCTTCGAGAGGCAAGCTCTTGGCGAGGGTTGGGCCCTCGACGGGGACCGTGAGTCCGAAGCCTCCGACGTGGTACTTCTGAATTTCGTCGCGGAGATGCGCATACTCGGGGCTGTTGATGTTGAGGAATTGAGCGCGCGCCCAGACCATGAACATCTGCCCGACCTTCTCTTCCAAGGACATCTTCCGAAGAGTTTTGTCAGCCCACTTGTTCACGGAACGGTCATGACGCAACGCTGGAGCATTTTGAGCAACGGCGGAAACGGCAAGAAGTATCAGAGCGATGAGAACCGCAAGAATTCTTCGCATGGCGTTCCACGATATCAGCCATTTGTGGGGGAAAGAAAGCTTTCTGCGAGCCGCGAAGCCTCGTTTCCCGTCCCAGCATGATCGCCAAAGTCGGGGAACCAGTTGATCTCCGGTTCGCGGCGAAACCAGGTCAACTGGCGCTTGGCGTAATTGCGATGGCCCTGCTGTGCGGCGGATATCGCTTCCTCAAGGGTGAGTTCGCCGTGGATGTATTGAATTGCCTGCCGGTAGCCGAGTGCGGCAAACGCGGCAACGGGAGCTTTTCCGTAGCGTTCAAGGAGCGCGCGAGTTTCCTCGACCAGCCCGGTCTCGAACATTCTCCGTGCGCGCTGGTTGATTCGTTCATAGAGCGCGGGTCGGTTGGGATTGAGGCCAATGCGCAGGATTCTGTAGCCAGTCAGCGGATCGCGGCCCTGCTTCCAGAGTTCGGTCATGGCCGTCCGAGCGGCGAGGCATACTTCAATGGCACGGACGATTTTGGCCTCGTCATTGGCGTGGATTGTGGCGGCAGCGGCGGGGTCGAGCCGAAAGAGAATCCGATGAAGATGGCCGGGGCCCTTCTTTGCTGAACGCACGCGCAAGCGGTTGCGCAAATCTTCCGAGCGAGGCGGTCCGGGAAAGAGTCCCTCCAGCAACGCACGCAGATACAGACCTGTGCCGCCGCCGACAATCGGGAGCCGTCCACGAGCCGTGATTTCGGCGATGGCGGCACGTGCCAATCGTGAATAGTCCCCGGCGGTGAAAGTCTGCTCCGGGGCGGCGACATCGATAAGGTGATGGGGAACGCGGGCGCGGTCTTCGCGGCTTGGTTTGGCAGTGCCGATCTCGAATTCACGGTAGACGGCGACTGAGTCGCAACTGACGATTTCACCGCTGAAGCGCTCCGCGAGGGCAAGGGAGAGCGCGGTCTTTCCGCTGGCGGTAGGGCCAACAATGACAACCAGCGGATGCCCTGGCGGGTCCGGATGCTGGCTCAACGGGCGCTCCATGGAATGTGTCTCCAGAAACGAGCAATAGTGAAGGCCACGATGAGCAAGGTGAGCAGCGCGAGGCCCACCAGGCGGCGGACCGTGCCGGGATTGGCATGGTTTGGCACGGGGTCATTGTACAGAAGAAGCTACTGAGCTACTAAGCTGCTGAGCTACTGAGCTAAAGTCGCGAGACACGAGTCTCGAGTCTCGGAAATCCAGCCACAAGCTGCAAGCGGCAAGCAAAGGCAAGAACAAAGGCAACAGCAAAAACAACGACCCCACCCTCTCGCGAACTGTGCGCGAGAAGGGTAGGGCACGAAGAGAGTTTTGTGTCCTATCCTTCGCCCTTATCGGCGACGCACGGCGGAAAACGGGAAGTGATACACTCGCGCCGGAATGCCCAAAGATGCCCAAGGTCGCAGATTTCGCTTCGGTCTGTACGAAGTCAATGAGAGCTCCGGGGAACTCCGCAAGAACGGCGACCGGCTGCGATTGCAGGAACAGCCGTTCCAGGTATTGCTGATGCTGCTGGAGAGTCCAGGAGAAGTCATCTCGCGCGAAGAGTTGCGGGAAAGGCTCTGGCCGGCGGATACCTTTGTTGATTTCGATCACAGCCTGAACACGGCGATCAACAAGCTGCGGGAAGCCCTGGGCGACACGGCGGGCAATCCGCGCTTTATTGAAACGCTGCCGCGACGCGGGTACAGATTCATTGCGCCGGTGGAGCGACTGGACGAAGAGCCGGAGACGCCGGCCAAGCCGGACAAAGTGCAGACTGGTGCGGAGGGGAGCGCGGTTCGGTATCCCGACCTTCCGGCGGTGGATCGCAAGATTCCGCGGACCTTGTTTGGAGTGTTGCAGGGAATGTATCTGCTGTTCTACGGCGTTGCGCTATGGCGATTGAGTGAGTGCGGACTGCGCGTCTATTTCCGCTGGAACATAAGGCCGGGGCTTACCGAGTCGGTGATCCTTGTGACCGCGATGGTTGGAATCTGCGTGAGGCTTTACACGCTGAACGCCACGCTGTTTGATTACGTTCACCTGGGACGCAAGTTCCAGCACCTGTTCTGGCTGGCACTGCCGCTCGACCTGGTGTGGGCGCTGTCGCCCTTCCTGATTACGCACCTGATTGGAACGGGACTCGCCTTTGCGTGTTGCGTTGCGCTGGTGTACTCGCCATTTGCGCAGAGGGTGCTGGCCCTCATGGCCTATCCACCGCGCGTCGCTTAACCTCGAACGTTCATCCAGGCGAAGAGGCCGCTACTCCATGTCACCCTTGCGCGGGTTGTAGAAGAAGTGGAAGCGCAGCGCGAGGTAAGGGCCGTGGAACTGGGACGGCAATGCGGAGAAGGGATTGGAGTTCGTGATTCCGCCCCAGGCAGCGCGATCAAGTGCGATGTCGCCGGAGGGCCCAACGAGCTGGAGGCCAGCTACCTTTCCATCCGGCAGGATGACGAACTGAATGGCAACTTTTCCTCGCTTCAGGAGTGGCGGACGCGCCTCTTCCGGGATCAGGTTGTACCAGTTCATCTTCACGGTCTGCAAGACGCGTGCCAGGTAGGGTCCGAAGTCCACACCCTGCGTGTCGCTGAGAATATCGAAGGGACCCATGCGGCCGTAATTGCTCTGGCCGAGTCCGTAATCTCCGTAGTTGCCTCCGGTGCCAGCGCCGCGACTGTCACGCGCGGCTTCCTGAATCGACGAACCTGCCGACGACAGGGCGGAAGCAAATAAATTCTGCGTAGGCTTGGGCTGCGGAACGGGAAGCGCCGGATTTGGATTGGTTGCCTGAGCTTGTTGTTGCTGCTGCTGCCGCTGTCCACCACCAGCGCCCATGGCAGGCGGCGTGGCTTCGGCGGACTGCTGTCCGGCAGCGCCCGGAGCACCCTGCGGCATCACATCCCGAAGTTGCTCCAAGGTCTTGCGGTCGATGTGCGGAGTGCGGGACTCGGCAATTCGGTTCTTGTCGGAAAGATACTTTGTGTCCGGCGGCTTGGTGGGAGCCTGCCGGTCCTTGGGCATCTGGAGATACGTCAGGTCTCGCTGATTGATCAGATCCTGGGCGGACAATAGCTGCACAGGATTGCGCTTCGGCATGAGCTTCGGCGAGAAATAAAGCAACATGACGACGCAGATGTGGACGATGACCGAAATCCAGAAAGCCTCACGGAAGCGCGACCGCGCGAGATCATCCTCGAGTTGCGCCAACAACACGGGAGAGTAATCCGCGTTTTCAACCTCGGATTGCGGCTCCCACGCCGGAGGCTCAGGCAGAGGGGCCGGGTTCGGCGTGGGGGAGGGAATCTGTAATCCTGTCATCAAAATATACGGTTCTGGAAATCTCTCGCGTCAAGGATTGCCGGGCCAAACTCACCGGACATCGGCTGGTCCATTGGCGAAGCACACTACCGACGCGGGACCACGCACACTATTTAGACGTAAACCCCCGCCATCGGACTCTGTTGCTGAGGATATTTTCTCACTCCTGAGGTGATTATGAACAATTCTGCCGCAAATCGCCTGATGGCAAACTGAATTCAGCGAGCACGAGTCAGGCACGTATAGGCCATCGGGTTCATCCAAGTCCAGCGCGGCGGCGGTGTTCCTCCATATTGCGCTGGATATCGAGCGCCAGTGCGAGGGCGCGGCGTCCGTCGGCAAGAGGGATTTCAGGCTGCGTGCGAGTGCGGACGGCATGAAGGAAACTGCGAATTTCGGAGAGCAGAGGCTCCTCGGAGTCAACCGGAGGTTTCGAGGGCGCGATGACCGGCATGCCCTCCGCGGGTTGCATGTCGAGCAACGAATTTGGCGCCGCGTCCTCGGCGGGCTTCACCGTGAGGGTGAAGACATCACGCCGGGCAAAATCGAGCGAGACATACTGATGCGGCTGGAAGAAACGCAGTTTGCGTACACGTTCCGTGCTGACGCGACTGGCGGTGAAGTTCGCAATGCAGCCGGAATCAAATTCAATGCGGACGTTTGCGATGTCGACCTTTGAAGTGAGAACAGGCAGGCCCACGGCACGGATTTCGCGCACCGGTGACTTGACGATCGCAAGCACGACGTCGAGATCGTGAATCATCAGGTCCATCACGACGTCAACATCGAGCGAACGTGGGGTGAAGACGCTGAGGCGATGTACTTCGAAAAACATGGGACGCGTGATTAACGGAAGCGTTGCGCGGACGGCGGGATTAAAGCGCTCCAAATGGCCGACCTGTGCGATGCGATCGTGCTTCGCGGCGAGCGCGATGAGTTCGTCGGCTTCGGCAAGGTCGATGGCGATGGGCTTTTCGATCAGCACGTCCACGCCAGCCTGCATGAGAGTCCGCGCCACGGCCAGATGCGCGACGGTGGGGACCGCGACGGAAGCAGCATCGACATGCATGGATGCCAGCATCTCCTCCACGGAGGCGAAGGCCTGGCCGCCGAAGTCGGCTGCCGCGCTCTCGGCGCGCTTGCGGTCACCATCGACTACGGCAACTAATTCGATGGGAGTGTCCGGATAACTCTTTTGAATCTGCTGATAAACACGCGCGTGGTTGCGTCCGAAAGAACCGGTGCCAACGGCGGCGACGCGAAGAGTGCTTGTGCTCAAAGAGGCCTCGCTCAAAAAGATGATTGTCGCACTTCAGGCAGGGTTTGGTCAGTACATCGGAGGGGGGACACGACGCGACAGGACGGACGGGCCCGCCTAGAGATTTATGGCCAGCTTGACTACGAATGGTGATGCACGGCCGGTTCTTCGGCGACGATGCAGATTTCGGAGTCGTTAGCCATGGCAATCACGGACTCCTTGTCGAAGATCAGGCACTTGCCGGCATCAAGGGCGAGGCAGGTGGCACCCGCCTTACGCATGGTTTCAATCGTGTGCTGCCCGACAACCGGAACATCGAAGCGCATGTCCTGATTCGGCTTGGCGACCTTGACGACGGTCAAGGCGCGGCTCAGGGTGGAAGCCTCGCCGTGGAGGCTCTGCATGAGCTCTCCGGAGCGCAGGATGGCTGCGTCGGTGCCCTCCATGGCCTCAATTGCCACGCAGGCAGCTTCGGCGATCACCACGGTCTGGCCGATATCGAAACGCGCGACGTGGTGTGCGACGGCGCGTCCATAAGTGATGTTCGTCTGCTCCTGATCGGTCGGCTGACGACGCGTAAGCACGCCCTCGGAGACGAGCAAGGGTTCAAGGAACTCGGTTGACTTCAGCAACGTGATGCCTTCATCGCCCAATATTTTTGCGACTCCGCCGATCAGGGAATCCGTGTTGCGGATGGGGAGCGTGAGCAACAATTTTGCCAGCTTCCAGTCAGGACGAATGCTGCTGAAAATCTGCTTGTGCTTGACCTGGCCAGCCATGATCGCCTTTGTCACGCCCTCGCGCTTGAAGGTTTCGATCAGCTTGGAGAGTTCTCCCAAGGATAGCCAGTGCACGGAGGCTGCGCCCATTTTTTCAATCTCGGGAGAAGTTTCTTCCTTGATGGCGGCCACTACTACTTCGTAGCCGCGCGATTTGGCAGCGTCCAGAACGAGGAAGGGGAATTTGCCGTTGCCCGCGATGAGTCCAAGCCGTTCCGCCATAAGTGCAGATCTCCAATGCCCCTTATATCGGCAATTGCCAGTGGGAGGCTACTTAATGATGCCGCGGTCGGCATGTTCGATGAACCGAATCAGGATTTCGACGTCTTCGGAAAGGTTACCTTCCGAGCGCAGCCGCTCAAGAGCCTGGGTGGTATTGAGCTTGGAGTGAAGAAGAATCCGAAACGCGCGTTGGATGTCGCGTACACGTTCCTTGGAGAAGCCGCGGCGCTCCAGTCCAATGGAGTTTGCTCCGTAGGCGTGGACATCACGAACGGCACAAGTCTTGGAAAAGGGAAGCACGTCCTGGGTGATGATCGATCCGCCGCCGATATAAGCGTGTGTCCCGACATGCACAAACTGGTGGACCGGGCTGAAGGCGCCAATTGTGGCCCAGTCTTCGACGATGACGTGACCGGCGAGCGTAGCGGCATTGGCCATGATGACGTGGTCGCCGACGCGACAATCGTGAGCGATGTGCGAATAGGCCATGAGCAGGCAGTCGCTGGCGATCTTCGTCAGTCCGCCACCCTTGATGGTGCCGCGATGAATGGTGACGAATTCGCGGATCTCATTGCGGTCGCCGATCTCCAGCCGCGTGGGGTCGCCCTTGAACGTCAGGTCCTGCGGGCCCATGCCGATGGATGTGAACGGATAGATGCGATTGCGGCTGCCAATCCTGGTTGGCCCGTGCAAAACAACGTGGGAGATGAGTTCGCACTCTTCGCCTAACTCGACGTTGGAGGCAACGGTACAAAAAGGGCCGATCTTGCACGACTCCGGGATGATAGCTCCGGCTTCCACGATCGCTGTAGGGTGAATACTCATCCGACGGTCTCGCTATTCCGCTTCCGCGCTGGCGTTGGAGTTGGCTTTTGTGTCCACCAACCTGCAAGTGACGGTGGCTTCGCAGGCCACCTTGCCGTCGACGTAGGCCTTGCCTTCCATCTTTACCGCCGTGCTGCGCCACACGATGACTTTGACTTCAATGCGGAGCTGATCGCCGGGAACGACCGGGCGGCGGAATTTTGCGCGCTCAATGCCCGCGAAGACCATCAGCTTGTTTGCGCGGTCGGGAACCTCGGTAAGCAAGAGCGCTCCGCCGGCCTGTGCAATGGCTTCCACGATGAGCACGCCGGGCATGATTGGATTGCCGGGAAAATGTCCGTTGAAGAAAGGTTCGTTCACGGATACGTTCTTGAGGGCGACGATTCGCTGATGAGGTTCAACTTCGATCACGCGATCGATGAGCAGGAACGGGTAACGATGCGGCAGGATGTTCTGAATCGCCTGAATATCGTAGGTCGTCTTCTGCTCGCCAGTGGCGGTTTCCGGCGTATTGGATACAGTGTCACTCATGAGGTAGTCTCGAAACGAAAATTATACACGCCGCGCGCACCTGCATT
>Ga0307375_10006231_pt1 | contig 11053 bp, 12 predicted proteins | sample TR1MG_FD_202531 | JGI IMG/M metagenome (GOLD analysis project Ga0307375, IMG submission 202531) | Soil microbial communities from Risofladan, Vaasa, Finland - TR-1 | ecosystem: Environmental > Terrestrial > Soil > Coastal area > Acid sulfate soil | place: Finland: Risofladan, Vaasa | collected...
GGTCACCCGGGTTCTCGCGACACTCCGGTTCTTCTGGGCGAGCCCGCAGGGTATCGAGAGGAACGCGACCGGGTACAAGGGCTTCTACTATCACTTCCTGGACATGCAGACCGGGCGTCGCGCGTGGGCGTCGGAGCTCTCGACGATCGACACGACGTTCCTGCTCGCCGGGGCGCTGGCCGCCGCCGCCTACTTCGACCGCGACGCGACCGACGAGCGCGAGATATCGAGGCTCGCCGACGCCCTGTATCGACGCGTCGACTGGCGGTGGGCGCAGCACGGGGGCCTGACGGTCGCCCACGCCTGGAAGCCCGAGCGCGGGTTCGCGAAGGCCCGGTGGGAGGGCTACAGCGAGGCAATCCTCCTCTACGCGCTGGGCCTGGGATCACCCACCTACCCGCTGCCGGAGGCGAGCTACACCGAATGGACCAGGACGTATCGCTGGCGGAAGGTCTACGGCTTCGAGCACCTGTACGCCGGGCCACTCTTCATTCACCAGCTCTCGCACATCTGGATCGACTTCCTCGGCATTCCCGACGACTACATGCGAGCGCGCGGGATCGACTACTTCGAGAACAGCCGGCGAGCGACGTTCGCGAACCAGGCGTACGCGATCCGCAACCCCAGACGCTTCGAGGGCTACGGCGAATCCTGCTGGGGCTTGACGGCGAGTGACGGACCGGGGCCCGCCACCCGGCGGATCGACGGGATCGAGCGCCGCTTCTTCGACTACCGGGCGCGGAGCATCCCGTTCGGGCCGGACGACGGGACGATCGCGCCATGGGCGTCCGTCGCCTCGCTGCCGTTCGCACCCGAGATCGTGCTGCCGACGATCCGCCACTTCGACAAGGCACACCCGAAGTCGACGAGCGACGCTGGCCTGTTGCGCAGCTTCAACCCCACCTTCAGGGTCGGCGCTGGAGCCGAGCGCGATTGGCATTCGCCCGGCTGCTACGGGCTGGAGCAGGGGCCGATCGTCCTGATGATCGAGAACCACCGGTCGGGATTCGTGTGGGAATCGATGAAGCGGTGTCCGTACCTCGTCACGGGGCTGCGCCGCGCAGGCTTTGCCGGGGGCTGGCTGGCGGCGACCCCCTGACGATGGACGCGAGGTCGGCACTCCCCACCGCTGGCGGCGGGACGGGACCGGACCCGGGAAGCGCGCGCCGGCGCCGCCGAGATGAAGCCTCGTCATGACGCGGCGGGCCGGCGACAGCACACTCGGGCTGGTGGTCGGCGCAGACCGGCCCGCACCCACGCCAGGAGATCCAGCCATGACCCAGCGAATCATCGAGACCGAGACCCTCACCACCGACGGACCCGAGCGACTCGAGACCCTCCGCAAGGACTACGAGCCCGGCGTCCCCCACGGTGACGAAGAGGCCGGTGGCGCCTTCCTCGGCGGTGCCGCAGGTGCGGTCGCCGGCGCGATTGTCGGTGGGCCCGTCGGAGCCGTCGTCGGCGGCGCGATCGGCGCGGCCGCCGGCGCCACTGGCGGCGCAATCGACCAGAAGACGAAGGACACCCCCGTCGTCGTCACCCACGAAGTGCAGCGCCCATAGCCGGCCCCTCGGCGTCGGCGCTCCAGGCCATGACCCGCTTCGCCGGCTGGCACGGCGGATCTTGACGCCTGGGGATGCGCCGGCGAGATCGGGAGCCACGCGTCATCCCGTCGTTCGCGACGGACTGGAAGGAGCTGGTTCGATGGACCAGGTCAAGCGAACCTATCGCACGGTCAAGACCGATCTCAAGAAGACCGCGCGCGGCATCGACGGCACCGACTTCAAGGACCAGGTCGGGAACGCCGGGGACGAAGCAGGCAAGAAGCTCGGGAACCTGGGCGACGACGTCCGCAGGGCCGGCCGGCAGCCGGAGGGCCCGCAGGGTGGCCCGAACGTGACGCCTGAGCGCCCGATGTGATCCGCCCGGGCGTGCGAGCTCCGTGCCCGCGCGCCCGGGCCGGCCAGCCAGGCAATCAGAAGGAGAACACCATGAACCGGAATGGCGGGATCGGGATCGTCGGCGTGATCATCATCGTGCTGGTGATCCTCTGGCTGCTCAAGGTCATCTAGCAGCGCTCGCGCCGTCTGTCGAGGGTCCCGGGGAGGCAGCCCGCTTCCCCCACGGCAGCGTTGCCGGGAGAGGACTGGCTCCTCTCGTTCCGCGTGGGCCTGATGCCTCATCTCCTTGATCGAGACGCCACCTCGATCAGGTGGATGAGCGCGAGCTCCTCACGCCTGTCGGGCGCGAGCCCGAGTCGATGTCCGCCCGTGGAGGCGCCTCCTCGGCGCAGCGCCCCGGCGACATAGGCGTCGATCACGGCCGGTGCGATGTAGCTCTGCCGGCTCACGGCCGGCGTGTTCCCGAGCGCCTCCGCGACGAGCTCCGTGGCACGGCCAACCGATCGACGCGCCGCAGGGCCCGGTGGCTCGAAGGACGAGCGGAGGGCCCGGAAGGCGAGCAGCGTCCCAGCCCACGTCCGGAAGTCCTTCGCGCTGACCTCGGTGCCCGCGGCGATCCGCAGGTACCCGTTGACGTCAGTCGACCCGATCGGCTGGGGCTCGCCCTCGTCGAGATACTGGAACAGCTCCTGGCCCGGCAGGTCCTGGCAGGCGGACACGATCCTCGCCAGGCGCCGGTCCCGGACCCCGACCTCGTGGATCCGACCCCCCTTGCCCCGGAACCGGAACCGCAGGCTCGAGCCAGCGACCACGGCGTGCCGGTTACGCAGGGTGGTGAGCCCGAACGATCGGTTGACCCGGGCGTACTCGTCGTTCCCGATCCGCAGATGCGTGGCCTCGAGCAACTCGACGACGGTCGCCAGCACCTTGTCCTTGGGCAGGCCGGGCCGGCTCATGTCGCGGGCGACGCGCCGCCGGATCGCGGGCAACGCCCGACCGAAGGACGCCAGGCGGCCGTACTTGGACGAATCGTGGTCGGCCCTCCATTGCGCGTGGTACCGGTACTGCTTGCGTCCTCGAGCGTCGCGTCCCACGGCCTGCACGTGGCCGAGGTCATCCGGGCAAATCCAGACCTCCTCCCAGGCGGGCGGGACCGCGAGCGCACGGATCCGGGCGAGCGCCTTCGGATCGTGGATGGGGCGGCCGTCGGCCGCACGGTAGCGAAAGCCTCGGCCAACGCGACGCCGCCGGATGCCGGGCTCCTGGTCGCTCGCGAAGCGCAGCCCAACCCCGGGAGTTCGGCCGTCCATCGGCCTCGCCTCTTCGCCGGTCATGGCACGAGTCGGTCGTCGTGAGTGGCGGTCAATCCGCCGGCACGATCACGGTCAACGCGGAAGGCATGACCGAGACGACGATCGGCGTCCGCCCGACCACGGAGCCGTCAACCTCGACGAGCCGCCGCGGCTTCGTGGCGATGCGAACCTTCCGGGCCTGGGCCCGAAGGACGTGGCCCTCGCGACTCTCGCCGAGGTCCCTCTGCCGCAGCGCCTCCCAGCCACCCAGCACGCCGCTCAGGCGCCCGGAGGCCCGAACGACGATCACGTCGAGAAGCCCGTCGTCGGGAGCGATCGGGCGTACCGGCTCTATCCCCGCCAGCATCCAGCCGAAGTTCGCGACGAAGACCTGCGCCGCGTCGGTCGTCGTACGAACGCCGTCGAGCGTGATCTCGTGGGGGACGTTGGAGATCTCCCCCATCTGGGAGACGACGTTGGCAAGGTACGCGAACCGTCCCCATCGTCGTTTCTGGCCGGGGCCGGTCTTGTTCATGACGTCGGCGTCGAACCCGATTCCGCACGCCACCGAGAAGTCGTATGTCGCACCTTCGACGGACACCCGCCCAAGGTCGATCTGCCGACGCCGCCCACTCACGATCATCCGGGCCGCGTCGCCCGGATCGGGCGGGATGTGGAGGTTGCCGGCCAGCTGGTTGCCCGTACCCGTGGGGATGATCCCGAGCGCGACCTTCGTCTTCGCGAGCGACGGCGCGACCTGGAGGACCGCGCCATCGCCACCGACAATCACCACGACGTCGCAGCCCATCTTCACGGCGCGGGCCGTCTTCAGCGTGAGGTCACGCTTCCGCTTGACGATCACCCAGTCGACCTTCCAACTCGCCGCCTGGAGGGCGCGCCGGACCTCGGTCACGACCGTCCGCACCTTGCCGCCCTTGCGCTGGCGCGCGATGACAAAGGCTCGCGTCATCTCCGGATCCCGCTTGGTGGGTCCATGCCGACAGAATACGGGCCGGCGATCGACCCACATGACAGGCCGTCATGACGCCGCGCAGCGCCCGACCAGACTGATTGCCCGGCCCGCGCTTGACGCCATTCGGCGGGGAACGGCAGGAGGCGAAGGACCATGAGACATCTGACCGTCGAGGCTCGAGCATGACCATCCTCGTTTCCGTCTTCGGGTTTGCGGGCCGATTTGCCGGCGACCTCCTGACGAGCGCACTCGGCTGGGCCAGCAGCCTGCTCTTCGGACGCGTGCCACGATCCCACCAGGTCTTCCTCGTGCTCATGATGGCGGGCTCCTTCCTGTGGCTGGTGCTCCTGCTGGCCCTCGTGCTGCCGATCGTCAGCTCCACGTTGCTCGCGGCGACGCCCCATCCGCCGTTCGTCGACCAGGCGTGGCTCGCGGCGGTCCTGCTGCTCGGCGTGATCCTGGCGCCGCTGGGCGTGGGCCTCGCGGGCTACCTCGTCCCGAGCCAGGACGAGCGCCCGCAGGGCGCCGCGATCCTCGTCGAGATCGCCCGTGGCTATCTCCTGGCGCCCCTGATCGGCGGCCTGCTGATCTTCCTGGCCGGTGTCGGAATCGCGCGGAAGGCCCGCAGCCAGCGGCACGGTTGGGCCGACGTCCACGTCCCGATCGTGGTCAAGCCCGGCGGCTACGACCGGATGGTGGCTGACCTCCGCGATGCCCTGGCCGAGGTGGGATTCGCGGCGACGGCCGAGGACGCACCCTGGGTCCTCACCCTGCCCGCCCAGCTGCTCACGCGCGTTGCCGGCAGCAACGTCCGCCAGCTCCGGCCGGACCGCCTGATCACCCTCAGCGCGCCAGACCTCAACGTCGGGGTCTACCCGTCCGATATCGCGATCTCGGGCGCGGCTGCCGAACGGACGCGGGCGCGGGCGGCGATCCTGAGCCGACTGACGTGGACCTCGGCCCACCTGACGATGAGCGCCGAGGGGCAGGAGGTCGAGGACCAGCTCGCGCGCCTGGGCACTTCGGGCAACGCGGCCGGCGGCCGGCTCGCTGCGAATGCCAGCGCTCGCTTCGCGACGATCGATGAGAGGCTCATGGGCCTCGCCGTCCCGACCGACGAATGGGACATCCTGTTCCGGCTCCGGCTGCAGGTCGAGCGTGACCTCCTCGCCGGCTCCGGATCCGGGTCCGTTGCGGCCGGAGGGGAGCCGGGACCCGATGTCGTGGCGGCCGCCGTGGGCTCGACCCGCGGGACCGCCCGCTTCGGCGGTCGTCGGCAGGCTGGCGTCAGAGCCGACCCGCTGGCCGCTCCAGTCGCCGGGTCACGACCATGACCAAGCCCGTGACGCCCGGATCCGACGGCGGCGCCGCCGTGGATCGGTCGAGCGATGGAGCGTCGAACGCCCGCACGCTTGCAATCGCGTTCCTCAGTCTGCTTGCCTTTGTCCTGCTCACCATTGCCGTGGCGGGCCGGTTCGTCATGCCGTTCGATGGGCCCATCCTCTCGTTCGCGCGCTCGCTCGATGGCCTGCCCAACCTATGGAGCGGCATCTCCGATTCGGCGAACCTCCCACTGATCGTGATTGGCCTTGGCATGGTGGTCTGGCTCGTCGCCACGCATCGGCGCCGCGAAGCCCTCGTCGTGCTCCTCATGCTCGCTGCCGTCACGCTCGGGAGCGAGGGGATCAAGGAGCTCGTCGGTCGGCCTCGCCCGTCCGGCACCGACCCCGGGGTCCCCGGCGTGGTGTACAGCTATCCGTCCGGTCACACGCTCGAGGCACTGACCATCCTGGGCATCATCACGATCAGGGGCTGGCGGAGCTCCCGGCAGCTCGTCTTGAGGGTCGCGTTCACGGTGCTCGTGATCGTCTGGGTCGTGCTCGTGGGGCTCGCCCGCATGGCCCTCAACGCGCACTATCCGAGCGACGTCCTCGGGGGCGCGCTTGGCGGAACCCTCGCCCTGAGCCTGTATGCATGGCTGACGAGACCGGGTGCCTGGGCCGACCAATCGTCCGTTCAGCCCCACGAGGGCAAGCCGGCGCGTCACGGACCGACGTTGTCGCGCCGTTCCTCGCCATCCACCGGGTGACGGCTTGCCCGTGAGCAACACCGGTCCGAAGAGCGAAGCCGGCCCGGCCACCGAAGGCGGGCCCCTTGCTCGGGTCGCTGCCGTCAGCCCGGCCACGTCCGCGCCGGAGGTCCGTCCTCCGGCGGCTCTCGCGACGATCACGGTCGTCGGGGGTTTCGCCGGCCTGATCGCGTGCCTGGTCGTGCTGGGGATCGTGGCCGAGGGCGTCCGGGCGCAGGAGGTGTTCGCGCTCGACACGTGGGCGACCCCCTTCCTCCACGGCATCGCCTCACCCGGCCTGGACACCGTGATGAACGCGCTGACGGACCTCGGGACGGTTCCGGTGATCGGGCCGATTCTCGCCGTCGTGGTTGCCTGGCTGGCCTGGAAACGGCGCTACGGTGGCGTGCTCTTCCTCGGGGTCGCGAGCGCCGGCAGCATCCTTCTCCAGGGCGTCATGAAGCTCTGGTTCGAGCGCCCACGGCCGAAGCTCCCCTGGGCGCAGGTGCTGCCCGACTACAGCTTCCCGAGTGGCCATACGATGAACGCGATCATCTTCTACGTCGCGCTTGCCCTGATCGTGTGGTCCGTGGCTGGCCGAAGGATCGGCGTAGCTGCGCTGGTCGGCGCGATCGTGCTCGCGCTGGGGGTCGGCGTGAGCCGCATCTACCTCGGCTATCATTACCTCACCGATGTCGTCGGCGGGCTGATGGCCGGGATCGCCTGGCTGCTGGTGGTGGGCGCGGCCTTCAACGCTCGTCCGGGATGGTGGCACTGGGGGGGTGGCAGCTCATGACGGCGCGGCGGCAATCGGCCACATCGTGACGACGATCATTGGGTAGGGGTCAGAGAGCCGGGGCTCCGTCGGGGGGTGCCACCGTGACCAGCCCGGCCAGGCGCTCCGCCTCCAGGATGGCGATGCCGCCGCCTCTCTGCCGTTTGACGAGTCCGTCGGCTTCCAGCTCGCGCAGGGCCCGATACATCATTCCGCGGCTCGCACCGATCATGGCTGCCAGGTCGGCTCGCTGGGCGACTGGATGCGGCGTATCGAAGATCACCTTCCCATACCTGGTGAGGATGGCCGCCATCCGCTGGCGCGCACTCTCGAAGGACCGTTCGTCCAGCCGCACGTCGAGGACGACCGTGTGATCCGATGACAGGTCAAGGAGACCGACGGCCAGCCCTGCGTCCTCCAGCGCCAGCCCCCGCACGAATCCCGGATCCCATGTCGCCCACGTCCCGTCGCTCAGGGCGACCAGCTCGTAGAACGCGTCGCCGTCGGGGTCACTGATCGAACGAAGGCCTCCGAGGTAGCCAGGCCCTGCGATCAGCGCGGCACGGACCTGTCCCGTCTCCGCGACGCGGCGTGTCATGACGTGACCATCGAGTACGACGAACGGAGGCAGTTGCCTTCCCCTCGCGTGCAGCACGTCGTGACGGCAGAAAGTCCGTTGGTGGGCCGCGCGTTCCAGGCGAGGCAGCGTGCCCGCGGCGGTGCCCGGCAGCAGCCGGCCAACGTGGGTACCAACCGATTCGATCGCGCTCATGAAACTCCTGTTCGCGGCCCGCAGATCATACGGTGGTGGACTCCGGACCATGTGAACTCTGACATTGCGGGCGCGGGAAACTGAGGTAGGTTTGGGTTGCTCGACGATTCCGCCAGAGCCCGCATCAGCGTCGGTCGCGCTGTGCCTCGCGCGCCAGCCTCCGTGGGCCGCGGGCAACTCGGCACCGCCCAGACGAGATACGCGAGGGGTCTTCACGGCGGTGGGACCGGGCTAAGGTGTCGGGGAACCCCAAGGAGGACGCTCCATGAAGCCATTGCTCGCCTTGCTCATCCTCGCGGCCGCTCTGTTCGTCGGCGCGTGCAACAACCCCGCCGGGAGCGCCGTGCCGACGCTGAACCCGGTCCCGTCCACGTTGACGAGCCCGGGGACCAGTCCTGAGTTGAGTCCCGAAGTCAGCCCGGCGGCCAGCCCGTCCGCCTGACGATTCGCAACCGCACGAACGAGACGCTCCCGTCAGGTGGCGTCTCGTTCGCAGGCCGAATCCTGCCCGATGGGCTAGGAGTCCTCCTGAGGTTGACCGAGCGGACCTGCGTCCCGCTCCGACCGCGGTCCCCATCCTGCGACCGTGGTCCCCTCGCCGTCGTCGTCCGGGGTGACGATCATCAGCTCCTTTCCCGGTCGACGCGAGACCGGGAGATGTGATGTCCAGCGCGCCCCAGCGAATCATGATGATCTCGACCCATGGCTACGTGTCAGGCCAGCCCGAATTCGGGCGACCCGACACCGGGGGCCAGGTCGTCTACGTCCTCAAGCTCTCCGAATGCCTCGCCCGTCTCGGCTACGCCGTCGACATCTACACCCGCCGCTTCGAGGATCAGGCGGAGATCGAGGTCCTCGGCGACAACCTCCGGATCATCCGCATCCCGGCGGGCGGCTCCGAGCTCATCCGCAAGGAAGTGATGTGCGACGTGATCCCCGAGTGGATCGTCAACGCCGAGCGCTTCATCCGGGCCCAGCGGCTGGACTACGCGTTCATCAACAGCCATTACTGGGATGCCGGTCTGGCGGGCGACGGACTGGCCTCTCGTCTCGCGATCCCGCACGTCCACACGCCGCACTCGATCGGCGCATGGAAGCGCGACAACATGGACGGCGACCCGGCCGAGCTCGATCGCCAGTACAACTTCCGGCGCCGGATCCGCGACGAGAAGGCGATCTACGACGCCGCGGACGTCCTCGTCGCGACGACCCCGCAACAGCGCGACATCCTCCGGGCGACCGAGTACGACGTCCCCCGCGAGAAGATCGCCGTCATTCCGCCGGGCTACGACGACACGCGGTTCTTCCCGGTGTCGCTGGCCACCCGCGCGGCGCTGAAGCGCGACCTCGACCTGGAGGGACCGGTCGTCTTGGCGGTCGGGCGCATCGCGGACAACAAGGGTTATGACCTGCTGATCCGGGCGTTCGTCGCGGTTCGCTCGCGGGTTCCCGCCCGACTGATGCTGGCGATCGGGTCGACCGACCCGACCCCCGGCGAGCGCGAGCAGGTGGAGGCACTCAGGAGCCTCGCCGGCGAGCTCGGGATCGCCGATCACGCGATCTTCCACGACTACATCCCGGACGATCAGCTCGCCGACCACTATCGGGCGGCGGACGTCTTTGCCCTGTCCAGCCGGTACGAACCGTTCGGGATGACCGCCGTCGAGGCGATGGCCTGCGGGACGCCGACCGTCGTGACGACGGAAGGCGGGCTCTGGGAGATGGTGACCTGGGGTCTCGATGCGCTGTACGCCGACCCCTTCGACCCGGAGGCGTTCGGCCACGCCCTCGCGACGGTGCTCGAATACCCGCGGGTGGCGGCCCAGCTGGCCCGGGGCGGCGCGCTCCGGGCTCAGACGCGGTTCACCTGGAACGGGATCGCCCAGCAGATTCTCGGCGTCCTGCAGACGGTCGAGCGACCCGTCGACGACGTGGCCGGAACGACGGACGCGGCGCCCGAGGAGCCCGAGCGTCGCGGGCCGCGATCGCTCGTGTCGGTCGGCCCCAACGCGATGACCGACGGCGCGGAATGGACCCGCAGCGGCTCCTAGTCAGCGATCTCGACGGGACGCTGCTCGGGGACGAGGTCGCGCTGGAGCGCTTCCGCGACTGGTTCGCGGGGCAGCGTCAGTCGTGGCGGCTCGTCTTTGCCACGGGGCGGACCGTCGAATCGGTCATGGCGATCGTCGCCGCGGGCGATCTCCCCGGGCCAGATGCGATCGTCTCGAACGTCGGGGCCGACATCCACGACCCGGTCGGTGGGCCGTGGCCTGGCTGGCCCACGTCGACGGACGGCTGGGATCTCGAGCTGGTCCGGACCTGCCTCGCGCAGTTCGCCGGGATCGTCCCGCAGCCCGCCGGTTCGCAGACGGCGCGGAAGGCGAGCTATCACGCGACCGACCTGTCGGATGCGTCACTGAACGACATCCGGACGGCCCTCGAGCGGACCGGACTCCGGGTGACCCTCGTCTACAGCTCGGCCCGCGACCTCGACGTGCTGCCCGGTGATGCCGGCAAGGCGGCCGCGGCGCGCTTCCTGGCGGACTCGTGGGGCCTACCGGCGCAGCACGTCATCGCGGCCGGTGACAGCGGCAACGACGCCGAGCTCCTGACCGCGGGGTTTCGGGGTGTCATCGTCGCGAACGCCCAACCGGAGCTCGACTCCCTCGCCGGCCCCACGATCTTCCGCTCCGCGCACTCGCATGCCGCGGGCGTCCTCGACGGGATCCGTCACTGGACCGCGGAGCCACGGTGAGCGCGACCCTCATCGATCCGCGAGAGACGAATACACCTCCTGGGACGCCGAGCTTTCCTTGCCATTGCGCCGACGACGCTAGGGAACCTCAGCGCTCGCAGTCCCTCTTCGGTAACCACGGAATCCTCTCGGCGCGGTGAAGCGCGCGCTCCAGGGACGGCTCGACCTGCTCGGCCCGGCTCGCCGGGCGCACAGGTGGCACGGCCGATGAGCCACCCCTCCGGAAGAAAGGTAGCCTGAAACCATGCTCTTGCCGCGCAGCCGTCTGTCCAAGTCCCGCCGCCATCGCGAGCTCACGTTCGAACAGCTGCTCGAGCTCCAGCTTGGCCCGGCCGCGATCGCCGTCCGTCGCGACAAGCTCTTCGCCGATGACGACGAACGTGCCGCGGCCTGGGCCGAGAACCGCGACCAGCTCCTCGCCGAATGCTGGCAGCCCGGAAGCCGACCGTGGGCGTTCTGGCACTTCGAAGTGCCCAGCCTGGCCGACCCGGACCTGGCCGAACGCCGGCTGCGCTAC